>Ga0315293_10005076_pt1 | contig 12437 bp, 11 predicted proteins | sample YL17G13_20_MG_FD_203071 | JGI IMG/M metagenome (GOLD analysis project Ga0315293, IMG submission 203071) | Sediment microbial communities from Yellowstone Lake, YNP, Wyoming, USA - YL17G13_20 | ecosystem: Environmental > Aquatic > Freshwater > Lake > Sediment | place: USA: Wyoming | collected... | reverse complement strand
TTGGTGGCGGCGCGCGCGGCGCGACCGCCGCCCCTCGTCCCGCTCCCGCTCCCCCCGACCTTGAGCCGCAGCGTCGCCTTCCCCTCCTCCACCAGCCCCCGCGTCATGTCGTCAAACAGCGCCAACGACTCCCCCGCCGGCCGGTCGCGCCAGGGCGACCCCGCGCGCGCGTCGCGCGCCGCCTTGACCTCGGCGGGCGTCTGGTGGCACACGTACGCGTGCCCGCGCTTGACGAGGTCCACCGCGAGCGCGATCAGGCGCGGGAAATGGTCGGAGGAGTAGGTGACCGCGGCGGGGCGCCAGCCGAGCCAGGACACGATGTCTTTGATGTGGTCGATGAACTCGACTTTTTCGGCGGTCGGGTTGGTGTCGTCAAACCGTAGGTAGCACTTGCCGCCGCGCGCCTTGGCCAGCCCGAAATCGATGAAGCACGCCTTGGCGTGGCCGAGGTGGAGGTACCCGTTTGGTTCGGGCGGGAACCGCGTGACGACCCCCCCGCCCGTGCGCGCCAGGTGCGCGCCCAGCTCGGCGGCCGTGTTGGCGGGGCGCAGGGTGGACCCGTCCGACATGGGGACCTCGGTGTGCACCCGGTTGTTGGCCGCGGGGTCGGGGAAAAAGGCGTAGGGGTCGGCGGGAGGGGGAGGGGGGGCCTCCGCCGCGGCCGCCGCCGGCGGCGCCGCTTCTTTCTTCTTTGAAACCGGCGTCGGCTTCACATCGTCCGCGGCTGTGCGCGGCCCGAGCAACGCGGCGACCGCGGCGTCGAGCGCGGCTTTGGCTGCGCCGCCGTCGGCCCACGGTTGCGCGTCGGCCACCGCTTTGAGCAGCGACGCGATCGGGAACCGGTAGCGCGCTTCCAGGATGCGGGGCTTGTGGGCGCCGATGGCGGCGTCGACCGCGGCGGACAGCGCTTCAGGCGGCACGACGACGCCCACGCCGGCCGCCGCGTCCAGGGCGGCGGCGTCCAGAGGGGCGTTGCCCCGGATCTCCAGAAAGCGCAGGGCGGCGGCGAGCTGTTTGGGGGTCTGGAAAGAAGAGGAGGGGAGGGGGTGGGTCGCCCCGCGCTCAGCCTTCACCCTCTCACCCTCCACGCACCCACCGAGACCGACCTTGATCCTCTCGTCCGTGACGCGGTCCAGCAAGGCTTGGCGGCGGGTCAGGGCGTTGGCGGGGAACTGGGGAAAGAAGGGGCGCGCGTCGCTTCGGGCCGCGCCCCGTTCCCTCCCTCCCTCGCCCCCATCGCGCCCCGCGCCTCCACCCCACTGCGCACACCTTGCCCGCCACCGTGTAGAGCAGGGCGCCCACGCCCTTGGCGCAGCCGCCGGTCGCGCCCGCCGCGCTCAGCACCTCCATGAGCGCCTCGCGAAACTTTTTGTTGCGTGAAGATTGCCTGGGGGGTGGTGGGAGGGTGGGGAGGGTCGGGCGGGCGGCGGCGGCGCACGGCCGCGCCGCGCAATCGCCGCGGCCGCGCCCCTCCCTCTCCCTCTCTCACTCGGCCGTCGAAGGCGCCAGCCCGATGGCCAGGAACGCGGCATGGGCGGCGGCCTCCGCCTCCTCGCGGCTGGCCATCGTGGGAGAGTGGAAAGGAGAGACTGCGCGCTCGCCCTCGCCACAGCCGCCGGCCGCCGACGGCCGATCCGAGCAACGCACAGGTTGCACACGCCCATTTCATCTGTATCGTTTGTTGGCGCCGCGGGCGGCGGCCACCATAAAATCGACCGCCGCGGCGGCCGCGCCCGCGTCGGCCGGCCTACCCCGCGCGCCGGCGACCGCCCGCCCCTTGTCGTCCAGCAGAATGTAGGATGGCACCGCCTGAATGTCATAGTGCAGCGTTTCGGGCGCCCACGCGCCGCCGTCGTCGGCATCGACCGACACCACGTCGAGCCAGGCCGCCTCTTTCTCCGCCACGCCCGCCAGCGTAGGCTGCATGGCCGCGCACAGGGCGCAGTCGCGCGCCGAAAAGGCGATCAGCGTGTGGCGCCCGGCGTCGGCGAGCGAGGCGGCGAGCGCGCGGCGAGCCGCGCGCGCGGCGTCTGTCCGGCGCGAGCGCTCGGCGGCGACCGCGGCCACGGCGCGGTTGCGGCGCAGCAGGGTCGCTCCGCCCACCGCGGCGCCGGCCGCGGCGCCGAGCGCGAGCTTCTTCGCCGGCCGCATCCTCGGCCGGCGCAGAGTGCGGCCGGCGCCGGCGATGGCCGGCGCCCCTTGCGCCGCGCCGCGCGGCGACGCGCCGGACACGCCGCATCCCGCGTGCCCGCGCTGCAGCCGGCGGCCGTCGCCGCCGGTTGTCGTCATGAGCGACGGCGGCGGCGACGACGGCGTCATTCTCCTGTCGTCGTCGTCGGACGAGGAGGGACCGGCGATGCCGGCGGTGCCGCCGCCGAGCGCGCCCCGGGCGCGGGCGCGGCGGCGGCCTGCGGCGGCGTACCGGCGCGCGCGGCGGTTGGCGCCCGAAGGCGCCCACGACCCGCGCTGGAGCGCCGTGGCCGACTGGTGGCAGGCGCAGCACGGCGCGGCGGCCGCGGCGGCCGCGGCGGCGGCGCCGCGGGCGCCGCGCGCGCGCGCGCGTGCGTGGCGGCCGCCGGGGTGCGACCCTGCCCCGCCGCCGCCCGTTCCGCCGCCTCCCGACCCGCCCACAACCACCACACCTCTCCCACCCCCCACCGGGCGCGCCGCTGCCCGCCTGGACGCCCACCGCGCGACCGCCGCGGCGGCCGCCGCGCGCGCGGCGGCGCTCGACGACGCCAGGGCGCGCGTGCGCTCCTCTCTCGCCCCTATCCTTGCATCCGCATCCGCCCGTGGCCCCTCTGCCGCGCTGGTCGCCCTCGGCGCGGTCCCACCCCCCCCTGGCTCGGGTCGTGCCGGGCTGCGCCGCGCTCTCCGCGCCGCGCGCGCCGCCTTCCACCCCGACCGCCACGCCCGCACCTCCGTCGCGGCCCAGGCGGCGGCCGAGGAAAAGTTCAAGGCGCTGGCGGGGGTGGAGGAGCGCTGGGTGGCGGACTGATGGGCGGGGTGCGCGTTTGGTGTGTGGGGGGCGGGCGGGTGCGTGCGGTCTCTCCCTCCTGATACTCAATGGTGCACTGCCGACGCGTCGGGCGGGCGGGGCGAGCGGCGGCGGCCGGCGCGCGTGTCCGGCCGCTTGCTCGGACAGCAGCGACGACGGCCGCGCTTCTGCACACTGCGGCCGGCAACCCCCCCCATCCCGCCCCGCGCCCCTCCGATGCGGCCCCACGCCGTGTCGGGCCGGGCGGCGGCCCGCCCCGCGCCCGCGCCGGCGGCGCCGGCCGGCCGCGGCGCCCCCCCGCGCCCCACGCCCGCCAAGCGCAAGGCGCCCCGCCCCGACAAGACAGCGCCTGCCGCCGTCACCCACCCGGGCGGCGGCGGCGGCGGCAGCGGCGCCCCCCCCTCGCGCGCCCCTGCCGGCGCCGCGCTCGCGTCGGTCGACGAAGACCTGCTCCCCCCCCGCGGCGCGCCCCGGGACGAGGACGACGACCTGGACGACGACGCCGCGTTCATGGACGCCGTGGTCAAGGTAAAGGGGGAGAGGGGCGGCAATGCGCGCCAGCCACGGCCGCCCGCCACGGGCGCGGCGCCTGGCGCGCCGCCCACGCCCGACCACCCTTCACACCGCTCCTCTGCAGGTCTACTGCGTGCACACGGAGCCCAATTTCTCGCTCCCCTGGCAGCGCAAGCGCCAGGTCGCGTCCACGTCCTCTGGGTTTGCGATTCTGGGCCCCCGCGGCGAGCGCTGGCTGCTCACCAACGCGCATTCGGTCGACTACGCGAGCCAGGTGAGGGATGGAGGGTGGGCTGGGAGGCAGGGAGAGCGGCGCAGGGTCCCCACGCCGCCCCCCCCCCCGCTCGCGCGCCCAGGTCAAAGTGAAGCGCCGCGGCGACGACGCCAAATTCTTGGCCACCGTCCTGGCCGTCGGCACCGAGTGCGACATCGCCCTGCTGGCCGTCGAGGGCGCCGCCTTTTGGGACGGGATGGCGCCGCTCGAGTTTGGGCCGCTCCCGCGCCTGCAGGACACGGTCGCCGTCGTCGGCTTCCCCGTCGGCGGGTCGGGCCTCGCGGTCGTGGCCGGGGTCGTGTCGCGCATCGAGGTGACCAACTACGTGCACGGCGGCTGCGAGCTGCTGGGCGTCCAGGTGGGGAGGCGGGGGCGAGGCGCGGCGCGCGGGTCGGGCGGGGGTCCCTTTTCTGCGCGCGCCGACCCCGCCGCCCCCTCCCCCCCCCCCAGACCAACGCGTCCATCAACTCCGGCAACTCCGGCGGCCCCGCGGTCGACCGGTCCGGGCGCTGCATCGGGATCGCGTTTCAATCGATGGCCGGGTCGGACGTCGAAAACACGGGCTACATCGTCCCGCCCCCCATCATCGCCCACTTTCTGGACGACGTGGCGCGCCACGGCGCGTACACCGGGTTCCCCGTGCTGGGCATCAAGTGGCAGCGGCTCGAGTCGGCGCCGCTGCGCGCGTCGCTCGGCATGGCGGCCGGCGCGAAGGGCGTGCTCGTCCGCTCCGTCGCCCCCGTCGCCGCCGCCGCCGCGTACCTCAAGCCGGACGACGTCATCACCCATTTCGACGGCGTGGAGATCGCGGCGGACGGCACCGTCCCCTTTCGCCGCGGCGAGCGCGTCGCGTTCTCCCACCTCATCTCCCTCAAATTCTCCGGCGAAACCGCCACCTTGCGGCTGCTGCGCGCGGGCGAGCCGATGACGGTCGACGTGACGCTCTCGAGGCCGGAACCGCTCGTGCCGCTCCACCTCGCGGGGGACGACCCGCAGTACCTCGTCGTCGCGGGCCTCGTCTTCACGCCGGCCTCTGAACCCTACCTCCAGTCGGAGTACGGGCCCGACTACGTGTCGGACTCGCCCGTCAAACTCCTGGACGCGATGCTGCACGGCGTGAAGGCCGAGGCGGGGGAGCAGGTGGTCGTCCTCGCCCAAGTCCTCGCGTGCGACGCGACCCTGGGCTACGACGACCTGTTCAACGTGCGCCTGCGCACCTTCAACGGGGCCCGCGTGCGCAACCTGGCGCACTTGGCGGAGCTGGTCGACCGCGCCGCCGAGTCGGGCGCCCCGTTCTTCCGGTTCGACCTCGACTACGACGAAGTCGTCGTCCTGGACGCGGGCGCCGCGGTGGGGGCGACGCCCGACATCCTGGCGCAGCACTCGATCCCGGCCGACGCGAGCCCCGGGTTGCGGGCGGGCGGGCGGGAGGGGGTCCACCCGGGGGACACGTGAGGGGCGCGGGCTGGCGGGGGCGCTCCGTTTCTCCCGCTCTGGCGCGGGGCACGAATTGCGGGCGGCGGCGGCGGCGGCGGGGCGGCGGCGCGTGCAAGGGTCGGCAGTGATTCGTTGCTCTCCTCTCGTCTCCCTCCCCCCCCCCCCCTCACGGCCCGGCGCCCGCGGCCAGCGGTGTCGGCGCGGGCGGCGACCGCGCGTCGGGCGGGCGCGGCGGCGCGGGCGGCAGAGCGGTGGCGTCGGCACGCGGCGTGCCGCCGTCCCCTCCTCCTCCCCTCCCCAGCCGGTCCCGCATCTCCCCGTTCTCCGCCGCCAGCGCCACGATGGCGTCCCGCGCGGCGGCCAACGCTGCGCGCAGCGCAGCCGCCTCGCGGCGCGCGTCGGCCAGCGCCGCGACGAGTGTCGGGTCGTCGCCAACGACGCCCGCCGCCAGCCGGTCCAGGGCGGGCAGCAGGGCGCCGCCGGCGGCGGCCAGGGCGGCGGCCGCGGTGGCGGCAGGGCCGGCGGGGGTGGGGGCGCGGGCTGGGGCCGCGACGCCGCGCGGCGGCGTCGACGGTGGCCGGCCGCGAGGCCGCGCGCCCGCCTTGGCGGCCGCCGCCGCCGCCGCCTTGCGGTCCGGGTCGTATTGGGCCAACAGGGACGCCGTGCGGTCGTGCCGCGTGGCGTCCTTGAGCTCGGCAACGGCGGCGCGCAGGCGCGCGCGCGCGCGCGAGAGCGCGCGCGCGTCGCGCGCGCCCGCCGCGGTGGACGCGGCGGCCAGCAGCCAGAGCAGAGTCAACACGAGCACCGGCTCCAGGAACAGCGGCGCGACGCGGGCGGCGTGCGCCGCGGAGGACAGCGCGCCCGCCGGCGCGCGCACCGCCGCCGCCGCCAGCGCGGCCGCCGCCACAAAGCCGGCCGCGCCATAGGATTTGATGGCGGCCGTCGCGCCGTCGACACGCGCGCGGCGGGCGGCGGTGCGGGCCTGGAGAAGGGAGAGGGAGGGAGAGAAGGTCGGCGCGCGCGCGCGCGTCCGCCTCTCGCCCCGGTTCCACCCTCCCTCCCGCCCTACCTCGAGAGTGTCGATGTCCGCGGCCAGCGCTTGGAGGGACGCTTCGACGGACGAGTAATAGGTGTCGGACCCGACGCGCGCGGGCAGGATGGAGGAGAGGGCGCCGCCCATGGCGGGGTGTGGGGGCGGATGGGGACGCTGGAGCGGCTGCCGCCGCCGCCACGGGGGCGGGGCGGGCGGGCGGGGTGTGTGGGGGCGGACGGCGCAGCGCTCGCGCTTTCCGCTTCCGCCTTCGCTCTCTCGATCGTTGCAGTGTTCCTCTCCTCCTCACGCCGCCGCCAGACGCACTTTGCCTCTCTTGACGACAAAGCGGGACGACCCCTGGATCGCGGCCTCGGCGGCGGCCGCAGCGTCGGCGTCGCCCGCAGCGACGCCCGCCGCGGCGAGCACAGCGGCGGACAGCGCGCCCAGCCTCAGCTTGCGCTTGGGGATGGCGACGAGCGCGGCCACGCCCAGTTTGCGCCACTGAGGGACCTTTGCTTTCTTCTTTTTGTCCGCCGTCGTCGCCGTCGTCGTCGCCTTGGCCGGCGTCGCCGGCGCCGCGGCGGCCGCCGCCACCGCCTCGACCTCGACCTCGCCCTTGCCCTCTTCCCCACCGCCCGCCTGCACCCGGTCGGCCGCGCGCGCCCGCCGCACATGCTTGGCGCCCGCCGCGTGCCCCGCGAGCGTCTCCCTCGACGTCGCGGCGACGTTGCACAGCGTGCAGCGCCACGGCGGGCGCGTCGTCAGGTGGCGGGCGCCCACCGGCTCGCCCGGCGCGGCAGTGGGCGCGGACGCCGACCCGCCGCCGCCCCCGAAAAAGCCCCCCGCCGCGAAGCCGCCGGGCTTGGTCGCGCCCTTGGCGTACTTGTCGTGCTCGGTCACGCACGAAGAGTGGGACTGGGGATGGGGAGGGGAGGGAGAAGCGGGGTGGTGGTCGGGGCGGGCGCGCGGGGAACGAAAGATGACCCTCCCGCAAATCATTTCGCGCCGTTCTCCCGCCCACCCCCCACTCGCACCTTGACCGTCCACTGGTCGAAGTCGCGGGAGCAGTCGATGCAGGTGAGGACCGAGGCAGAGCAGTTGTACGCGTGAGACGCGACTTTGGGCTGCGGGCGTGCGGTCGGGCGAGCGCTCGTTGGGTTTCACGTCGCGCCATGGTGGCGCTGGGCCGGGAGACGCGCTCTCGGCGGTGCATGCGGCGCGGCGGCCCGCGCCCCGCCCTCCCCGCCCCTCACCTTTTTGATCGTGTCCCCGCAGTCGCCGCACTGAAAGACGACCATGCTGCAGGCGGCGGCGCGGCGGCTAGTGCGCGCGCGTCGCGGCAGTGCCGCCGGCGCGGCCGTCGCCGCCGCACTCTGCTCCTCCCCACCCCCCTTCCCCTCCCCACCGCCATGGTCGCGCTCCACCCCAACGTGCTGTGGGCACAGACCAAGGACAAGCTGTTCCTGACGGTGGACATCCAGGTAGGAAGGGGGGACGGGGGCGGCGCGCGCGATGGGGCCGGCGGCGGGCGTTCGTTGCCTCCCAAGAGCGACGCCGTGGCAACCCTGGATCCGGGTGGCGGCCGCCGCGCGGCGCGGGCGGCGCGGGCGCGGCGCGGCGCGCGCCGACCGCCTGCGCCGCCGCGCCGCCTGCGCCGCCCGAGCGCGGACGCGGCCGCGGCTTAGCCTGCGGCTGCATCACATCAACACGGGCACCTGACCGGGCGGGCGACCGCGGCCGCGCTCCTCTGGCGCCACCGCCGCGCGCCATGCGTTTCCTTCCGGAGTCGACGCCCCCACCCACTCTCTTCCAGGACTGCGCCAAGCCCGACATCAAGGCCACCGACGCGTCCGTCATCTTTCGCGGCTCCGGCGAGGGCGCCGACCCCGAACCGCACGCGTACGGCTTCGACCTCGACCTGTTTGCGCCGGTCGACGGCGCGTCGGCGAAAGTGGCCGCCACCGGCCGCCACGTCGTGCTCGCCCTGGACAAAAAGGAGGCCGACCGGTGGCCGCGCCTGCTCAAGGCGGCGGGCAAGGCGCCCGCGTTTGTCAAGGTCGACTGGGACAAGGTAAGGGATCGAGGGGGTCTTTTTTTAGGGGGTTTTGGTCGCTTTCCCGCTCGCCGCGCGCCAGCCCGACCGCCCACGCCATCCTTATCACTCTTTTATACCCTCAGTGGGTCGACTCGGACGACGAGGAAGCTGCGGGCGCTCTCCCAGGCGGCGGCATGCCCGGCGGCTTCGACTTTGGCGACCTCTCCCAATTCGGCAACTTTGAAAACGCGCTTGAGACCATGGGCGGCGGCGCTGGGGGCGGCGAGGAGGGTGATGATGATGATGAGGAGGTTGAAGAGGTCGAAGCGGAGACCCCCGCGGGCGACGCGGGGCAATCGGGTTGAGGCGGGCGCTCGCTGTTCTGGCGCAACGGTGTGCAATGCAGGCGGGACGAAGCGCGGGCAGGAGAACAGCGCACGGGCAGAGGCAACGACAACACAAAAACAAAAAACAACGCCTTCCCTCACCACTCGCCGCCGTCGCTCTCCGCCGCCTCCTCGAGCAGTGTCGCGGGGTCGAACGCGGTGCGCCAAAACCAGGCGTCGTCGGGCGTGGGCGGGCGGGTGAGGGGGGGGGCGGGGGTGGTGGCGCCGCCCGCGCCGCGCGCCGGCGCGCCCCCCCGGTGCAGCCAGCACTCGGCGCCCGCGTGCTGCAGCCGGGAGTGCACCCGGCCGCCGCGCAGGAGCAGCTCGCGCGGGGCAAGGCGGGCGGCGAGGTCTGGCGGCGGCGGCCGCGCCGCGCCCCCCCGCCGCGCTGCCACCGCCTGCCGCCAGTCCCCTGCGTCGACCAGCACCCGCGTCTCCGCCCACGCGCCACCACCGCCGGGAAGCGAGTAGAGGGCCACGAGGCGCGCCCAGGAGAGGAGAGGGGCGCCGGAGCCGTCGACCGCCCCTGTCGCGAAACAGGCGCCGTGGTCCGGATCGCTTAGATCAAAGCTGTACGTGACCGCGTCATCATCTGCGTCGATGACGGTGGCGGCGGCGAAGAAGCGGGCGCCCGCGGCGGCGGCGGCGCCGTGCGCGGCGGCGACGGTCGCCGCGCGCTGCGGCCGGTCGAGCGGGCCGTGCAGCGACACGCGCGCCTCGCCGGTGGCGGTGGGGGGGACGGTGGCCACGACAACGCGGGAGCGGGACGCGGACGGGGGGAGGGCGCGCGTGGGAGCGGGGGGCGGCGCGGGGGAAGGCGCGCGCGCGGTCGCCGCGTCCGCCGACTGCGGCCGCCGCCCCAGCGGCGGGCCCCCCAGGTACAGTTTCTTGACCGACGCTGCCGGCCGCCACGGCAGCAGGGCCGCCAGTTCCGCCCACGACTGCCGCGCAGCGCGCGCCTCCCGCACGACCGCCGCTTCGGCCGGCGTCAGGCCGCCTCCGGCCGGCGGGGGAAGAGGGTGGTCGGGAATGGGGGCCGCGAAGTCAAAGGGGGCGCCGGTGGCGGGCGCGCGGGGGCGGCTGCGCGGGCGCGCAAACGCCGAGGGCGGGAGCGAAGGCGCGCCGGGCTTGCTGGCGGCCTTTTTGGAGTCTGCAGGGTGAAATGCACCGCGTGAGATAAGAGTCGAGAGCCGGCCGCGGCGTCGAGCGCCGGCCGACGCGCGCCGCGCCCCACATTCCGCCCGCCTCCCCAGCCTCCTTGATCTCACCTGCATACCGCACCGCGTGCAGCAAGTGCCCTACCCGCGGCGCCCGGCGCACGCGCGCCGCGGGCGGCAGCACGGCGTCGCCGAAGCGGGCATCTCCGGCCGCCGCTGCGGCGGCCCGGCGCTCCAGGTGGTGGGCGGGGATGAAGAGGGAGGTGGGCCACACGGGGGGTGGGGAGCGGTCCCGCTTGCGCGGCATGCCGCCGCCGAGGAGACTGAAGAGAGGGGAGCGCGGTCGCCGAGCCCGCCGCCACCGCTGCCGCCGCCTCCCGCCCTCACCCTCACGCCGCGCGCAGAGCGGGCGCCATCCACAAACGGCGGAGCGCGCCCCCGAACAAACCGGACCGAGAGCCAGCACCCCTCCCCGCTCCCCCGCGCGCGCCGTCACGCCGTCGCCGGCGTCGGCCCGCCGCGCGTCAGGGCGACGACGCCGACCACGATGGCGCCGAGCGCGACCCAGCCGGCGACATCCCACCACAGGTCGGCGGTCGGGGTGGCGGCGGACGCGGAGCGGGCCTTGCCGCCGCCGCCGCCGCCGCCGCCCCCTGTCTGGCTCGCGTGCAGCTGCTTCTGCAGCTCCGCGTGCAGCGCGGGCGCTTTGGCCGTCATCTCCAGCGCTTTGCGGTACACGTCGGACGTCGGGTCTTCGGCGAGCGCGCGTTTGAACGCCGACGCCGCGCGCGTGAAGAGCGCGGCCGCCGCGCCCGCGTCGGCCGTCAGAAACCCTTGCGACGTGAACGCGTTGCCCAGACACCACAGGGCGTCGTGCTTGCGGGGGTCGATCGCGAGGGCTTCATCGAATTTGTCGATGGCCTGTGGGCGGGCGCGAGGGTGGCGCGAGGGTTGGAGGGCGGGGCGAGGGTTGCGGGGCGCGGGGCCGCTCCCGCCTCGCCTCCCCTCCCGCGACCCCGACCGCCGCCCCGTGCCCCGCGCCCCACGCCACCACCCCCCTCGGCGCACTTGCTGGATCTTCTCGTACGCCTCCCCGCCCTGGCAGAAGTGGGCGAGCTCGAGCAGGGCGCCGCCCCACCGGGTGAGCGCCTGGCGGTTGGGAGGGTGATTTGAGGGTGGGTGGGGTGGTGTCGCGGGGCACGCCGCGGGCGGTGCGGCCTGGCGCAGCCGCGCGCGCATCCATCGCCGCGCACCGCCGCCGCCCCTCCCCACCTGGGTGTCGCGCTTGTTCTTGGCGTACTCCTGCTCCGCGTGCTCGCGCGCCTGTTCGAAGAACATGAGGCTGAAGGGGAAAGGAGGGGCGGGTCGAAGGGGGACGCGCCGGCGCTCGCGGCGCGGGGCGCGGCCGTCTCGCGCGGTGCCCACCGCTCGATCTCGTCGCGGGTGAGGCCCTCCATGGTGGAGAGCGGCGGGAAACGGGGTGGGGTTTTTGGAGAGTGCGCGCGGCCGGCGGCCGTCTGTGCCAAAAAACGTCACAGCGCGCCAACGGCGCTGTCCGTTGCCGCGCCCGCCAGCCCCTCGCGCGATCGCTCGACGCGCGCGCGGCGCCGGCCGCTTCGCGGTCGCCCTCCCGCCGGCGGGCGCGCGACCAAAAAAAACACAGCGGCGGCGGCCGCCCTTCGTTTCCTACTTCCGCTCCTCCCTCCCTCCCCCACCCCGCAAAAGATACGCGTGCCGTGAATCGAACACGGGTCTGCTCCGGACAGCGGCCACAGAACCGATCGAGGGGGTGCGGGGCCCGGGCTGGAGCGCCGAAACGAAGGGATTGCTCCCCGCGCCTCGACCCCCCAACCCGACACCACCGCGCCCCGATCTCGAGGACGGCGTCGTATGGCAAGGAGCTGTGCTACCACTATACCACACGCGTGTTGTTGCCGAGGAAGGTTTTTTGGAGCTATATCAAGCGCGGCGCGGGGCGGGAAGAAGGACGCGACCGCGCGCCGCGCCTTGACCGCCCCCGCTCCCAGCTGCTACCGCCTACACGCCCTCGCCCGCGGCGAGCCCGTCCTTATGCGGGGCAGGGGCGGGCACCGGCCCGCCGCCCCCCTCCCGCCCGGGAAACAAGACCGCCGCGTCGCCTTCAATGCTCTCGACATCGTCCCCGCCCTCGCCATACCCTTGCGCGGTGGGGTACTCGAACCGCAGGCGCCTGTTGGGGACGTAGCGACCCGTGGCGGGCGAGTACCCGTCGAAAAAGTGGCGCAGCCCGCGGTGCGCCACGCGCGCCGCGCGCGGCGCGGGGGCCACGTTGGCCGCCGCCACATACTTGCTGGACCGCGGCGCGCCGAAGAGGGCCACGCAGTCGCCTTCGTCGGGCAGGACAGAGTACCACCTGGACGCGGGGTCGCCGCCCACCGCGGCCGCCCAGTCGGGCCCGCGCGCGCACGCCGCGTCGTGGCCCAGGACGACGAAGCGGTAGGCGTAGAGGCGGTGCACGCCGACAAAGCCCGGGGGGTGGTGCACGCCGGCAGCGCCCGGGGGGTGGTGCACGCCGGCAGCGCCCGGGGGGTGGTGCACGCCGGCAGCGCCCGGGGGGTGGTGCAC
>Ga0315293_10005075_pt1 | contig 12439 bp, 8 predicted proteins | sample YL17G13_20_MG_FD_203071 | JGI IMG/M metagenome (GOLD analysis project Ga0315293, IMG submission 203071) | Sediment microbial communities from Yellowstone Lake, YNP, Wyoming, USA - YL17G13_20 | ecosystem: Environmental > Aquatic > Freshwater > Lake > Sediment | place: USA: Wyoming | collected... | reverse complement strand
CGCCAGTGGCTTCCGCCGGACACCCTCGGGTTCACGGTCACCAAGCCCATGTTCGAGCGGCTTTGCGAGCTGGACGAGCGGAGCTTCCTTTTCAAGCCGTTCCTGCAGCGCCTGCAGAGGGCGCGGGCGGTGGCCCGCTAAGGGAGGCGGAAGGTGTTCTGCCCGAACCTGGACTGTCCGGACTTCAAAGAGTCGGGAATAGCGGGTGAGTACCTCGAGCGGACCACCATCTGTCCGAAATGCGGGGCTCATCTGGTCGCCGAGCCCCCGGCGGTGAAGCCTGCAGGCGAGGAAGCGCCCCGGTTCCCGGGGCTTTCGGAGCCTTCGGAGGGCCCGCTCGTGACCGTGGCTTCGTTCAACTACCGGCAGGAGGCCGACTTAGTGCTATCCATGCTGCTCGCAAGGGGGATCGAGGCCTCCGCCTTCTCCGACGACTGCGGTGGCGTCGATCCGCGTCTGGGGTTCGGAACACGCACTCGTGTCGTAGTCCCGGCGAGTCAGGTCGCGGATGCCGTGGCGCTGATCGAGACGACCGAGCGTGAACCGGGCTGGGAGGCGTGTTCACCCGAAGACGGGTGAGCAGCGTCCGGCTGGCGGGGACGGCAGAGGGGTGGGCAACGGCCCCGACAGGTGTGCACTCGGCTGTGAACGGGGAGCTGTCTACGGCGCGTCGCCGGCGACGGCGGTGCCGGCTCTGCGCGGATCGCCGGCGCCCACGGCCTCGCCGGTCGTCGCATCGAACATCGCGAGGTTTACGCCCCCTAAGGCGAGCAGGTCGATCGGGCGAGGCGGGAAGCAGAGGGTGTAGATGTTGGTGAAGCCCCGCCGAATCAGCTCCGACACGTCTTCGTCCGTGTTCGGCGCGGCCATCTCGATGAGCACCCGCGGGCTCTTGCTGCCGTCCCAGAGCACCCGCGGTTCCGACACGGCCTCGGCCGCGCCCATGCGCCGGTCGACCACGTTGACGATCGTGTTCACGATGCTGGAGGTGATCCTTGCACTTCCAGGACCTCCGAGCACCATGAACGGCTTGCCTCCGAGCAGCACGATGGTGGGGGCCATCGTGTTGGGCAGAGGGTTGCCGGGGCGGGGGTAGTTTGGCCCGCCCTGGATTTCGGACTCGTAGAAGGCGAGGGTCGCGTTGTAGGGAAACCCGAGTCCAGCCGTGGCCACGCAGGCTCCGAACTCCTCGTTGAAGGTCATGCTCGCCGCCACCGCGTTGCCCTCGGCGTCGACCACCGAGACGTGCGTCGAACCCTCCAAACGTGGCGGGATCAGCGGGTGGCCGAGGATCTGGCGGACGTCCAGCGCGCGCTCGGGGCGGATCTGGGCGGCCCGTCGGGCGGCGTGCCGCGGGTCGAGCATCTGGAGAGCCTCGAGCGGTCCCGCGTTTTGCGAAGCGTACAGATCGTAGAGCGCAATGCGGGTAGCCTCGATCATGGTCACCCGGGTATCCACCGAGTCGGTGTTGAGCATCTCTCGGGAGAACCTGTCGAGTATCTGGAGCGCCTCGATCACTGCCGCCCCGCCGGCAGGCGGCGGGAAGGCAACAACATCCAATCCCCGGTATCTTCCCCGCACCGGCGCGCGCTCGAGGGGGTAGACCATGACCAGATCGGCCTTGCGCAGGTAGCCGCCGTTGGCTCTCATGTCGGCATCGATCTCGTCGGCGATCTCCCCGACGTAGAAGTCACGGACCCCTCGCCGGGCCAGACGACGCATCGTTGCCGCCAGTTCGTCCATGCAAAAAGTGTGATCGAGGCTCCACGGGTCCAGCGAGGGCCTCAGGAAGATGTCCCGCATGGTCGGGTTGGAGCGCAGCTTCCACCCGTAAGTGCCGATGATGGCGTGCTCGTGAGGCGGGAGGCGGAAGCCGAACTCGGCGATCTCTATCGCGGGCGCAACCACCTGGGCGAAACTCTTGGTCCCGTACCGCTCCAGCGCGTACGCCAGGGCTGCGAGGCCCCCCGGCGCGGCCACCGTCCTGTAGCCGAAATCGAACCCGTCGTCGATCTGCCTCTGGAGCTCAGGGGGGTTCACCCGCAGGGGAACGGCACCTGAACCGTCGATGGCAACGTCGCGCCCGCTCGCGAGGTGAATGAGGATCCAGGCGTTACCTCCGATCCCGGAGGCCTCCGCCTCCGAGACGCCGAGCGCCAACGCCGCGGCCACCGCGGCATCGACGGCGTTGCCGCCCTGGTAGAGGATTCGGGCACCTGCTGCGGCGGCCTCGCGGGTGTTGGCCACAACGACGCCGTTCGTGCTGCGAACCTCGGTGGTGCGCAGCTCCTCGGGCAAATCCTGGGCCCGAGCCGACCCCCTGCCGACCAGCAGCGCGGCGGCGAGGGTCACGGCAGCAGCGCACGCCACACCGCGGCGAGGCTCAATTGACGTCATCGCTCCCATCCGGGTCGAGGAACGCCGGCAGCGTGTAGCGGCCGCCATCGGAGAGCGCGAATGGCTCCTCGCTCTCCTGGACCTGCCACCGCTGGTAGGTCTCCTCCGGCAGCTCGGACACGAAGCGGGAGGGTTCCAGGATCACGTCCACGCGGTAGCGGTCGCGCGCGACGAGCGGGTAGCACAGCAGCAGCTCGTCCTTGGCGCGGGTGCAGGCGACGTAGAACAGGCGCCGCTCCTCCTCCATGTCCTCGGCGCGGGCGGTAGGGAAGCGACCCTCCGCCAGCCAGACCAGAAACACCGCCCTCCACTCGAGCCCCTTGGCCTGGTGGATGGTGGAAAGCGTGACGCGCTCCCTCTCGCCCTCCTCCGTGGCCACGTCCTCGCCGGAAAGATCGTTCATCAGCGTGACCTCGTCCAGGAACGGGTCCAGGCTTTCGTAACCGTCGGCGAAGAGGGCCAGCTGCTCCAGGTCGTCCAGTCGAGCGGCGGCGTTTTCCATCTGGGCGCGAACGTACTCGCGGTAGCCCGAAGCGATCACCTCCCGCACCATCTCGCCGGGCCGGGAGCACAGCTTCTCCAACCGCTTCACGAGCTCGGCGAGCTGCTTGAGCGAGTGCGCGGCCGCCCCCGGGAGCCCAAGCGTCTTGCCGTCCAGCTTGGGGAGCGCACCGAGCGGCTCGCTCGACTCGGAGAGCGCCTGCCAGACCCGCACCGCCAGGCGCTGCCCCAGGCGGGGCTTGAGGCGCGCCATCCGGGTGAACGCCACCTCGTCGCGCGGGTTGGCCAGGAAGCGCAGGTGCGCCACCACGTCCTTCACGTGCCGCTGCTCGAAGAACCGCAGCCCCGAACGAACCTCGTAGGGGATGTTGCGCCTGGTGAGCTCCACCTCCAGCTCCAGCGAGTGGGCGTGGTTGCGGTAGAGCACCGCGATCTCGGGGAGAGGCACGCCCTCGTCGAGCAGCTCCAGGATGCGCTGCGCCACGAACGCGGCCTGCGACTCCGGCGACGGCGCCGTGCACACGGCCGGTTGCTCGCCGCCCTCGCGCACCGGCCTCAGGTGCTTGGGGAACTGGCGCTCGTTGTGCGCGATCGAGGCGTTGGCCAGCGTCAGGATCGGGGGGAGCGAGCGGTAGTTGGTTTCGAGGCGGAACGTCGTGCAGTCGGGGTAGCGCTCGGGGAAGGAGAGGATGTTGGCGTACTCGGCGCCCCGGAACGCGTAGATCGACTGGGCGTCATCGCCCACGACCATCAGGTTGCGCCCGGCCCCGAGCATGAGGTCCACGATGTCCGCCTGGAGGCGGTTGGTGTCCTGGTACTCGTCCACCAGCACGTGGCGAAACCGCGTCGAGAGCTGCTTGAGCACGTCGTCGTGCCGGCGCAGGAGGAGCAGCCAGTTGAGCAGCAGGTCGTCGTAGTCCATGACGGACGCAGCGCGCTTGCGCTCCAGGTAGCGGCGGAACACGGCCTGCATCACCTCCAGGTCGCCGGAGAACTGCGGGAAGCGCGACGCGACGGTCTCCTCCAGGGAGCGCCCGGTGTTGATGACGAACGAGTAGACCTCGACGAGGACCGCCGCGCCAGGGAGCCGCCGCCCGGGCGTCGGGGGCACGACGTCGGAGAGCGCGTTCCCCATCAGGTCGCGTGCGTCCTCGCGGTCCAGGATCCCGTAGTTGGAGGGGTAGCCCAGGCGGTCCCCGAAGCGTCGCAGCAGGCGGTTGCCCACCGAGTGGAACGTCCCGCCCATCACGCGCCCCGCGTCACGGCCCAGCAGCAGGCCGACGCGCGAGAGCATCTCGCGCGAGGCCCGGTTGGTGAACGTGAGCAGCAGGATCGCGTTTGGCTCGACGCCGTCCTCGAGCAGGCGCGCCACCCGGTAGACGACCGTGCGGGTCTTGCCCGATCCGGCGCCGGCCAGCACCAGCATCGGGCCGGCTGGGTGCACAACCACCGCCAGTTGCTCGGGGTTCAGCTCGCCCGGGTAGTCCACCTTGCGAGGCTGGCCCTCGGCCGGACGCAGCGCCACCTTTCGGGAAACCGGCTTGCCCCCCATGGGCGGAGCATACCGCAGCAGTCGCTTGTAGTGAGCCACGAGGCGCAGCGGAGTGGCGTTGATTGCCGGCCGCTCCGACGGCACTCCGGCTTCGCTGCGCCGCGCCTGCGGGCCTCACTACGAACTCTCGCTCGGATTCAGCCACGAAGCGCAGGGGAGCGGTGTCGCTGACGCAGCTTCCTTCAGGAGACATGTGCGACAAAGTCTCAATTGGTAGATCGGCCGCGGCGAGAAGGCGCACGTTGCCAAAGCATTCGGCTGCACTTAGTATGATTCGGTGCAGGGGGCCGGCACTCCTGGCGCCGGATTCGCGAGTCCGAACCGTCGCGCGTTGCCAAGCACCGCGGCGGCCCGGAGGCTTGAGTGTTCAAGGTAGTCACCAAAGAAGAAATCGCGCCCAAGTTCCACCGCTTCGTCGTCGAGGCGCCGGAGATCGCGCGCAAACACCGTCCCGGGCAGTTCGTCATGGTCCTCCCGAGCGAGGACGGCGAGCGCATTCCCCTCACCATCGCCGCCTCCGACCCGGAGGCAGGAACGGTCACTCTCGTGGTCCAGGAGGTGGGCAAGACCACCATGGCCATGGCGCTGATGGAGGCGGGGCAGGATTTCGTCTCGGTGGTGGGCCCGCTCGGCACGCCGACGCACATCGAGAAGTTCGGCACGGTCGTGTGCGTGGGCGGCGGCGCCGGAATCGCGCCGATGCTGCCCATCGCGGGCGGCCTGAAGAAGGCCGGCAACACGGTTCTTTCGATTCTGGGCGGCCGGACGCAGGAGCTGGTCATCCTCCGCGAGGAGATGACGGCGGTGTCCGACGAGATCTTCTACACCACCGACGACGGCTCGTTCGGACGGAAGGGGCTGGTGACCCACGCCCTCGCCGACCTAGTCGCCCAGCGCGGGAACCCCAACCTGGTGGTGGCGATCGGCCCGGCGATCATGATGAAGGCGGTCGCCGAGATGACACGCAAGCTCGCGATCCCGACCCTCGCCTCGCTCAACTCGATCATGGTGGACGGCACCGGGATGTGCGGCGCCTGTCGCGTCGAGGTCGACGGCAAGACCAAGTTCGTGTGCGTTGACGGCCCGGAGTTCGACGCCCACAAGGTGGACTTCGACCTCCTGATCAAGCGGCTGCGCATGTACCTCCCCGAGGAGCAGGTGGCGCGCGAGCGCTTCATGGCGGCCCACGAGTGCCGTGCGACTGCGGGGGTCGCCCGTGGCTGACGAGATCCTCGGCGGCCCCGAACTGCCGAAGGCGGAGCGGATGAAGATCCAGCGCCACGGGATGCCGGCGCAGGATCCCCTCGCGCGTATCCGGAACTTTTTCGAGGTGGCGCTGGGCTACTCAACAGAATTTGCAATCGAGGAGGCGCAGCGCTGCCTTCAGTGCGCCAACCCCCCGTGCGTGAAGGGCTGCCCGGTGGGCATCGACATCCCGGCGTTCGTGGATCTCATCCGGAGGGCCGACTTCGAGGGCTCCCTCGCGAAGATCAAGGAGACCAACATGCTCCCCGCGATCTGCGGCCGCGTCTGCCCGCAGGAGGAGCAGTGCGAGGTCGTCTGCGTGATGGCGAAGAAGTACAAGCCGGTCGCGATCGGGAGGCTGGAGCGCTTCGTGGCTGACTGGGAGCGCGACCGTGGCCTCGTCTCGACGCCGGAGCTTGCGCCGCCGACCGCGCACAAGGTGGCAGTGGTGGGTTCGGGTCCGGCGGGGCTTGCCTGCGCGGCCGAGCTGGCTCGCTTCGGCCACAAGGTGACGATCTTCGAGGCGCTGCACAAGCCCGGCGGCGTGCTGGTCTACGGCATCCCTGAGTTCCGCCTGCCCAAGGCAATCGTGACCTTCGAGATCGAGAACCTCACCCGGATGGGAGTCGAGCTGCGCACCGACTTCGTGATCGGCCGGACGAGCACCGTGCACGAGCTCTTCAGCGTGTACGGCTACGACGCGGTCTTCCTCGGCACCGGCGCGGGCCTGCCGTACTTCCTCGGCATCCCCGGTGAGAACTACATCGGTGTGCTCTCCGCAAACGAGTTCCTCACCCGAGTGAACCTGATGAAGGCCTACGACTTCCCCCGAACCGACACGCCGGTGCGTACCGGCCGACGGGTGGCCGTGGTGGGATCCGGAAACGTGGCCATGGACTGCCTCCGCACCGCCAAGCGGCTGGGGGCGGGGGAGGTCATCTGCGTCTACCGGCGCACCCGCAACGAGTCGCCGGCGCGCAAGGAGGAACTGGAGCACGCCGAGGAAGAGGCCATCGACTTCCGTTGGCTCTCGGCGCCGGTGGCGATCCTCGGCAACGAAGAGGGGTTCGTCACCGGCATGCGGATCCAGCGGATGGAGCTGGGGGAGCCGGACGCCTCCGGGCGGCGCCGGCCGGTGCCGATCGAGGGCTCGGAGTACGAGATCGCTATCGACACGGCGGTGATCGCGATCGGTCAGGGGCCGAACCCCCTCGCCACCAAGTCCACCCCCGGCCTAGAGCTGAACCGCCACGGCAACATCGTCGCGGACGAGAAGACCCTCATGACCTCGATTCCGGGTGTGTTCGCGGGCGGCGACATCGTCACCGGCGCGGCCACCGTGATTCTCGCGATGGGCGCAGGCAAGCAGGCGGCGCTCGGCATCCAGGACTGGCTGGCTCGCCTGGCCAGGGGCGAGGTCGCCAAGCCGCAGCTCCCGGCCGCGTAGGCGTCGGCTCCCCGGTTGCGCAAACGCTGGACAAAGAGTAGGATGCGCAGTGCTGCTCCTCTGCCAAGATGGTGAAGAAGCCGCAAGGAGAAAAGGAACGTGCCGTTGGAAGACCACAAGATCGCACTCTTCATCGATTTCGAGAACATCGCCCTGGGCGTGAAGGACACCAGCTACAAGACGTTCGACGTCCAGCTCGTGCTCGCCCGCCTGCTGGAGAAGGGGAAGGTCGTCGCGCGCCGGGCTTACGCCGACTGGGACCGCTACGGCAGCTACAAGCGCGGGTTCCACGAGGCGGGGATCGAGCTCATCGACATCCCGCTCAAGGCGTACTCGGGGAAGAACTCCGCGGATATCCGCATGGTCGTGGACGCCCTCGACCTCTGCTACGCCAAGGAACACGTCACCACCTTTGCGTTGGTCTCGGGCGACTCCGACTTCTCGCCTTTAGTGTCCAAGCTGCGCGAGAACGACAAGTACGTCATCGGCCTGGGCGTCAAGAACTCCACCTCGGAGCTGCTCGTCGCCAGCTGCGACGAGTTCATCTTCTACGAGGACCTCATCCGCGCCGTGCAGGAGGCGCCGCCGCTCGCCGGGCTCCCGAAGAAGCAGCGGGAGTGTTTCGCGCTCCTTGCAGACTCGATCAAGGCGCTGATGCGCGACGGCAAGGAGGTCCTCTGGGGCTCGATGATCAAGCAGACGATGCAGCGCAAGAGGCCGGAGTTCAACGAGGAGTACTTCGGGTACTCGACCTTTTCCGCGCTGCTCGAGGACGCCGAGAAGCACCACGTCGTCAGGCTGCGCCGCGACCAGCGCTCCGGAACCTACGTCGTGACCGGCTTCGACACCGGCAGCGGTGAGGGAGGCCCCAGCGCCGCTCAGCCCGAGGCAGAGCCCGAGGAGAAGCCGCCCGCAAAGGCCCGCCGCCCGCGCCGCCGCTCGCGCAAGGCGGCGAAGCCCGCCGCCGAAGGCGTCTGACCGGGGTCGTCATTCCCGCGTTCGCGGGAATGACGACGCTGCGCGGGATTGACGGCGTTGGTTTTTCGCGCGCGCGCTCCTATGCTTGGAGTATGAAAATCGCACCGGTCATCCCGATGAAGTCGCAACGGCAAGACGATGAGGACGTGTGGCAGGCGGATGTCCTGCGCTTGCCCACCTGGGTCGAGGAAGAAGGACGCCCGCCGTTGCGCCCCGTGATTGGCATGGCGCTGAGTAGGCGAACCGGCAAGATCGGGTCCTGCGGCCCTGATGCCGTGGACCTCGACTCGGCCGCCCGCATCCTTGGCGCGGTTGAAGCCCTTGCGGCCGATGTCGGCGGGTGGCCGGCTGCGGTCCAGGTCCGCAGTGAAACGCTTGCGCCTGCCGTCCGAGAGAAGCTCGGCGGGCACGGGGTGCGCGTCGAGGTCGTCCCCGGGTTGGCGGCGCTGGATGCCGTCGCTGCTCACATGGCGAAGAACATGGGCCGCGAGGCCGGGGTGCCATCGCTCCTGTCGGTCCCCAACGTGACGCCCGGCGTCATCGCGAGCTTCGCCGCGGCGGCGGCCGAGTTCTTCGCCGCGACGCCTTGGCGCATCCTCGTGGCCGAGGACATCATCCACGTTGAGGCTCCGCGGCCCGATCCGGGTGTCCGCTACGCATCCGTGATGGGATCCGGTGGCTCTGAATTCGGGATCATGATGTTGGACTCCGAGGATGGCTGGCAAGCAATAAAACGGCTCGGTCCTCAGGCCTACATGCGCGACCATACGGTATGGTCGGTCACCGCGTTCGAGGCCGTCGAGGTGCCGTTTGGCGAACTCGACCTCTGGGAGGATCTGGCGCTGCCGACCGTAATGGATGGAAAGTTTCCGGTCGCGATCTGTTTCGGTCCCAAGCGGCGTATGCGCCGGCCGACCCCCCGCATGCTCGCGTTCTTCGAGGGGCTGCTGCGAGCGATCACTGCCAGCACCGAGGAGGAGCTCGCCGCCGGTCGCTGGCGCAAGACCGTCGAGACGGCCCAGGGGCCGTTGGAGTTCACCCTCGGGCTGCCGGCGGTGCTTGATGCCCTGCCCGAAGAGGTGGATCCCAGGAGGTTGCCTCCGGCCCTCCTCCAGGCACGCGCCCACCGTCAGATCGAGCGCCTGCTGGCGGAGAGGGAGTTCGCCTCCATCGAGGAGGCCAACCGCTTCCTCAACTTAAGGATGGCCGGGTTCGATCTCGACGCGGTGGAGCCGGCGACGCCCCAAGAACAAGCCGAGGAAATGGCGCTTCTCGCAGCCCAAGAGGTCGGGCGCGCGGCCATCGTGCTCGCCCGCAAGGCGCTTGCTCTGTGGCCCGACTGCGCCGACGCCTACACCACCCTCGGCGAGCAGAGCGGAGACGCCGAGGCGGCGTCGGGGTTCTTCGAGCAAGCCGTTGCCGCGGGGGAACGGGCGCTTGGCGCCGAGGCGTTCACCGAGTACGCCGGTTACTTCTGGGGCGAGCACGAGACCAGACCCTACATGCGTGCCCGGCTGGCCCTCGCGCGGCACCTTTGGGATGTCGGCCGCAAGCGGGAGGCGGTTTCCCACTATCGCGAGCTGCTCCGCCTCAACCCCAACGACAACCAGGGCGTCCGGGAGCTGATCGTGCCGGCGATGATCAACCTCGGCGACGACGACGGTGCCGAGGAGGTTCTCGCGGCGTACCCCGACGACGGCCTGCCCTCCACCCTATACAACCGCGCGCTGCTGGTGTTCCGCCGGCACGGTGGCACCGCCGCGGCGCGTCGCCTGCTCACCTGCGCCCTCCACGAGAACCCCTACGTGCCCAGCTACCTTCTCGGGGAGATCGAACTGCCTGACGTCCTGCCGGAAATCATCACGTTCGGCGGTGAGGACGAGGCTGTTGCCTACGTCGCCGAGTCCAAGGAGGCATGGCAGTCCACGCAGGGCGCTCTCGACTGGCTGCGCGCCCGCCGGTTCGACGCGAAAAAGCCAAGGCGAAAGGCGGTGCGAACGGGCGAGGGCAGTGTGCGCGGCGGTACCTCGAAGAAGAAACCTGCGTCGTGCGGCGCCAAGCCGCCGACCAAACGCCGGTCAAAGAGCTGACTGATCGCGCCGCCACGGGCGCAGAGGCGCGGTCGGCCCGAACGCGCCCGGCGGTCGCGCCCCACATTTCAAGATCAGCGCGCCCGGCCACTACGCTCGTGGGCTTCGGCCGAAGAGCAGCGCCGCCCCGAACGCGAGCGCACCGACCGCTACTCCGGGCACGATGTAGCCAATCCCCATTTCGCGCACGGCGGGTGGGAAGACCTCGCCGAACATCCCTCGCCGGTCCGCCACGAACGAGATCACGACCGCGGCGAGGCCGCAAAAGGCGCCCGCTCGCGCGGCCCGCAAAGGAGGCTTGTCCCAAAGGAGGCCGAGGGTTGGCCAAAACAGGCTCGCCGCGAGAAGCCCCGAGGACAGATAGAACAGCTCAGCCAGGGAGCGCGAGGCGAACGCCACCACGAGCGCGGCGATGCAGGCCAGCCCGTTGGCCCATCTGGCGCGCGCGAGGTCGCGGGCGTTCTCGCCCACGGCCCGCATCCCGTCGCGAGCCACCGTGATCGCCACCACGTTGGCGGTGGTCGAGACGGTCGAGAGCGCCACGGCGCCAAGCCCGGTGAGAAGCAGCACTTCCATGCCCGGTGGTAGCAGTTGATGCAGGAGGGGACCCAGCACCATGCCCTGCACGGCCGCGGGGTCGGGGAAGATGACCCTGGCGCGCGCGGCCAGCACCGCGGGAAGCCCCAGCACGAAGATCAGCGAGGCGGCCGCGGTCACCGCAAGCGCCAGGCGCGCATGCCCGTCGCTTGGGGCGGCGGTAAGGCGCAGCCAGATGTCGGCCTCGGCGAGCCACCCGGTGATGTACGCGAGCAGCGTGATCCCGACGACCGCTGGCGTCGGGCCGGTCATCCCGAACCAGCCGCCCCAGCCGGAGCCCATCCCGGTCCCGGCGCGCCCGCCCACGATCAGCAGGAAGCAGACGATCAGGGCGAACTGCGCCACGTCGGTGGCCACCACCGAGCGGAACCCGCCGGTCCAGGCGTACGAGGCGACCAGCACCGCGATCGCCGCCATCGCGAAACGCGGCGAGACCGCGAGCAGCGGCGCCAGGAGGTCGCCCGCTGCGGCGATCTCCGCCCCGCACCAGACGAGGAAGACAGCCACGAGCACGACGACCGTCAGCCAGCGCACCCCGTTTCCGTAGAGCATCCCGAACAGCTCCCCCTGCGAGAACGCCGTAAAGCGCCGCAGCCGCGGGGCCAGGAGCGCGAAGAGCCCGAGAACCGCCAGCCACGGGATCGCCAGCAGCCACGCCCCGCCCGGCCCCCAGCGGTAGAGCAACTCGACACCGTACACAAGCGACCACGACACCGAGAGCATCGAGGCCGAGAGCGACATCCCAAGGCTCCACCCGGTGATCGAGCGGTGCGCGGTCCAGAAGCCTTCGGCGTCCTTCCCGAGCTGTCGCTCGGCGCGCCACGAGAGCACGCCGATCGCGATCATCACCGCGGCGAACGCTGCGGCCGCCAGCCGTGCGGCAAGCGCGGTGCCCATCGGCAGAGAATACCCGATGCGCTGAACCCGCCGGCCGCGGCGGGGCGGAGCTCCGGTTGAGGTTTGGATCCCCGCTTTCGCGGGGATGACAAACAATGGGCGGCGGCTACAGGCCGAGCGTCAGCCCGACGTAGACGTTGCGCGTGGCTGCAGGGATGAAGAGCGGCACGACGTCCACGTAACCGAACGCGGTGTATTTCTGGTTCAGCAGGTTGTTGACGCGCAGCTCGAGCCCGATCTGGCTCAGCCCGATCGCTTTGGGAAGGAATGCTGGCAGGGATGCCTGTGCGCTCAGGTTCACCAGGGTGAACGCGGGGTTGACCAGCGGCACGTAGCCCGGCTGCTGCCGTGCCTCCGGGTTGTCCTTGTTGTCCTGCGTGTTGTCGAGGTAGAACTGGCCGACCCGCTTGCCGGTGAGCGCCAGCCGCACCGGACCCAGGTTCGTGCGGGCCGTGAGTACCCCCAGCACGTTGGGGTAGCCCGCCAGGTAGTTGCCGTCGAAGACGCTCACCGTACCGTCCCAGTTGTATTGCTGGTAGTGCGTGAACGTGTTGCGCGAGTAGGTCAGCATCGCGTCGAGGCCGAAGACGGGCGAGGGATCCCAGCTGGCATCCAGCTCGACGCCCCGGTGGACCGACTGCGCCCCGTTGCCGTAGATCGGCACGCCGTTCTCGTCGAGCGCGCCCGCGTAGACGATCTCGTTGGAGAAGTTCATCCAGAAGACGTTCGCGCGTG
>Ga0315293_10005073_pt1 | contig 12440 bp, 10 predicted proteins | sample YL17G13_20_MG_FD_203071 | JGI IMG/M metagenome (GOLD analysis project Ga0315293, IMG submission 203071) | Sediment microbial communities from Yellowstone Lake, YNP, Wyoming, USA - YL17G13_20 | ecosystem: Environmental > Aquatic > Freshwater > Lake > Sediment | place: USA: Wyoming | collected... | reverse complement strand
GGCCGCGGTTTGGGCCGGCACCCACCACCCGCCACCCACCACGGGCGATGGGGTGAAGCCGCGATACGGCCGGCACAGCCGGCCCTACGGTTTGGCTAAGAGCAGTCCCAGCGGCCGGCACAGACGACCCTACGGTTTGGCCGCTTGAAGCGCCGCGATGCGGTTGATGGCGTTTAGGAAGGCCTTGGCGCTGGCCTCGACGCTGTCGGTCGATACGCCGACCCCGCGATACGTGTTGCCCTGGTGCTCGACCTGGACCATCACCTCCCCTTGGGCGTCCTTGCCCACGCTCACGCTGTGGACGCGGAAGTCCTTGCAGATCACGGGCATTCCCGTGAGTTCTTCGATGGCGAGGAAGACGGCGTCGATGGGGCCGTCGCCGGAGGCGGTCTTGGTGGTAAGAAGCTCCTCGCCGCGGCGCACGGTGAGCGTCACTTCCGGGGTGCGTCCGCTTGCGGAGTGGAGGTCGTAGGAATCGAGCTTCCACAGCTCCGGCACGGCGCGGATTTGCTGCTCGATCAGAGCGGCCAGGTCGGCGTCGTAGACTTCCTTTTTCTTGTCGGCCAGGACCTTGAACTGGTCGAAGACGGCGTTGAGCTGCTCGCCGCTGAGACGGTAGCCCATGGCCTTGGCGCGGTCGGCCAGAGCGGCCCGGCCGCTGTGCTTGCCGAGCACCAGATCGCTCTGCGAAAGCCCCACGTCCTCCGGGCGCATGATTTCGTAGGTGCGGGGCTCCTTGAGCATTCCGTCCTGGTGGATGCCGGCCTCGTGGGCAAAGGCGTTCTGGCCGACGATGGCCTTGTTGCGCTGCACCTGGATGCCGGTGATGCCGGCCACGAGGCGGCTGGTGGGCACGATCCGCTGGGTGACGATCTTGGTGTGGGCGTGGTAGTAGTCGTGCCGCGTGCGGAGGGCCATCACGAGCTCTTCGAGCGAGCAGTTGCCGGCCCGCTCGCCCAGGCCGTTCACGGTACACTCGACCTGGCCTGCGCCGGCCTCGACGGCGGCCAGGCTATTGGCCATGGCCAGGCCGAGGTCGTTGTGGCAATGGACGCTGATGACGGCCTTGCCGATGTTGGGCACGCGCTCGCGGAGGGTGCGGATCACGTGGCCCATGTGGGCCGGGGTGGCATAGCCGACGGTGTCGGCGATGTTCACGGTGGTGGCCCCGGCGTCGATCGCGTCTTGGACGACCTGGCAGAGGAAGTCCATCTCGGTGCGCACGGCGTCCTCGGGCGAGAACTCGACGTCGGGGCAATAGCCCTTTGCGCGGCGGACCCCGGCGACCGCTTGGCGGATGATGTCCTCCTTGGTCATGCGGAGCTTGAACTCGCGGTGGATCGCGCTGGTGGCGAGGAAGACGTGGATGCGCGGGCTCTCGGCCTGTCGGATGGCCTCCCAGGCCCGGTCGATGTCCTTGTCGAGGCACCGGGCGAGTCCGCAGATGACGGAGCCGCGGACTTTCTGGGCGATCTGGCTGACGGCTTCGAAGTCGCCGGGGGAGGCGATGGGGAAGCCGGCCTCGATCACGTCCACGCCCAGCTCGACGAGGGCCTGGGCGACCTCCATTTTCTCCTGGAGGTTCATGCTGGCGCCCGGCGATTGCTCGCCGTCGCGGAGGGTGGTGTCGAAGATCACAATGGGGCGTGAGGGGGATGAATCGGGCGACATGGGCAGCACGTTTCCTGCCTGGCGGACAAAACAAGAACCCCAAGGCGCTCGGTGCCTTGGGGTTCGGTTTGGCCTTGGTTGAACGGACGACTCTTGTATCTTGTATTCCCGGCCTGCGCGCGAACCCTAAGGCGCGCCCCCCAAAAGGGGCAAAGGCGCCAGTCGCAACAGGTTTGCGCAAGCCATGACGGGCATCCAGCGGGGGCTCGTGAGCAACGCTACTGCAAAGTCTAGTGAACTCGGGGGCTAAGTCAAGAGAGGACTGTACTCGGCGCGATCGCGGGGACCTGACAGGGTGACGGAGCGAGAAATGAGCAGTGCAAAGTGCAAATCTGCACTTTTCATTTTGCACTTTTCACTTGTCACTCAGCGCCTTTCACCCCGTCACCCCGTCATCCTTTCATCGCGCCCCCCCGCTTGGCCATCCGCTTTCGCGGTTGTAGTGCCTGGTGCGGGGCATTATACTAGTGCGTTTGACCTGCCGCGCGGTCGTAGTCTGCGCAGGCCGATCCTCCCTCCAAAGAGCTATGCGGTTTTCCCTGATTGATCGGATCGAATACCTGGAGCCGGGCGTCAAGATCACCGCCTTGAAGGCCCTCTCCATGGCTGAGGAGTACCTGGCCGATCACTTCCCTGGATTCCCCGTCATGCCGGGGGTCCTGATGCTGGAGGCGATGACTCAGGCCGGGGCGTGGCTGGTGCGGGCCAGCGAGGATTTCGCCCACAGCATGGTGGTCCTCAAGGAGGCCAAGGGGGTCAAGTACGGCCAGTTCGTCGAGCCGGGCCAGACCCTCCGCGTCACCGCCGAGATCCTCAACCAGACCGACCGGGAGACCGTGCTGAAGGTCCGCGGAACGGTGGACGGTCGATTCACCGTCAACGGGCGCCTGGTCCTTGAGCGATACGACCTGTCGGAGACGCAGCCGGAGCGCGCCCAGACCGACGAACTGGTCAAGCAGAAGATGCGGGCCCTTTTCGCTCTGCTCTACCAGTCTAATGGACGAGGCGGCAAGTCAATTCCGGAGGAGGACTGACCGAACGATGGCCCACGGCCTTCGGCGCCGACTGGTCTTGGTTCATCGGTTCTGAGCGACATGCGATTGGAGCACAAGATAGCCTTGGTGACGGGGGGGAGCCGCGGGATCGGCCGGGCCGTGGTCCAGCGTCTCGCCGCCGAGGGGGCGGAGGTCGCTTTCGTTTACCAGAGCAACCGCGAAGCCGCCGACGCGCTCGTGGCGGAGCTGGCCGCCGAGGGGCGCACCGTCCGGGCGGTCCAGGCCGACGTGCGCGATGCCGAGCAGGCCCAGCAGATCGTCGATGATATCGTGGCCCGCCACGAATCCCTGGACATCCTGGTCAATTCGGCGGGGATCGTGCGCGACGGGCTGTTGGGCGCCATGACGGCCGAGCAGTGGCGCGAGGTGATCGAGACGAACTTGTTCGGCGCGTACCACTACTGCCGGGCCGTGGCCCAGCAGATGATGTATCAACGGCGGGGGAGCATCGTCAACCTGTCCAGCACGGCGGCCGAGTTTGCCTCGCGGGGCCAGGTCAACTATGCGGCCAGCAAGGGAGGGATCGACGGTCTGACCCGGGGGATGGCCAAGGAGTTCGCCCCGCGCGGGGTCCGCGTGAACGCCGTGGCCCCGGGGATGATCGACACCGACATGAGCAAGGTGGTCCGCGGCCTGGTGGGGGCGCGGCTGAACGATATCATTCCGCTGCGGCGGATCGGGACCCCGGCCGAGGTGGCTGCCGTGGTCGCGTTTCTGGCCGGCGACGACGCCGCCTATATTACGGGGCAAGTGTTCCGGGTGGACGGCGGATTGAGCCTGGGCGGCTACTGAAGCGGACATTTGTTTTGACAACCGAGTTTGGGAGGTGGAGCGAAATGCCGACACAGGAGGAAGTTTTCGAGAAAGTCCGCGGCGCGCTGGTCGAGGCCTTGGGCGTCGATGAAGAGGAAGTCACCCCGCAGGCCACTTTGGTCGGCGATTTGGGGGCCGAGTCGATCGACTTCCTGGACATTCTCTTCCGGCTGCAGAAGGCCTTCAACATCAAGATCCCCGACAAGGAGCTGCTGCCCCAGGACATCCTCACCAACCCCGAGTACGTGGTGGACGGCCGGGTGACGGACGCGGGAATCGCCGAGCTGCGCAAACGCATGCCGTTCGCCAACCTCGACAGTTTCGCCGCCAACCCCAACGTGCAGGATCTCGCCAACCTCCTCACCGTGGCCGACATGTGCCGTTTCGTGGAAAGCAAGCTGGCCACCGCCGGCTGACGCCCCGCTCGCCCTCCAAAGCCGCTCGCAAGCGGCAGAAACCTTTCCCATGCGCTGGTACTGGATCGACCGGTTCATCGAGTTTGAAAGCGGGCGGTACGCCAAGGCCATCAAGAACATCTCGCTGGCCGAAGAGTACCTCCACGACCATTTCCCGGGCTATCCGGTCATGCCCGCGTCCCTGGTGATCGAGGGCCTGGCCCAGACCGGGGGGCTCCTGGTCTGCGAGCACGGCGGGTTCCGCGAGAAAGTGGTGCTGGCCAAGGTGCCCAAGGTCGTCTTCTACTGCGAGGCGGTGCCGGGCGACACCTTGACCTATACGGCCGCGCTGGACTACATCCGCGACGACGGGGCCATGGTCACCGCGACCAGCCATAAAGGTTCCAAGCTCCACGCCGAGATGGAGATCGTCTTCGCCCACCTCAACAACGGCAGCCACCAAGGCAAGACCCTCTTCGAGCCCAAGGACTACCTGAGCATGATGCGGATGCTTCGGGCATACGAGGTGGGGCACGGCCCCGACGGTTCTCCTTTGCAGCCGCCGCCCGGATTGGATTCTTAGGGTTTTGCCGAACAAGTAGGTTATGCTTCAGCATAACGGGCTCGAGGAAGCGTCATGCTAAAGCACAACCTACTTCGTTTGTCGGTCAGGAGGAACGGATGAGACGACGTGTCGTGGTCACCGGGGCCGGCGGGGTCACGCCGCTGGGCGCCCAGATCGAGCCGGCATGGCAACGGCTGTTGGCCGGGGAGTCGGGCGTGGGCGACATCACCCTGTTCGACGCCAGCAACTTTCCCACCAAGATCGCCGCCGAGGTCCGCAATTGGGACATCTCCGACGTGGGCGAGAACCCCGAGGACTGGAAGTACCAGGGCCGCCACACGCACTTTGCCATCGGGGCGGGCAAGAAGGCCATGGCCGACTCGGGGCTGGACCTGGGGCGGATCGACCCCACGCGCTTCGGCGTCTATACCGGCAGCGGCGAAGGACAACAGGATTTCGACCGCTTCACCCAAATGATCGTCGCCGCGCTGGACGGCCCGAACTTGGACCTCGCCAAGTTCACCAAGAAGGGCCTGGAGGTCCTCAATCCCATCGCCGAATTGGAGCAGGAGCCCAACATGCCGGCCGGCCACCTGGCCAGCCTGTTTAACGCCCAAGGGCCGAACGTCAACTGCCTGACCGCCTGCGCGGCCAGCAGCCAGGCCATCGGCGAGGCCACGGAGATCATCCGCCGCGGCGAGGCCGACGTCATGCTCTCCGGCGGCACCCACACCATGATCCATCCCTTCGGCGTCACCGGCTTCTGCCTCTTGACCGCGCTGAGCACTCGCAACGACGAGCCCACCAGGGCCTCCCGCCCCTTCGACCGCGAGCGCGACGGCTTCGTGCTCGGCGAAGGCGCCGGCATGGTGGTGCTGGAGGCCCTCGAGCACGCTAAGGCCCGCGGCGCCAAGATCTACGGCGAAATCGTCGGCTACGGCTCCACGGCCGATGCCTTCCGCATCACCGACACCCACCCCGAGGGCCGCGGCGCGATCTCCTGCATCCGCATGGCCCTGGCCGACGCCGGCCTGGACCGCGTCGATTACATCAATGCCCACGGCACCAGCACTACGGTCAACGACAAGGTCGAGACCCTGGCCGTCAAACAGGTCTTCGGAGAGGAGGCTTACCGGATCCCGGTCTCCAGCACCAAGAGCATGATGGGCCACCTGATTGCCGCGGCCGGGGCCACCGAGCTGATCTTCTGCCTCCTGGCGATCCGCGACAACGTGCTCCCGCCCACGATCAACTACGAGTATCCCGATCCCGAGTGCGATCTGGATTACATCCCCAACGTGGCCCGCCAGGCCCGCTGCGACACCGCGCTCTCGAACAGCTTCGGCTTCGGCGGGCAGAATATCTCGCTGATCGTCCGCCGGTTTACGGGATAGGGCCCCGAGCGCTCGCCCTCATGGGACGAAAGGCTTGGGCGGATCGACGGCCGGGGGAATGAGGGTGGGTGGCACCGGCGTCTGGCCGGTGCCAGCCGACGCAAGCCCGAGTCAAGGGCCCGCCGTCGGTTGAACGTCTCCATGTGCCACACGACGACGAACACCGATATGATGGCCCGCAGGTAGTCGATGCCTTCGATGCGCGGGTGCTTCGTCATGGGTAACCGTGGCGTCTTACGTAGCAGAGGCTTGGGGATACCGAAGGAGCTTCAGTCCGGGGACGAAGTGATAGTGCCGCTCGTTCTTGGTCACGATGACCGTCATTGCCATCGCCCGTTGCTCTTCCATCGCGGCCAGATAGGCGACGGCTTCTTCCACGCCCCGCGCGGCGTCAACGAGCACGTCCGTGTCGATGAGCACCCGCTCAGCCATGGCGACCTGCCCACTCGCGCTCTCGGACCGCGCGGACCCAGGCGCTGGCGTCCTGCATGTCGTCTCGATCCGCCCACATGCCGATGAACGGCTCCTTGGCCAGTGCGCGGCGCTTGCCGCCGTTTCGCGGCAGTGACGACCGGGAGCGACTTGGAGGGTCTGACGTTTCGGCGATTGCCCTCGGAGACTTGCGCCTACCGGCAGGTTTTGGCTTCGAGTGCCGAGTCTGGAGGAACGCGATGAAGTCGGCGACTTGCTGCCGGGCCGCCGGCGGGAGCGCGGAGAACTGCTCCCAAAGGCCTTCTGTTTTCATAGACCACCCCGAGTCGAGTTTGCCAACCCTTGGAAGGACGCATCTCAATCGTCCTAGCCATCCCCAACCAGCCTGCGTATTTCAAGCGTAGACGCCCCAACCGGCGGCGTCAAGCCCACCCGGTCTACGCCCCTTCGCCTTCCTCGTGCGGGACGCGCTTGACCGCGACCAGCGTGTCGCCCTCTTCGAGGGTCATAATCCGCACGCCCTGCGTGTTGCGCCCGATGATGCTGATGTCGCTCACCGGCACGCGCTGGATCTTGCCGCGGGCGGTGATCATCATCAGCTCGTCGTTGTCGCGGACGCGGACAATGCCCATCACCGGGCCGTTGCGGGGCGTGGTCTTGATGTCGCGCAGGCCCTTGCCGCCGCGGCGCTGGGCGCGGTAGCAGTGCCCCGAGGACTGGCCCTCGCCTTCTTCGCCGGGCTCGGCTTCTTCGCCTTCGGTCTCGGCGGGCGTCGGACCTTCGGCCTGCGGCTGGGCTGTTGGCGGGCTGGGGCTGGCGCCCCAGCCTACCTGACCTTCGGCCTCCGACGATTCTTCTTCCTCTTCGCCCGGCGACAGACCGGATTCCTCGTCCTCCGGCGACAGGCAGGAATGCCTGTCCTCCTCTTCTCCCTCGATCTCGCCTTCCAGGTTCGGCCCGAAGGGAGTGCGCTTGCCGTAGCCGTTGGCGCAGGCGGTCAACAGCGACGCGTCGGGATCGGCCACGACCATGCCGACGACCGTGTCGTCGCCCTCCAGCCGGATTCCCTTCACGCCGCTGGCGTTGCGGCCCATGGGGCGGGCGTCGGACTCGCGAAAGCGGATCGCCATCCCGTTGGCCGTGGCCAGCACGACCTCGTCGCCGGGCTTGGTCACGACCACGTCCACCAGCTCGTCGTCCTCGCGGAGCTTGATGGCAATCAGCCCGTGGCGCAGCGGGCGGCTGTAGGCGGCCAGGTCGGTCTTCTTCACCAGGCCGTTGCGCGTGGCCATCATGAGGAAGTGGCCGGGCTTGTCGAAGTCGCGGACGGCGCGGCAGTCGGTCACTCGCTCGCCCTCGACCAGGTTCAGGACGTTGACGATGGCCCGGCCGCGGCTGCCGCGCCCGAGCTGCGGCAGGTTGTAGACCTTGTGCCAGTAGACCCTGCCGCGGTTGGTGAAGAAGAGGAGATAGGCGTGGGTGCTGGCGACGAAGAGGTGCTGGATGGGGTCCTCCTCCTCGGTCTTGGCGCCGATGAGCCCCTTGCCGCCGCGGTGCTGGGCTCGGTAGGCGGTGATCGGAGTGCGCTTGATGTAGCCGTTGTCGGAGATCGAGACGACCATGGTCTCTTCCTCAATCAGGTCGTCCATGTCGAAGTCGGCGATCTCCTCGCCGCAGATTTCGGTGCGCCGCGGGTCGGCGTGCTTGCGCTTCATCTCCAGGAGGTCTTCGCGGATGATCGCCAGGATGTTCTTCTCGTCGGAGAGGATGCGGCCGAACTCGGCGATGTCGGCCAGGAGCTTGCGGTGCTCGTCGGCCAGCCGCTCCTGCTCCAGGTTGACCAACTGGCCGAGCGTCATGCGGAGGATGGCGTCGGCCTGCACCGGCGTGAGCCGGTAGTTTTCCTCCCGCCCGCGCTCCGCCTCGACCACGGCAAATCCCTCGTCGCCCAGGGCCCGCTGGAGCATGGCCGCGGGGCACTCGACCTGCACCAGCCGCTCCTTGGCCTCGGCCTGGCTGGCCGAGGAGCGGATCACGCGGATCACCTCCTCGATGTTGGCCAGGGCCAAGAGCAGCCCCTCGACCGTGTGCTTGCGCTGCCGGGCCTTGCCCAAGAGGTGCTGCGTGCGGCGGCGGATCACGATCATCCGGTGGCGGATGAATTCCTCCAACAGCCCCTTGAACGGAAGCACTCGCGGCTTGCCGTCCACCAGGGCCAGGAAGATCAGCGAGAAGCTGTCCTGGAGCGGCGAGAACTGGTAGAGCTGGTTGAGCACGACGTCCGGGTCGGCGTCCCGCTTCAGGTCCAGCACCAGGCGGACCGGCTCCTTCAGGTCGCTCTCGTTGCGGCTGTCGGCCACGCCGGGGATCCTGCCGTCGGCCACCAGTTGGGCAATCCGCTCCTCCACGCGGTCCCTCGCCTGCTGGTAGGGGACCTCGTTGACCACAATGCGGAACCGGCCGCCGGGCATCTTCTCGATCCGCGCCCGGGCGCGGATCGTGATCGTGCCGCGCCCGGTCATGTAGCCGCGCCGCAGGCCGCTCGTGCCGCAGATCATCCCGCCCGTGGGAAAATCGGGCCCGGGGACGATCTCCAGAAGCTCGTCGGCCGTCACGTCCGGGTCGTCGATCACCCTGACGAGCGCGTCGCAGACCTCGCCCAGGTTGTGGGGCGGGATCGACGTGGCCATGCCCACCGCGATCCCCTGCGAGCCGTTGACCAGCAGGTTGGGGAAGCGCGAGGGGAGGATCGTCGGCTCCACGCCCCTCTCGTCGTACGTGGGCGCGAAATCGACCGTGTCGAGCTTGAAGTCCTCCAGCATGATCGCCGCCATGGGCGACAGCCGGGCCTCGGTGTATCGCATGGCCGCGGGCGGCAGGCCGGCGACCGAGCCGAAATTGCCCTGCTTGTCCACCAGCGGATAGCGCGTGTTCCAGTCCTGCGCCATGCGGACCAGCGTGGGATAGATGGCCTGGTCGCCGTGCGGGTGGTAGCGCTTCATGGTCTCGCCCACGATGGCCGCGCACTTCGAGGTGGACGCGCTGGGGGCGAGATTCAGGTCGTTCATGGCCACGAGGATGCGGCGCTGCGAGGGCTTCAGCCCGTCGCGCACGTCGGGCAAGGCCCGGCTGACGATCACGCTCATCGCGTAGGTCAGGTAGCTGCCGCGGAGCTCGTCTTCGATGGGCAGATCGATCAGTCGGCCGCCGTGGACGTCCCCTCCAGCCGGAGGAGCGCCGGAGTTCCCGCCCGACGGCGGGGTTGCGGGGGTTCCTTCGGCCGGAGGGACGCTGGGGTCTCCGCCGGCCGATGGGCCTTCAGGAGGGGTGCCGGCGGGGTCGTTCGGGCGATCCGGCGGGAGGTCCGGGGGTAGATTAGAGTCGGTAGACAATGGCAATCCTTTCGGCAGGCAGGACGGCTTTCCAGCCCGTCCCACAGGTCGGCTCGTAGGACGGGGTTTCCTGCCCGTCCCACAGGCTTCCAACCGCCCGGCCGGCGCCACCGCGCAGGCCGCCGCAAGGGCGGGAGTTCAAAGCGATAAGTATACTGGTTCCGCCCCGGGCTCACAACCGCTCAAGACGAAAAACAGGCGACGCAAGTGGTTGCAAATAAACACCTTAGGCAGTCGATTCCACGCCCGGCCGATCCACTCCACGGCCTCAACGCCCGGGTGGTCTTCTGCAAGCTCCCAACGCCGCCTCTTTGTGTCCTTTGTGCCTTTGTGGTAAATGGGCTGCGTCGGCTGCGGGCTATGCGCGGCGGTCTGCCCGACCGGCAGCATCACCGTCCGAGGAAGGCGGTTCGAGCTGGGCCAACTGGTCGATCTTCCCGCGGCGCACCATCGGGCCACGGCCGAGCAGCTCGATGCCCTGCTCTTGTCGCGGCGCAGCATCCGCCGGTTTCAAGAGCGGGAAGTGGACCGCATGGTGGTTGACGAGATCCTGGCCATGCTCTTCCTCGCCGAGGCGATGGCCGACCCGGCCGATTGCCACATCGCCGCCACATACGCGATGATCGCCGCCCAATCGTTGGGCCTGGGGAGCTGCATGTTGGGCACCACGGCCGCGCTGGCGCACGCCAAGCCGTTCAAGACCAAGTACGGCATCCCCAAGGGAAACAAGATCGGGCTGGGGCTGGTGCTCGGCTATCCGGCGTCCACGTTCCAGCGCGGCATCCGGCGCAAGTTCGCGTCGGTGACGTTCGCGTGAGCAGCAGCAACGCCGGGCAAGCCCGGCCGCTACGCTACTGCCTTCTGCCTACCGCCTACTTCCCCCCACATACCCCAACTGCTCCAATCGCATTACGAGCCGCTTGGCGACCGGCCCGGCGGCCTCGGCACCGTCGCCGGCGTGCTCCAGCGCGACGACCAGGACGATCTTGGGATTCTCGGCCGGGGCGTACCCGGCGAACCAGGCGTGGTCGCCTTCGTCGCCCGTCTCGGCCGTTCCCGTCTTGCCCGAAATCGCGATCGACTCCAATCGCACGGTGCCGTAGCCCGTCCCCTTCGGGTCGCACACCGTGCGCTTCAAGCCCTCGCGGATTGCGCCAAGTGTCGCGGGGTGCAGGCCGGGGATCGGCTGGGGCAATGGGCCGGGCCGGGCGGCCACGTGCGGGGTGACGAGCTTGCCGCCGTTGGCCACCGCGGCCATCATCCGCGCGACTTGCAGTGGGGTTACTTCAAGAGGACCTTGTCCGATGGCCGCCAACTGCGTGTCGGCCGCGGTCCACTCGCGGCCCGTGCGATCCCTGAGCATGGCGGGCGCGGGAAGCGTCCCGGGCGCCTCAGCGGGCAGGTCCACGCCGGTCGGCTGCCCGAAGCCGAAACGCGATGCCCAGTCTGCCAGGTCCGCCGGGCGCAGCCTGGCCGCGTGAAGGAAGAAGTAGACGTTGCAGCTTTGGGCCAGTGCGTCGGCCAGCGCGACCTCGCCGTGGCCGATGCCCTGACGCCGATAGATCGCACACCGCCACTGGTCCGGGCTGTGCAGGTAGCCGCGGCAGTCCGCCGCGGCCTCGGGCTGAACCGCCGCGGCCTCCAGAAGCGCCACCGCGGCCACGGTCTTGAAGACCGAGCCCGGCGGAATCGCCATGCGCGCGACGCGGTCGAAGAGCGGATGGCCCGGATCGTCGAGCAGCGCTGCCACCTCGTCGCCGTCGATGCCCGCGAACTGGTTGGGGTCGAATCGCGGGGCCGAGGCTGCGGCAAGGATCGCCCCGCTCTGGCAGTCCATGACCACGATCGCCCCGCCGGACGGCTTGGCGTTTGGCCGGCCGATCGCGCGGCGCCGCAGCGCATCTTCCAGGAGCGACTCCGCCGTGGCCTGGAGCTTGGGATCGAGGGTCAGCACCACGTCGCGCTGGCCGGCAAGCACGGACTCGTACCGGCGCTCCACGCCCATGCGTCCGACGCGGCTGGGCGGCGCCGGGTCGCTTGCGTCGCCATGTCCATTGGCATTCATGCCCACGCTTCGCGACGGCATGGCACCTGGCATGGCACCTGGCCCGAGGTGCCCCAGCACGTGGCAGGCCAGCGGCCCGTGCGGATACGTCCGCCGGCGGATCGGGACGATCTTGACGCCCGGGTATCGCTGGGGATCGGCTTCGATTTCCGCCACCACGGCGCGCGAGACGTCCTCGACCATCACGTGGTGGTCGATCTCCTCGCCGACGATGATCCGCTCGGGCTCGTCTCCGGTCAGACCGCGGCGGGCATTGACGGTTTGAGCGATCCGGCGCACGCGGGCCTCGATTCGTGCGGCGCGGCGGGCCCACTGGTCGGGCGAAACGCCGCACGCGTCGGCCAGACGACGGGCCAGATCGGTCCGCTGGGCCGCGACCTTGGCTTCTTCGGCGGCCACCAGTTGCGGGTCCTTGCGATGGGCCCTGCTAAGCCGCGATCGCGCGGTGTTGCGGAGCCAGCGGGGATCGGGCTCGGCCTGGAGATACCGGTAGTGGACCGCCAGGGCCTGAACCGCCTGGTCGCAGGCCAGCACGGTGCCGTCGTGCGCGAGGATGCGGCCGCGCACGGCGTCAACCACCTGCTGCCGCACGGGCGGCTTGGCGGCCTCTTCGCGAAAACCGGCCCCCTCGGTCCACTCCAACTGCACCATGCGCCCG
>Ga0315293_10005072_pt1 | contig 12441 bp, 7 predicted proteins | sample YL17G13_20_MG_FD_203071 | JGI IMG/M metagenome (GOLD analysis project Ga0315293, IMG submission 203071) | Sediment microbial communities from Yellowstone Lake, YNP, Wyoming, USA - YL17G13_20 | ecosystem: Environmental > Aquatic > Freshwater > Lake > Sediment | place: USA: Wyoming | collected... | reverse complement strand
CAGGTCGACGGCGGTGAAAGCCGAATTCAGCCTGAAACCTTCGCTTTCGCTTCTGATGAACAGAGTCTTGTATAGTGATTCGGCGGCCTGAAAACAGCCCTTCTCCCTTTGCAGTTTTGCCATTTGGTTTTGAATTTCAATTTCCTCGCGCCAACAGCGCTGTTTTTTGAAAAAAGTCAGGGCGGCCTCAAGCTGGGATTGGGCCTTGGCATAATCATGGTGGTAAATTTTTCGGTCGCTCAATTGGATCGCGGCCAGGTTTCTGTAGTAAGGATCCTTGATCTTTTTGGCGAACGCATCGGCCTTTTTTGTTTCGGCGACCTTTTCGCAATAGATGAAATTGAGGTAATGCCATTCGTCGCTGCAGGTTTCGGGGACCGCGTCCAGCCCAGTCAAATGTTCGCCGAGTTTTTGATACTCCCTTTTTCGCATAGCCAGGTGAGCCGCCTGCAACCGGGTGAAAACGTTGCCCGGATCGGCATGGGCGCTGAGGAGTTTTTCAGCCAGATCGATGGCGTTGGCCTTGACAAGGATTTCCAGGAAATGGAATAGAAGCTTCTGGTTTTTTGCCAATCGTGGAAGATGGCGGACGATCAGGTCGGCCGCTGGGCCTGGCGCGATCGTTTCGGACTTGTGATGAGCATGCGTTTCGAGTACTCGTTCCAGTTCCGCCAGTTTTTCACTGGTCAGGCAATGCCTGATGGTCAGATAAGGCCAATCGGTTTTGGCGGCCAGAACGGCCAGCAGGGCTCGCTCCTCTTTTACAGAAATTGCCGGAAAGGCCTTGCCAGGGGTGCTCTGGCTGAGGGTTTGCCGATTTTCTTGCAAATAGTGTTTATTCAGCAATGCCGTGATTTGTGTCGCGCCTTCGGGACCGGCCAGGGCGTGGGCGACGGGGACGGGGACCGGCACGCCGATGACTGCGAATATTCTCAACAATTGATTTTCTTTTTCATTCAATTCGCCCGGATCCTGCGCCGGGTGGTGGTTGGAAAAGTATTTTTGCAGCGGATCGTTTGGGTCCTCGTTCAATTCGAGGTCGCAGTCGAAATCGAGTATATTGTTGAAAAGAATGATCGTTAGGCCGCTGATGTCTCCGGAATCCAGCAAGAACCTGAGGAATTCCCCGTCTTCCTTCCTGCTCAATCCATCGATCACCATGACGATTTTTCGAAAAACCGATTGCTTAAAGAAAAGGGCGAATTCCCGCACCAGGTCGACGGCATGCTTTTTCCAGGATTCTCGGTCGTTGCCAGCAAAGGCAAAAAAATCGTGCAAGGTCGTGTCGCCGGCGGCAATTCTTATGAACAGGATTTCCTCGGCCTTCAGGTTATGGTACAGAACGTTCTGGATAATGTTAATTTGCGCCGGTTCTTTCGTGTTGATCCTTACTTTTAGGTTGGAGTTGGAGCGGATGCCGGTCAGAGAATAGGAATGGAGTATATTGGAGGCGAAATCGTCGCTGCGATACAAATAGCCTTTGGCCGGTTGCGATAAAGACGCGGGGCGCGGTTTTTTTTCACCTTCCAGACAATTGTCTCGATCCAGGAAATGCAAGTGCCTGTTTTTCTTGAAGATTGGAAGGAAGGCGACGGCGTCGGGAAATTGTTGTTTCTGCAAATTCCAGCCCAAGCGCAGGGCAGCTCTTGGCAAGATCTGGAATTTCGTGAAATCAATGAAATCCATCTCCCACTCCTGCGCGGCTTGCAGCAAAGCCAGGAATTGCCTGAAGATGCTCTCGGCCCGGGGAGCGGGCTGCTCGGGAAGGGCCTGGCTGTCGTTGGCGAGGAATGGCTGGGTCAAGATGTCAATTTCGAAATTGTTTTGGCTGAAATCGACGATATTTTGCATGAGATTGGAATGGAAACTGAATATCTTATTGATCATCAGCAGGTTTTCCGGAGTGTTGGCCACCGTGATCCGGATCAGTTCTTCGTCATGCCAATGATCAAAAACGCGGCTGCCTTGGATGGAGAAACGTGTAGACAATTTGCTGAAATCCATTAAGCCAAACCTCTCTCGTCGATTCTTATCGTGCCATAATATTTTTATAATGGCCGCTCTGTCAATGGGGAATTATGTGCGAAATTACTCCTCAGGCCCGCCGGTTCCGACTGTGGCTAAAAAACCGCGACGATCCATCCCGTTGTTTTTCAAAGATGGTTGGCTTGCGTGACTTGGTATCGCCCGTCTTCTTGCGCCGGTTTTTTCCCGGTGGAAAGTTAAAAGGGTTTGCGGCTGATTCTTGACTTCACTTCCCGGTTGCGGAGCAACGGACATTCGCTAAAGGCGCTATTTGCGGCCCGAAGCGAAGCAATGCGTAGCGATTCGGTTTATTGGCTTCCGGCTTACTCGATATTGGCGCTGACGACAGCGGCGAGCTGCATCATGTCAATGGTTTGCCCGACTTGCATGTTGGTTAAGTTGGTCACTTTTCCGGATGACTTGCTGGTGACCTTGGTATTCTTAAAGATCGTGATCAGTTTTTCATCGGCAACGATGAACTTTCCGGATCCCGTCGGTTTGCCGTTGGCCGTGGTCGCCTGGAGCTTTTTCGCCTTGATGTGATCCCAGAGTTTTTTGGTGATCTCCAAACGCGGCAGGGTGCTTGCGCCACAGAACGCGGCTAAATCCGCTTTCAGTTTTACCGGCTTCTTCAAACCTTTTTCAACCATGATCGTTTCCTCCTAGAATGATTTAATCTGCAGTATAGCACAAAATAGCGCGCCAAGCAGTCTGATGGGTGAAGTTTCTTTACGGATGACACTATTTGCCTTTTACTTCGTCGTAGATTTCTTTGATGTTGCGATATTTGGGATCTTTACTCAGGATCTCGGCCGCCAGTTTTTTTGCGTATAGATAATCTTCCTTCAATTTGGCGGTCAATATCAGTTCGTACTTGACTGCTTTGTAATCATCTTCCTTGCGATCCTGGCTTTCCAAGGCTTTCTCGAACCAATTGATGGATTCCTCGAACATGCCCTGATCCCGGAAGCAAATGCCCAACAGGCCGGCCGCGTCGAAAAATTTCAAAGGGTGCTTGGAGGCGATCAGGAATTCATGGATCGCCTCTTCGATGAGTCCCATCTCCTTGTAGGCGATGCCCAGATTGTAGCGGGTATCATAATCTTCCTGGCCGATCTTCTCATCGACACCCTTTTGGAATGCCTGGAAAATTTCCATCATGTTCTTTTCAACGGTCGAGGTCCTTTGTTTTTGCAGTTCATCGATCCAATATTTTATGGCACTCAATTCTTCGTCGGTTACTTTCTCGGTTTCGTAATACTCTTCCTCCTCGAGAAAAACGCTCTCGCTTTTAAAAATATCAACTTCACTTTCAGCCAATTCGTTTTCATCGATATCTTTGAATGGAGATTCACTGCTGGAAGAGGGAGCCTCTTCGCTGGTAAAAATATTGTCTATGTCGATGAAATCGGCGCTGGAGCCGAGGAAATTTCTATCAGCGGCGCCGCTTTTCTCCCTGGGAGAGGACTTTGACGGAGGCTCTTGCTTATCCCTGGGAACGACCGGTCCGGGTTCATGGATGATCACTTTTTCCATTTCAATTTCGAACGGAACGCTGTCCATTTCCGATAAATCGGCGGAGCTGCTCTTTATTTCCGGCTTCAAAAAGATGTTATCTAGGTCTATGCCGATCTTGGAATCTTCAAACTTCTGCAGAATATCGCTCTCCTGGGCGATGGAAGATGTGATTTCGATCGGTTCTGTTTTTTCAACTTTGAGGCTGATGGAATCGGTTTTGTCCGGCAGGCTTTCCTTTGATTTTTTTATACGCGCCAGCCGGGAGACGATTTCCTTGCTTTCCGGGAATTCTTTTTGCAGTCTGTCCAGGATTTTTTCGGCATTGGCAAAGTAGCCCTCGCTGATGTAGAAATCAAGTTCGGCCAGGTGGGACGACAACCCCTTTTTTAACTCGTTGTCGGTTTTGATCTGGACGCTGTCTTCGCCCTTGAGCAGGAATATATCCTCTTCTTCCGCCTTCAATTCAACGTTTTCCAGTTCCTCTAAACCGCCTGGATGTTTGAGCTCGTTGATCTGTTCGATCATTTCGGCTTGATCAAAGTCGATCTCGATATTGGTCCTTTCGTGGCCGCCCAGGTCCAGCAGGCGCTCGTCGCTCGGTTTGAGCTTGGTCAACTTTTCGGAAAGTACCTTGTAGGCCTCGTCGTTGTTTTCTTTCTTATAAATCTGGAGCAGCTCGATCCCCTCGTTGAGGAGCGCATCGATGTCGTTGCTCATTTGATACACATCGAAAAGCTTGATCCGGATATCGGTATTTTGCGGGAAGGCATTCTGCGCGGTTTTTAGAAGATCGATCGCTTTTTTAAAGTTATTTGTTTTCAAGGCCTGATCGGCATTGCTTAATTGAAATGAAATGAATTCCCGTTCCTGGTCTCCTTCCATGTCTTCCCCGGTGGATTCCCCGGTCAATTTTGCCAATTGTTCTTGATAGGCAAATGGCGAATCGGATAAGTCGATTAGTTCCTTGAGAACGGCGATTAGTTCGGAATGCATTTTTTTTTGTTCGTATATCGGCAGCAGAGACTCGTACATGGCGATCAGGCTGGTGGTTTTTTTCGTGGCTTTGAAGATCGAGGCCAGTTTGTTCAGCGCCGGCAGATAGGTGTTGTTCGAAGTGATGATGAAGCGCAGTAATGAATTGGCTTCTTCATATTTCCCCTTTTCAATAAAGCGGTCGATCGTAGGCAGAAAAAGCTTGTAGGCCTTTTCAATTTCCTCCCTCTGCAAATATACCTTTCCCAACTTCATGATCACTTCGGTTTCGTTGGGATCGATCTCGGCGATTTTTTTGTAGATATGCTCCGCTTCTTCGATCAGATTATTCTTGAAATAAAGTTCGCCGAGGATTTTAAGCAGGCTCAAATGCTTGAATATGTCTTCGCCCAGGTTCTTTAGCATCTGGATGGCTTTGTTGGCGTTGCCCTGGCTGATGAAGCAGGATATCAGCTTTTCAAAAATTTTCAGGTGCTTCACCTTGTTGTACGTTTGCAGCAGGAGTTCTTCGGCCTGAGCGAATTCTCTTTTTTTGATCAGGATGTCGCTGGCAGTAAGGTATTCGTTGATTGCCTCGTCCTTCATGTCCTCGCGCAAATAATTGTCAGCCAGCAGAATGCGCATTTTAGTATTGCTGCGGTCGAATTCGAGGATTTTTCTGTAAATGCCAAGGGCTTTTTTCTGGTTGTTCTGCCGCTTGTATTCTTCAGCCATCTCCATATAGATCTGTTTGGCCTCGATGACCAGTCCCTGCTTGGTGTACAGGTCGGCCAGCTTGGATGAGATGGTCTCGTTCTGGGGGTCAATACGGGTAATGCGCCTGTACATGGCGATGGCCTTGGTGAAAAAACCCTCTTTGAGATAAAAATCGGAGATCCATTCGAATTGCCTGATGGCATCGGGAAGCTTGTTCAACTTCAAATACAGATCGCCGATAATCCTGCGCACTTCGAGATCATCCGGCTTGAGATCAATGATTTTCTGGTATTCTTTGATGGCGGTATCGATTTTTCCCTGCTTGAACAGTTTCTCCGCCTGCTGCAAAATTTTTAGTCGGTTATCGATGGCCATCTTTCACGCACAAACTTTTTTTGTAAAAAAAGTTACCCCGTTTAATGATAGCATATTTTTATTTTTTTGTGTAGAATGTCTCACGCCATTGCACCATCCACGGCCGGAGAAGAAAAAAATTACCTTGACCGCGCCGCTAGCGCGGAAATCGCTTTTGGCCGAAACCTCTTTGCTTCCGCAACCGCTCACTACCTGAGTTCTTTCAGCCGTGACGCTTTGCCTTTCAGTTTTCTCAGATAGTACAGCTTGGCTCTGCGGACCTTGGTATGCTTCTTGACCTCGATTTTTTGAACCAGCTTGGAATTGAGCGGAAATATCCTTTCCACGGCGATGCCGAATGAATTCTTGCGAACGGTGATGGTCTTGGAAATGCCCAAATTCTTCATGGAAATGATCGTGCCTTCATAGATCTGTATTCTTTCCTTGCCCGCTTCGATTACCCGGTAATAGATCTTCAACTCGTCTCCCGGCCTTATTTCAGGGATATCGCTGCGCAATTCCTGCAAGGAGCGTAGGTCCGTTTTTTCTATCGGTTTTACCTGGGCGATTTCCTTGACCGGCTTATCTGCAGCGGCGCTATCCGGCTTTTTTTTGGCTTTTAATTTTTCAGCCGGGGCCGCTTTGCTCTTTTTCTTTTCTTCTGACATGCGTGGTCTCCTAAATGGCAGTGACTTGAATGATAGCGTATTGTACTATTTTTTCAGGCTTTTTTCAAGAAGGTTTGATGTTAAAGGTGAATTTTGTGGTTATGATAGCAAAACAATAAGGCCGGAGCGCCGCTGGCGGCGCTCCGGCCAGATTAGAACGGGTATAGGTTAGTTGAAACGGTATGCAATGGTGATACTGGGGACTATGATGTTCATATTGTGCAGGCCCGGCATCTTGCTCGTGGCGGCGTAGGGCACCGTCTGCTCCGTGCCGTTGAGGATCTCCACTGCTGCGTTAACGCTCAACTTGGTGCCTGTGTAGCCAGCGCCGATAGTGAACATGTGGTAGGGGATCTGCGGCAACAGGATGTTTATCGTCTCCAATGGCGCGGGCGACGGGTCCCGCATGTAGCCAAGGCGCACCGCCCACTGCTCGCTGAGCATATACTCGGCGCCGATGCGGTACTGGATGCAGTCCTTCCAATCCAGCTCTATGGTCTGATTGAAGGCGGCTTTGTAGACTGGATCGTCCATGAGCGAGGTCCAGGTGGCGTCCGAGAACTCAACCGGGATCTGTTCCAGTTTCTTCCAGTTGGTCCAGTTGACGTCGAAGGCCAGGCGCAGCTTGTCCAGGGGCTTGAAGCTGACGCCGGCGCCCAGCCACATCGGCAGCGTGGTCTTGCGCGTGATTTCGCTTTCGGTAGCGACGCCTAGCAGGTTGGCCGAGGCCATCTTGGCGTCGCCCTTCAGGGTAACGTTGACCGGGAGCTTGTAGCTGAGGCCAATGGCCAGCTTGTCGCTGGGAGTGAACTGCAGTCCGAAGGTGGCGCCGAAACCGGTGCCGGTCAGGCTCTCTTCGTACTGGCCCACGCCCGGGCGCTTAATGTCCAACATGCCGTAGTTGAAGTTGAACGAGGCGCCGAGGGCCAACTGATCACTGATCTTATAGGCCACGAGCGGGGAGACAGTGAACACGCCGAGAAAACTCTCCCAGGTGTAGGCCTTGCCGCCCGATAAATTCTTCAGTTGTTCGCCATCCCAGGATGCGCCGGTGCCCGAAGGTGTGTAGATGCCGAGGCCGATGGTCAGCTTGTCCGACAGCGGCTTGATGAAGCCGAGCGCGCCGGCGGGGTAGACCTTGCTGTTGGTCTGGGCGTCAACGTGGGCGGCGTCGAGGACATAGGTGCCGTTGGGCACCAAGTTGGTCTCGAAAAGTGAGATCCAAGTGCCCTTGGCGTTGGCCGCGCCGGCGGGATTGAAGTAGAAGAGGCTGACGTCATTGGTCCAGGAAATCACCGCCCCGGCCATGCCCATGGCGCGCGAGCCCGAACCGTTGAGGTTCAGGCCGTTGGCCGACAGTGAAATTCCACACCCAACGATCAGGGCAACGGTCATAAATAACCGTGCAGTTTTTCGCAATTCTTTCATTTTTCCTCCAAAAGAATTAGTTGACAAGAAACACTAATATATTCAGAAAAAAAAGTCAAATTTTAATTATTTCCCGGGATCGCACCCGGCAACGTAGGATAAGAACCCTTAATAAAAAGGTTCTAAAACAATCCGGCCATAAACGCCGTCGTAGCCCGGGGTGCGGCTGACGCGGTTTTCGCGCATGGCCTGGATGGCCGCGGCCAGAGGTTCATCATTTTTGGAAATTTCCTCGATCGTGGCCTGCTGCAACAGGTGAAATTCGGAACCGAAATGTTCGATCAGCGAACGGAAGTAGCGTTCCACTTTTTGGGCGGTTTCTCCGCATTTCAGCATTTGGGCCAGGATCTGTTTCAGGGGAATCTGGTAGACGAAAGGAACGCGGGTTTTCCCTTCCCGATCGGAAAGCTCGTGCACGCGGTGCAGTACTCCCAGGGTCAACGGCTTGCCGCACACCGGGCATAAGCAATTTGTTTTCTCGGCTGCGGCCGGAGACAGAGAAACCGCGCACTTGCGGTGGCCATCGTAATGGTATTTGCCCCCTTCCGGGAAAAATTCGATGGTCCTGCTGATCCTGCCGCTGCGGATGGCCTGGGTGATGCCGGCATAGCTCAGGTCGCATTCCAGCTCGTTGGCTTCGCGGCCGAGGTTTCCGGCCGAGTGGGCGTCGGAATTGGAAAGGAATGTCAGCCGCCGCAGCGATGATACCGAGGCCAGCATGGGCGGATCGGCCGATAAACCTGTTTCCACGGCGTGAATATGGGGAGAATAGTCCTCAAAGCATTCTTCCAAACTGTCGAAGCCGGATCGGGATCCCAGCAGCGAGAACCAGGGTGTCCATATGTGGGCCGGGATGACCAGGGCCTGTTCATCTATGTCCAGGATTTGTGCGCTCAGGTCACGGGCCGAAATACCTAAAATTGGCCGGCCGTCAGATTTCAAGTTGAAACGCCGCCCCAGGCTGGAATTGATCCTCTCCACCGCGGCAATCGAGGAAGCCAGGATGAGTAGGTGGATTTTCCGCACCCGGTCTTTTTTTTTGTAAATCAGGGACAGTTCCGAACTCAGCATGAAAAGGACTCCGCTGCCGGCGGTCTTCAGCGCGAACAGCCCCTGGGCGCTTTCCCTGAGCTCGTTTTTAAGGCAAGCGAACCAGAGCGGATGGGTAAAATCGCCGCAGCCCAAAACCGTGATCCCCTTGATCTCGGCCCAGGATGCCAATTGGCTCAGATCCAGTGTTTTTGAAGTGCCGCGTGAATAGCGCGAATGGACATGGAAATCAGCGTAAAAACCCTTCAAGGGAGTTTTTTCAGCGTCGAAATGTCATCTTTGAGATAAAACTCCAGCAACTCGCATAGCGGCATCTGCCCGATGACGTCCAAGTTCTTTTCCAGCAATACGGCCAGGGGGCCGATCGGCGTTTCCGCGTATTCATTCCTCAAAATAGCGACCAGGGCAGCGGCTTTGCGAAACAACGGTTCCGGCAATGGCTTGTTCAAATCGATCCCTTGGTTAGCGCTGACGATTTTTGAGGTTTGCTCCAGTATCTCCCTTCCCAAGTTCGCGATGCGCGAATCGGCCAGGGCGATTTTTGAAAATTCCTCGTTCAACTCATAATAGATTTGCACGACATTTTGGGCGCTGCCCGAAAATCCTTTCAGGTTATCGCGCGCATCGCGCAACTTTTTCAGGGACTGTGCCTTGTCCGCAGTGGATGCGATGGCTTGCTCGGCGTAGCATTTTTTGTTCGTTTGGGCGTCGTCGCTGTTGCCCGGATCGGGGATGAGCCCGGCGATATAGTCCCGGTACGTGTTGTAGGCCGGCTTTGCCTCGCCGTTGCTGCGCAGGATTCCAAAGGGCATGGTTGAATTGGGGTCGTCGATGATCTCGTAGAAGAATATTTTCTGTGGATAATCCTTGCGGGCCCTGGTCAGCAGCATATCCTGGTAACGAAGCGACTGCATAAGTTCGGAAAATTTACTTGTATTCCAGCCCGTTTCGGTGATCCAGAACGGCTTGCCGCCCTGGCCCGATTCCTCGATGATCCTCTTCACCGCCGGGATGAGTTGGTCGCCCTGCTCCAGCAGTTCGTACATGACGTACACTCCCAGGTCTTCGTAGATATGATGGGAAATGATGTCGAAATACCCTCCGGCGTTATCCAGAATGTATTTTAGCCAGAAATACCATTCCATCCCGGATTCGGTCTTGTGGCTCAATTCGGGGCCGACGATGAACGCCGCCGGGTCAACGGCGCGGATGGTCTGGACGGCCGGAAGCAATACCTGCTGGACGAATGTATCTTTGCCCAGAGCAAAAAAATTCCTCAGGTTGGGCTCGTTCCAGATGCCCCAGTACTTGATCTTGGCTTTATAGCGGCTGATGACAATGGCGACAAAATTCTTCCACTCATTGATGTTGACGGCCGGATAATTGATGCCGGCATTTCCGTTGGCCCAGCCCGGGGTGTAAGCGATCGTGGCGTAAACGGACAGGCCGTTGGCCTCGGCGTATGCCGCCACCCGGTCTGTTTCGCTGAAATTGTAATTGCCTTTGGCGCTTTCGATCAAGGGCCAACTGACGTCGATGCGCATCCAGGCGATTCCCGCCGCCTTGACCTTGGCCAGGACCTCGTTTTTGGCCGTGTGGACATTGATGCCGTAAGATAGAGGGGAGATGGTGATGGCCGTCAGCTGGATCGCTGTCAGTCCGATCAGGCTCGCGTATAGCTGCAACTTTTTCATGTTCATATTATAAGATAATTCATGAAGAATGCAACTGCCTTGCGGCCCGCTCGGTCCCTAGGTGGGCCCCTATTTTGAATTTTCTCCGACGCGCACGGGCATGGCGCCGGCGCCTTTTTTTTCGTAAAGGTGCAGGCCGCCGGAGTTGAACAAGCAATGGTATTCATCCTTGCGCTGCAGGCTGTCATCCAATTCCTGCAGCTGGGCCGGCGACAAGGGCCAGGGATTCAATTGCCGGTGGAGCAGGATGTAGTCAGCTTGCCCGGTCTCGGGGAGCATGGACATTGTCTTGCGCTTGGGCAGGTGCGGAATTAGTGCCGATTGCGCCGCAAGCGATGCCTTCTCGGGGATGAGAACGAGGCAGCGCTGAACAACCGGGTATTCTCGGATCATTCGGTATTTCCCGGGCGTGAACAGGTTCCATTTGAAATTGCCCAGGTTGAGCAGCAGGAGGGCCAGGACCAGCCATTGCCAAGATGAGCGAAGCATCCGCTGGTTTTTGTCCGCCTGTTTTCGCAAGCGAGCCAAGGCCAGCAGCAGGGCCAGGAACAGAAAAGGGATCAGCGCCGAGCCGTAATGAAGGCCGAAGGCGGCCATGGTCGGGATGCGGCTGAGCCAGCCTACCACCAGGGGCGGGATGATCAGTAGCGCGGCGGATGAAGCAAGGGGGATGAAGAGCAGGGGCAGGAAATAATTCGCCAGATGACCGAGGTTAGCCAGGGGATGCAAATCCTTGAGCACGCGCAGGGGCTGGGACGCAGTTTGCTTGCAAATTTCCGCTGGCGTCCGTCCGTAATCCTGCCATTTGTTGATAAACTCATAGGATCGTCCAGTTTGTGCCTGAGCTTGGAAAAACGGAATGAACACGGTCATGGTCAGCAGAATGTACAGGGAGCTCAGCAGCATGGCCCGGGACGCGTTTTTTTTCCACTCCTTCCTCCGCCCCAGCCACCAGCAGTAAAAAAAAGTATAAACGGCGAAATCTTCCTTAAGCCACAAGGCCAGGATGATAAATAATAAAAACGGGAATCTCCTGTTGCGGACGGCTAAAAAATAATAACTGGCGAATATGAACAGTGGGAAAAACATTTCGGGATGAAAATCATACATCAAGCCGTTGAGCAGAGGACGGTAAAGCAAATATATCAATGGCGGCGCCAAGGCCATCTGGGCGTCGCCGAATTCATGCTTGGCGATCAGGTACAGCGGTACGGCGGCCGCGCCGACGGCAAGAACTTGAATATACAACAGGAAGAGCGGGCCTGTGAAAACCAGGTACAGGGGGGCCAGCAAAAAAAGGATCGGAGTGAAATGAATGGCCAGGTGGCTGCCCCAACCGAAGCCATGGAACGGTTCGGCCATGATGTCCCCTTTCATGGTGCTGGACATGGCGTAGTCGTAGATGGAAAGATCCCAGGCGTTAGTGGCGAAGGAAAAGTGCTGAGCCGTGCGCAGCAGGGAAAAAAGCAGCATCCAGGCCAGCAGGAAGTTGCAGAAAAAAAGGTTTTGCCGGTAAAATGCCATGATTTTTGTTCGGCTGGCGTTGAAATTCCTTTTGATCGTCAGACTCCCATCAGCGCGCTTGTTTCCTTTTGCCTGGAGGAAATGAGCATCCAGACGGCTGTGTAAAACACGATAGCACAGACTCCCCACTTGAGCAAGGTTAATGGCAAGGATTTTACGATAAAGGCGGCCAGGAACACACCCAGGATGCCGGCGACGCTGAGCGCGAGCGCCGCTTTTCGATCGTAGGCGTTTTCCTTGACGAAGCGGACGCTGCCGGCGGCCATGAGCATGGCCGTAGCCGTCATCATGATTGGAAATGCAGTCAACGGGTGCATCCCGAGGGCGTAAACCATAGCCATGCATGGGGCGTAAAAGCCAACCCCGATGGTCTGCAGGGCGCCGAACACGAAACTCATGACCAAGGCTAGCGCGAGCTTCCAGCCCGTCAGGCCGATCGCCTCGCCGCCCAGAGGCAAGAGCGCGAGCAGTCCAGCCAGGATGATCAGGGC
>Ga0315293_10005071_pt1 | contig 12441 bp, 8 predicted proteins | sample YL17G13_20_MG_FD_203071 | JGI IMG/M metagenome (GOLD analysis project Ga0315293, IMG submission 203071) | Sediment microbial communities from Yellowstone Lake, YNP, Wyoming, USA - YL17G13_20 | ecosystem: Environmental > Aquatic > Freshwater > Lake > Sediment | place: USA: Wyoming | collected... | reverse complement strand
CCGTCACGAGAACCGTCACCGTGACCGAGTCCACCCCGTTGGCCACAACCGTCGCCTTGTCGACCTGCACGTCCGAGACCGCCGCGCTGAACGGACCGGCGACGAACGTCACGGGCGCGTTCTCGCCGATCAACAGGCCGTCGGCCCTCGCGCTGATCGTCTTCGGCTCGGCATAATTCGATCGGATGCTTCCGATCGCGCGGCCATTATGCAGGGTGAGACCGGTCGGCTGTCTGATAATATTTCCGCTTCCCAACACATCGAGGGTAACGGCGCTTCCGTCGACTCCGTTCCAGAATGAATCTCTCACGTATACGGTGACCTGGATCGAATCCACGCCGTTGGCGACCGCAGACGCTATGTTCGCGTTGACTTCGGACTTCACGCCATCGAAGGGGGCGTTATCGATGAATATGGAGGTCGAGGTCGACTGCAGCGTCGGCAGGATCTCATCATCATCGAGGAACGCGAGAACGTACGCAGAGACCATTTGTTTGATCGTATTGCGGTAATGGAGATAAATGGTGTGCGCGCCGCTCGGGATCACGATATCGAGTATCGCAGTGGTGTGGTTCGACGTCGTGTAAAAGCTCCCCTGGCCGAGGAGCGATATCGTCTGGTCGTTCGAGAGGGGGCTCGGGTTCCCTGCTGAATCCTCGACCCTGAGCCGGTACCCCACGAAATCACCCGCGATGGCCGTCGTGTCGGAAGGGGATGCCTTGAGTCTGAATGGCTCGCCTGGCTGAACGGTGGCCGCTTGCTGCGCGTTTGTCCACGACTGCCCCGCCGCCGACGCCGTGATCGTCCTTCCCCCCGAGACGGCATCACGGTAGTAGAAGGAGACCGTATCCTCACCGGCGGCCATCGTCACGCTCGAGGTCTCGACGAAATTCGTTCCTCCGAGATGAGAGAACCGGCCGCTTCCGGCGTTCGAGGTCAGATCGATGTCCTGATCGACGACGACCGGAGCGGCATTCCCGAATTCGTCCTCGGTTCTTACGCGGATCACGGCGCTTTCGCCGTTCGCGGCGAACGTTCTCGGCGGCGTGATGAATGAAAGCTTCGCGATGGAACCCGCCACGACATCGAGATGCGGCGAGAGCACGATGGGGGAAGGAACGGCGCCTTCCGGGTCCGAGCTCACCGCGAATTCGACATCGCTCCCGGCGAGGGTCTGGGCGCGCGCCCGCCCGCCGGCATTGATCGATTGGTCGCCGTAGACGACATCGACTGTCTGGTTCGTATCGAGCTCCGCGATATGGACGGTGATGACGCGGCCCGCAATCGTGAGCGCCGGTGCGCCGAGCGTCCCCCCGGCACTCGCCGCCGCGGCCACGTATCCGGCCGAAGACGGATCGGAGATCTGTGGAGCGGCCCATCCGTCCGGAATGACGATCATGAGCGATCCCGCGATGAACGTATCGGCAGCGGTATACTGGACGGTCCATGTGCCGTAGGCGCCTGCTGCGACGTCAGCGAAAGGCGAAATCGCGGCCGTGCCGGAGCCTGCCCCCGCACGCACGGCGGAGGAAAGGACGAGAATGGCCAGAGCAAGACCCGCAGCGCGCGCTGCCTGCCGCATTGAGTATGGAGCGAGGACCTTCATGGTTCTATTCCGTTATGACTTGCAGTGCCACTGATTACTATTCGATGAATACCGCGCAAGCTATATGCCAATAATCTCGATTCGCAGAAGAGGCCCGCCGGGAAAGGGTTCCCATAGTCGAAAAATCAGCGTTTTGAACCGAAGCACACGAAACTCGAAGATTTCAAGCTTTGTAACCTCATGTATCTAATGGAGATGTCGCCGTCGCCGTCGCCGTAAGAAGGGAAGGACATTCCCCCGGCATACTCGATTCTCTTCGGCCACGGGGAGCCATCTCGCGCTCCCAAGTGCGCATGGAGCAGATTCCCGATACGCCTCAAAATAACACACGCCGAAGCAAGTTGCAAGAGGAAGACGCATTTAACCTTTTGAAATATCATTCGTTAAGGAATCAGGGCTTGACCTCGACGACGGAATTGAACGCGCCGAAACCGTCCTTGATTTTCTTGGGATTTCCCATGTCGGGAACCCATTTCTCGCCGTCGACGAGGAACTTGTATTCGTACCGCCCCGGTTGAAGGGGGAGTGTCACCGACCACAGTCCCTTCTCCTCGCGATCGTACATGGGGTCGGCACTCGTCGACCAGTTGTTGAAATCCCCGACGATCGCTACCCTGTGCGCCTTCGGGGCGTAGAGAACGAAAAGAATGCCTCCCGAAACCGACCGGGGACCTATCGCGGGCGCACCCCCCGCTCCCACTTCGGGCATCTGGGGCCCACACGAGGAAACGATCGAGCCGAGAAACAGGTAGAGGACGGCGCAGGCGGAAAAAGAACAACGTTTCATAGTTACGGCACTATCAGAAGATTGGCCTTCCCCCCTCTCCCGTCATCGACGACCCTCGGGTTCTCCGGATCGAGATACCACTCGGTCTCGTTGACGAGAAACCGATACCGGTAACGGCCGGGTCCGAGGCGAACGGCGAGTTCCCATACGCCTCCGTCGCCGGTCTTTTTCATGCGCCCCACGAGCACTTCCCCCTCTTCCGCGTCTCCGCGCGCCCAGTTGTTCCGCGGCCAGTCCCCCGCGAGCTGGACCGTTCGCGCGGAAGGGACCTTGACCCGAAACGTGACCGTATCGCCGTCGATGCGCGGCGAGCGAAGCGATTTCTCGAGGTACCGGCCGCATGATGCCGAAGAAAGCACGAGGATACACGCTATCGCGCATGCCCGTATACGGCCCCCCGCGTACAATCGCATATTCGAATTATAACGCCGCCGCATCAGAAAGTAAAACCTGCTTCGAAGGTTACGACCCAGTCATCCGCGAGCGCGTCCTCGGCCTCCATGAGAGCTCTCATCGAGGCCGTTTCGCCGCGCGCGGCGAGGGCGCGAAACACGCCGCGTCCGTAAAGATAATCTTCCCTTCCATGATCTGAAAACGCATAGAGCCACCGGTCGAAACTATACGGGTTCACGCCCGTCCCGACGGCGCACCAGAAAGACTTCGTGAGCCTGCCATGGAGGGAGAAAAACGCGTCGACGAAGTCCCGTCTGATTCCCGGATAGCGGTACGAAGCGCCGCGCATATCGAGAAGGAAGGTCAAGCGCCTGTGAACGCCGACGCCGCTCGCGAGATGGATTTCCCTGAACAGCGGCCCTCCGCCCGAGACATCCCCCCGCCGGGTCATGGAGAGCCGAATCCCCTTTCCCCAGGGCAGCCCGTCGAGCGGCTCGTGATTCCATGCGCACGAAAGCGTCAACTCGTATATCTCCCGGGAAAAGAGAAACGGGACGAGATCGTACGTGAGCTCGTCGCCGTCGAGCCAGAAGTTCGTCCTCGCGAGCCAGAATATCGCTCCTGTGTTCGCCGAGGAGTACTGCTCGACCTTCCCCGCGAGATCTATTGAACGCGAAGACTCCCCGAAGGCGAGGTTTCCCCCGAGGGATGTTCTCGACCCATCGGGCCTCCCACCCCTCGCGGCCCGGTCTCCTTCGAGAGTCGTTTGGGCGAACCGTATTCCGGATCGCAGTCTCGCGCCCGCGCGAGAAACCCCGATGGAAAACCGCCGTCCGTGCTCCCATCCCGCCTCGCGCGCGACATCCTCGAGATCGGCGTGCCCCTCGGCGTCTTCGAATAGCCGCCCGGTCGCAGAAAGAAAGTGCTTCCCGAAGAGAAGCTCGCCGTCGAGAACCACGCCCCCCTCCCCCGGGAGCGATAGCGAGGCGCCTTGAAACTCATCCCGTTCGAACCCGGCGAAGAAATCGCCGTTGGACGCCGGAAACCGCCAATATCCCGCTTTCGGCCGTCGATCCTCCCTGAACAGGTACCGGACGATCGCGTTTGTGACCTTCGTTCCGAGCATCAGGCCGTACATGTCCGAGCCCGTGAAATCGCGGCGGGAGAAAATGTCGGACGAATCGGCCGTCTCCTCGAGCCCGGAGCGGTAGCCCCGCAGGCGGTTCGCATAGATGAAGCGCCCCTCGATGCCGAGGGGGAGAGTCCCATCGAACGCCACGCCCCTCGAAAACAGGCTCACCGGGTACCGGAATGGACCGACGGTGCCGACAAGTCCGATCATGTCACCGAGATCGATCGTTGTGGACGGCCGCGCAAAGGCTCTCAGCGCGCCCCGTTCGAAACGGTACGATGCGAGGCTCCTCAGCAGAAAGGATTCGCCCCTGCCCCTGTCTCCTTCGGAAAATTCTTCCGCGAGACCCGCCGCGAGATCGACGTCGATCCGGTCGTCGACGACGCCCTTGATCCCCCACGCAGAGAACAGGGAAGCCGCGCCGTCCGTCGCAGCGGCGTCGATCCGGACGGAGGCGGCCACGCGCGTTTTCGCAAAGCCGGCCCGGGCGACCCCACCGGTTTCCACCCGGATCAACTCGAGGGCGCCGTCCCGTTGCTGGAGCGTGAAGCAGGAGTTGCCCTCCGCATCGAGGCACGGGTTATCCGGATCGCGCATCGGAACGCCATCCGCGATGAAACGATAGCGGTACGTTCCCGGAAGGAGGTACAGCCGAATCTCGAAGGCGGCGCCCCCCTTGACCATGAGATCGATCGTGGGATTCCAGCCGTTGAAGTCGCCTGCAAGGTACACTCTCTCCGCCTCGACGCCGGCGAGCCTGAAGACAACCTCTTCTTCCTCCACGGCGACCGAGGCGCGACACAACGCCGGCGCGAGAATCGCAACGGCAAAGAAAATGAACAGCGCAAGGCACCGCTTCATTTCGCCCCCTCACCCCCGAACCATACTCTCGCGAAGAAGAGAATGAACCGGTTCTTCGAAGGAGGATAGATTTCGCGCTCGAATGCGCGGTCGAGCATGAGCCCTTCGTATTGCGGAGTGAACGACCCGATCGATGCCTGGAAGAGGAACTTCTCCCGCGGCCTGAATTCGATCTCGACATTGTACAAGCTCGTCCGCGACTGATACAGGTAGAGAGCGCTCTTTGCGGCGACGCGAGAACCGAGGTTGAGCGTCCCTCGGGCGAGGTACGAGAGAACGTCCCCGGCGCCGAGATCGTCGATTCGCGCCGTCACCACTATGCGGGAGAGGTCGTTGTCGTCTATGAGAGTTACCGCCGCCGAGATCCTCTCTCCCGACGCGCACAGAATGCTCTCCCGGAGCTCGAAACCTCCTTTGTACCGCATCCGGATGTTGCCGATGAGCCGGCTGAAATCCCGTCCCCGGTACACGCCGTCAGAGGCATCGATGGAAATGAGCGCGTCGTACGGGGCCGGTTTCCACCACGCCAACGCCCGACTTTCGCTCAATCCCTCTGCGATCTCTCCTTCCGGATTCGTGAACGCCGTACCGGCGAATCTATACGCCGGGACGAGACCGGCATCGCCGAGATTGCCCATCTCGATCTTCAACCCCTCGATCTCGGCCGCGAAGGCATCGTTGTCCGAGAACAGGGCGTCGAGACGGTCGAGCCGCGCCTCGCGCGGCCTCAGATCGAAGAGAGCGTGCTCGCGCAGATCTTCCCACCCGCCGCTTTGTGTCCGCGCGAGTTCCGCGAGAAGATCGATGCCCCCCGCCCGGAGACCGAAATCCGTTCCGACGGTGACCCGATCGCCGTACCCTTCCGAACGTACCTCCACCAGCGTGAATCCCGCATGCCACCGCGGTCTCCCAACCCCCTCGAGCCGGAACATCCGGACGATATCCCCATACCCGTGAAATGTCGGCAGGCCTCCGTGATCGGCGAAATCATCCTTCATGATCGATTCGATATAGCTCAATGCGATGCGGCCGCCGGCGTTCATTTCGAGGGCGAGCCCTTCGCCGCGGCCGGCGACGAACCCGGACTCGTCGGACAGAAGCGTGAGAAGCTTCTCATCGGTGCGGTACACGCGTTCGCGGGAGAACAGCCTGCCCCTGACGGCGCCTTTGAGGAAATTGAAACCGACGTGTCCCTGCTCGAGAATGAACTGTTCCTCCTGATAATCGCCCCCGAGGCGAAACCCGGTCGCGCCCTTCCCGAAGACTGAGACGCCCGGTTCGAAAGAGAGCTCTCCGAGAATCGCGAGACGGTCGTTGTAAGGTGAAGACGCCTCCTCGCCGTTCCACGGGGAATCAAGAGGCGTCCGGTCGATGTCGATGCGGCTCCGGTAGACGACGGACCACCGGTGCACGACGGAGGAATCGGCCCGTTCCTCGGAACGAGCCGGCTCGTGCATCGCGATCACGAGCAGAACGCCCGCGAGCACCGGTGAGCACGTCCTTCTCATGCAGTCACCGGTGTCTCCCCTCACGATCCCTCCCCGTGTGTCCCTCGGCGCATCAGAATCTCGAGGGCGCCGGTCCAGGTGACCTGCCGCGCGTCATCGGATACGAACGCGATTGTCGCGGCGCATCGTTTTCCGATCCAGCGCGCGCCCCCCGTTACGTGATCGTCCGAAAGGCCCGCCATGAGCTCGACCGAAACGGCCGTGGTCACGCTGAGACCGTAATGGATCGTCGTTCGACCGGCGCGACGCTCCTCGGCGAACGAGATAATGACCCGGTCCTCCCAGAAATACGAGGCGCCCCATCTCTGCACCCGGCGCCAGGATGCAACGCCGGACGCCCCGTTCGGATGCGCGTCGCGGAGGTTATCGATCGAATATGCGATCGATATGACGCTCAGGGGCCTCACGATGACCCCGGCGCCGCCCGTCATCTCACGCCAGGTATCCTCACGCCCCCCGATCGATTGCCCGTGGGATATGCTCCCGACGGCGATATTCGCGCCGACCGCGAGAAAGGAGCCCTGCGTTCCGTCGATAAGCCGGCGCGCGACGCTCACGATGAGGAGATTGTCGGATTCTTCCTTCGCGCCGAGACGGTACCAGCCGAGGCCGCAATGCGTCTTCCCCGATCCCGCCACAAGGGCGAACCGCGACTCGCGAGCCCCCCGCATGAGCGCAGGCTCTGTGTATTCGAGATAGCACGCGAGTGGCGCCGCCAATCCCATACCCGCGGGATTCAGAAAAAGCGCCGAAGCGTCGTCGGCCACGGATACGAACGCGGAACCCGCCGCCAGCGATCGCGCGGCCGTGGACGATCTGTCGAGATGAGCTTCTGCACGATCGCAGAGAAGGCACGAGACGAGAAACGGGAATATGAGTCTTCTTTTCACTGGGGACCCTTAGCCTCATCGAGCCGCTTCAATCCCTCGAGTATCAGGTGGTCGAGCCTCACGTCGAGAAGGATATCCTCGTCCTGCGGCAGCACGTCATGGAAGTAGATGAACTGACCCTTTTTCCACGATAGCACCTCGTAGACGACCTCTTTCATTTGTTCCTGTATCGCCGTGGCAAGGGAATTGTAATCGAGATAGCCCCGAGCGATGAGCGCGTGCCCGATCCGCTCATACCCTTCCTTCGATGCATAGTCGCGGAGCACCTTGGTGAGCTGCTCTTCCGTGATCCATCCCTTCTCGATGAGGAATCTGCCCAGCTTTTTCTTCCGCGTATCGATCGTAGCGTAGATCAGCTCCCCTTCCTTGAAGTAGAAGCTCGCCACGTTGTCCGCGGTCACGAACTTGATCTCTCCCGTGAGAGCCGAGAGACTCATTATTTGGAACGCGATTGAAGGCTCGAGTATCGAAAGGTCCCCTCCAAAATCCATCACGAACCTCCTTGGCCCTGGCGGTACCTTGCGGGCGCCCGGACGCGCCGCATGTCTCTCATCGCTTGTTCCTGAGTGCGGCTTGCGCCGCGGCGAGAATCGCGATCGGCACCCGGAACGGCGAACAGCTCACGTAGTCGAAGCCGGCCTCATGGCAGAACGAAATCGAGGACGGTTCTCCGCCGTGCTCGCCGCAGATACCGATTTTCAGCTTCGCGTTGACGCCCCTTCCCTTCTCGACGCCGATCTTGACGAGGGCGCCGACACCCTCGACGTCGATCTTCTGAAACGGATCACTCGGCCAGATCCCCTTCTCGAGATAATCGTTGAGGAACTTCCCCGCGTCGTCCCGGCTTATTCCGAGAGTGGTCTGCGTGAGGTCGTTCGTGCCGAACGAGAAGAACTGCGCGACGGCGGCGATTTTATCGGCGGTAAGCGCCGCCCGCGGAATCTCGATCATCGTGCCGACGAGATACTCCACGATGATACCCGTCTCCTTCTGAACCTCGGAGGCGACGCGATCGATGATTTCCTTCTGGAGCTCGAGCTCCTTCACGTCCCCGACGAGGGGAATCATGACCTCCGGTCTCGGTTTCTTGCCCTTTTTCGCGAGTCCGGCCGCCGCCTCGAAGATGGCTCGCGCCTGCATCGCGGTGATCTCGGGGAAAACGATCCCGAGCCTGCACCCGCGATGTCCGAGCATCGGATTCGCCTCGTGGAGCGATTTCACTTTCTCGGCGAGCCGTTCCTTCGGCACGTTCATCTTCTTCGCGAGGCCGGCGATTTCGTGGTCCTCGTGAGGAAGGAACTCGTGGAGCGGAGGATCGAGCGTCCTGATCGTGACGGGCCGCTCCCCCATCTCCTCGAATATTCCGCGAAAATCGTCCCGCTGCATGGGCAGAAGCTTCGCGAGAGCCCCGGCGCGCCCTTCGATGTCCGATGCGAGGATCATCTCCCGCACCGCGTCGATGCGATCTCCCTCGAAGAACATGTGTTCGGTGCGGCACAGGCCGATCCCTTCGGCGCCGAACGCGATCGCCTTGGCCGCCTGGTCGGGACGGTCCGCGTTGGCGCGGACGCCGAGAGTGCGGAGCGCGTTCGCCCACGACATAAGCTCCTCGAAATCCCTGTAGAGGCTCGACGTCTTTCCGTCGAGCGTCCCGTCGATAAGCACCTGGAGCACCTCGGAAGGACGCGTCGCGATCGCACCTTCGATCACTTCCCCTGTCATTCCGTCGATCGAAATGGAATCCCCCTGACGGATCACGCGCTTTCCGATCTCGATGATTCGTTTCTTATAGTCGATAGTGAGATCCTTCGCCCCGACGATGCACACCTTCCCCATCTGGCGCGCGACGAGCGCGGCATGGGACGTGGCTCCTCCCGTCGATGTGAGAATCCCGCAGGCGACGCTCATTCCCTTGATGTCCTCGGGGCTCGTCTCGATCCTGACGAGAATGATCGCCTCCCCGCGCTTGGCCCATTCTTCCGCGTCGGCGGCGTTGAACACGACCTTCCCCGTCGCGGCTCCGGGGCCCGCGTTGATCCCCTTCGCCACGAGCCTTCCCGCACAAATCGCCTTCGCCTTGCCCGCGGGATCGAAGACGGGACGGAGGAACTGGTTCAACTGATCGGGCTCGATTCGCCGGATCGCCTCTTCTTTCGCGATGAGACCCTCCCGCACCATGTCGATCGCGATCTTGATCGCGGCGAAACCGGTCCGCTTGCCCGTGCGCGTCTGGAGTATCCAGAGCCGGCCCTTCTGGATCGTGAACTCGAGGTCCTGCATCTCCGCGAAATGGCGCTCGAGCCGGCTCCGCACCTCATCGAGCTCGCGGTAGATCGCCGGCATCTCTTCCTCGAGCGAGAGAAGCTCCGTGCTCCCCTTCTGTTTTCTGTTGATCGGCTGCGGCGTGCGGATGCCCGCAACGACGTCTTCCCCCTGCGCCTTCATGAGGTACTCCCCGTAGAAGACGTTCTCCCCCGTGGCGGGATTCCTCGTGAACGCGACGCCGGTGCCGGAATCGTCCCCGAGGTTCCCGAAGACCATCGCCTGAACGTTGACCGCCGTGCCCCACGCGGCAGGGATGTTATTGAGTTTCCGGTAGGTCCGGGCCCGCTCGTTGTTCCACGAGTTGAACACGGCACCGACGGCCTTCCAGAGCTGCTCGGAGGGATCGCGAGGAAAGTCGACCCGGAGCCGCTCCCTGATCGCGGCGAGATACCGGGCGATGAGATCCTTGAGATCGGCGACGGTGAGATCGATATCTTTCTCGACACGCGCCTCTTTCTTTTTCGCCGAGAGGATTTCCTCGAACGGATCGACGTCGTCCTTCTTCTCCGGTTTGAGGCCGAGCACGACGTCGCCGTACATCTGGATGAATCTCCGGTAGCAGTCGTACGCGAAGCGTTCATCACCGCTCGTGCGGGCAAGCGCCTTCACCGTCTCGTCGTTGAGCCCGAGGTTCAGAACGGTATCCATCATGCCCGGCATGCTCGCCCGGGCGCCGGAACGTATCGACAGGAGAAGCGGCTCCTTCGGATCGCCGAATCGCGCCCCCATCGTCTCCTCGACGCGGCGAAGATTCTCCGCAACCTCCGCCTCGAGTCCGCTCGGATATGCCCCGCCGCGCTCGTAGAAGTATGAACAGACCTCCGTCGATATCGTGAAGCCCGCCGGAACAGCGATGCCGAGATTCGTCATTTCGGCGAGGCCGGCACCCTTCCCACCGAGTATCTCCTTCATGCTTTTATCGCCCGCCGCCTTGTCGCCGCCGAAGAAAAATACGTACCTGGGCTCCACGGGTGACCTCCTATCTGAATGTTTATCAATGCGTTGCGCGATCGTCACGATATATGACTTTCCTCCACAAGTTTATAGCCAGTCGACCGTGATTGGCAATGGAATTATGCTCTAGCGGATGAGGATGAGCTTGACGGTCCTCGTGAGGGTCCTCGAATCGATCCGGAGAAAATAGACGCCGCCGGCGACGCGCGTGCCCCGCTCGTCCGTCCCATCCCAAGTGAGCGTCAGCGACCGTTGAACGGCGCTTCCCTCGGCAAGCGTTCTGACCAGGGCGCCCGCGCAGTTGTATACACGGACCTTCATGGGCCCGGGAGCGGGCAACGACAGCGAGAGCTTTGTCTCGGCGCTGAAGGGATTCGGGAACGCGGCGGGAGAGGCGAACGACTCGGGGTACCGCGAGGCGAGCCCGGCGTCCGGGATTCCCCACCCGTACGTGTCGTCGGGAAATCCGCTCTTCGAGGAGGTGGCGCGGAGCGCAGTCCGCACGTCGACGGGATCCCATTCGGGATGCCTCTCGAGAAGAAGCGCGCACACCCCCGCCGCGAGCGGCGCCGCGAACGAAGTCCCGTTGTACGCGGCGAAGCCGAAAGGATCCGCATACGAAACGCTCTGCACGCCGAGTCCCATCGCGACGAAATCGGGCTTCACGCGCCCGTCCGCCGTCGGACCGCGCGAGCTGAAGGATGCAATCGCACCGCTCTCGTCGACCGCCCCGATCGCGAGCACGCTGTCCCCGTCCGCCGGGGCGACGAGCCCCGCGAGCCCCTGGTTGCCGGCGGAGTTGACGACGACGATTCCGTGAGAGACCGCGATATCGGCCGCCCTGGTGCAGAGCGCGGTGTTTCCGTCGAGGGAACTCTGCGTGTACCAGTCGATGTAGCCGAGCGAGCTCGTGACGACATCGGCTCCCGCACTGTCCGCCCACTCGATGCCCGCCACCCAATGATCTTCCTCGATCCGTATTTCCTCATCCCGGATCTCGGTCTTCGCGAGCAGGTAGCGGGCCCCCCACGCGGGGCCGATGAGGCTGCCTTCGGAACACCCCGCAATGACGCCGAGAACCGTCGTTCCATGCGTGTCTTGGTCCGGCGAGTCTCCGGTCTGGTTCGCGGTTACCGAATCCCCCTGAACGAAATCCCATTGCGCCTCGACCTCAACGTCCGCGAGCGCCTCGTGGTCGAGCTTGAAACCCGTATCGAGGATCGCGATGAGAATCGCCGGGCTCCCCGATACGGTGCCCGAGCCGTTGTAGCCCTTCTCGAGAAGCTCGATAACCCCGACCTGGTTCAACTGGTCGAAGCTCCCGCCGTACCGGGAGAGATGGATGTCGGGATTGAGAGACGCGGATGAAGCCGCTCGCGCGGGATACCCGGGAGGATCGGGGAGCCGGCGGTACGCGGCGATCCGGTCGACCGATTTCACGAAATCAGACCCGCACACGGCGGGTATTTCACGCGCTTGGACCTCGACGCTCACCGCGTTGAAGTATCGCGAAGCGTGGCGGAACCGCGCGACGTGTCCTCGGAGCGAATCGATATAGCCCTGAAATACGGGAAGGTCACGAGCATCGAACGGCTCCCGGCCGCGCAGCGAGCGCCGGCTCGCCGCGCGGGGAGAGACACAGTGCGTCTCCCCCGGCATGCGCCGTTCTGCGCCGCCGCGATCGGAGAAGAAGATCCACACCGCGATCGTATCGGCGGGACGGCTCGAGGCGAGGAGCCCGCGAAGCGAGAGCGGGCATTTGCCTGCGCAAATTTCGCCCGTACCGCCCGGCATCTCCGTCCCCGCGCAGGTGCCGGTCCGGAACCTAACCGGGCCGGATAGCGCCGCCACGGCAAGGAGCCCCACGGCGAGCGTTATGCAGCCAGCGGCGCGAATGTTCATTTCTTTCCCGGGGTCGGACTTCCTCCCATCGCCTTGATCGTCTCGAAGGCGATGAAATCGGCGTGATGCAGCGCGATGACCTC
>Ga0315293_10005068_pt1 | contig 12446 bp, 7 predicted proteins | sample YL17G13_20_MG_FD_203071 | JGI IMG/M metagenome (GOLD analysis project Ga0315293, IMG submission 203071) | Sediment microbial communities from Yellowstone Lake, YNP, Wyoming, USA - YL17G13_20 | ecosystem: Environmental > Aquatic > Freshwater > Lake > Sediment | place: USA: Wyoming | collected... | reverse complement strand
TCCCGCTCAGCTCGCCGACGACGCCGGCGTCATCGGCGCCTCCGTCCTCGCCGCACGCGAGCTCGCACGCAGCGAAAGAGCGCCTTCTCCCGCGGCGGCCCATCTCTCCGACCCCGACGAAGCCTCCACCGACGACACCGCCTAGTCCATTATCGAGTGACGTTTCCCACTCGCGCGCGGAAAACACCCAACGAAGGAGGTATATGAGTCCCCTCACCTCGGTTTTCCGCCTTGCGCGTGGAATACACCCAAAGAAGGACGCATGGGAGGACCATCACCTCTGTTTTCCGCCTCGCGCGTGGAATACAGCAGACAAGAGGGGTACGGAAGGCACAGCACGTGGTCTAGCCAACTCGCGCTTGCCAGGCACGGCCCAAAGACCATCCCGCTTCCCCGCTCGAATTGCCGCGGGCCGGCCCCTGTGCTACAATAACCACAAGCGCGTTTGCACCCCGCAGTTGGCGGGAACCATAGCTTGGCACCGGCCGGCGCAACCGCCGGCCCCGAAGAGAGGTACTTTTGGCGCGCTTCTTCAGAATACTTAGCTGGGTTGCCCTGGTGGCGGTCGCCATCATTCTACTCCACCAGTCGATCAAGAGCCAGGAGCCGAAGACCGCGCTCGACTTCACCACCTTCATGCAGAAGGTCGAGGCCGGCGAGGTCCAGACCCTCACCACCGGCGCCAAGAGCAGCGGCGAAGGTCTGCTCCAAGGCGGCTCCCGCTATGTCGTCAACCTTCCCGTCGACGAAGAAACCTACGTTCCCGTCGCCGTCGCGCACGGCGTCAAGGTCACCTTCGAGCAGCCCCCCCTCTCCAACTTCTGGGTCAACGCTCTCTTCTACCTCCTCATCACCGGCCTCCTCATCCTCGGCTTCTGGATCTTCGTCGTCCGCCAGACTCAGGCCAGCGGCAACCAGGCCCTCTCCTTCGGCCGCAGCCGCGCCCGGCGCCACCCCGAGACCGGCCCCCGCGTCACCTTCGATGACGTCGCCGGTATCGACGAAGCGAAGGCCGAGCTCATAGAAGTCGTCGAGTTCCTCAAGAATCCTCGCAAATTCCAACTCCTCGGCGCCCGCATCCCCAAGGGAGTCCTCCTCGTCGGCCCGCCCGGCTCCGGCAAGACGCTCCTGGCCAGGGCCATCGCCGGCGAAGCCGGAGTCCCCTTCTTCCATATGAGCGGCTCCGAGTTCGTCGAAATGTTCGTCGGCGTCGGCGCCTCCCGCGTCCGCGACCTCTTCGACCAGGCCAAAGCCAACCGCCCCTGCATCATCTTCATCGACGAGATCGACGCCGTAGGACGTCAGCGCTTCGCCGGCCTCGGCGGCGGCCACGACGAGCGCGAGCAGACCCTCAATCAGCTCCTGGTCGAAATGGACGGCTTCGACCCCAACTCCGGCGTCATCCTCATCTCCGCCACCAACCGTCCCGACGTGCTCGACCCCGCCCTCCTGCGGCCGGGCCGCTTCGACCGACGCATCCATGTCGACAACCCCGACCTCAAAGGCCGCGCCGCCATCCTCAAAGTCCACGTCAAGGACAAGCCCCTGGAAGAAGCTGTCGACCTCGACATCATCGCCCGGCGCACCCCCGGCTTCTCCGGCGCCGACCTCGCCAACATGGCCAACGAGGCCGCCTTGCTCGCCGCTCGCCACGACCGCTCCAAGATCGCAATGCTCGACTTCGAAGACGCCATCGAGCGCGAGATCGCCGGCCCCGAGCGCAAGAGCCGCATCATCTCCGATCACGAGCGAAACGTCCTCGCCCACCACGAGGTCGGCCACGCAGTCCTGGCCGAGCTCCTTCCGCACGCCGACCCCGTCCACAAAGTATCCATACTCCAGCGCGGCCTCGCCCTCGGCTACACCCTTCAGCTCCCCACCGAAGACCGCTACATCATGAGCCGCAGCGAGCTCCACGATCGCATCACCGTCTTCCTCGGCGGCCGTGTCGCCGAAGAAATCGTCTTTCAGGAAATCACCACCGGCGCCGCCGACGACATCAAGAAGGCCACCGACATGGCCCGCCGCATGGTCACCGACTTCGGCATGAGCGAAACCCTCGGGCCCGTCAGCCTCGGCCGCAAGTCCGAGCAGCCCTTCCTCGGTCGCGACATCATGGAAGACCGCAACTACTCCGAGCAAGTCGCCTCCACCATCGACAAAGAAGTCGCCACCATCATCGAAGACTGCTACCAGCGCGCCCGCCAGCTCCTCACAGAGCACACCGATGAGGTGCGCGCCGTCGTCGTCGAACTCCTCGTCAGGGAGGCCCTCTCCGGCGAGCAAATCCGCGCCATCATGCGCGGCGAACAGCTTCCCGCCGCATCGGAGCCACCCGCTCCCACCCCTCAAGAAAAGGTCGAAGGCGCACCCATCCCGGAGGCCGCAACCATCCCTCCCGTCACCGGCGAACAGCCCCAGCCCGCCTGATCTATTGACCGGCCTTGGCGGGCTTCCTCGGCAGAGCCGCCCCCAGGCTCCCTCGGCGACGATCACAACGCACCCCTGAAGGACCCTGGTACGACGAACAGAAGCTGATGGTCAGGGCGCGCTCGCCCGACGGCGAGCGCCATTTCTATGCCTGAGAACTCCGTGTGAACCGAAACATCAAGACCGTCCTCGCTGTCTCCGTGCTCTTCGGCGCCTCCACAGGCATCTACGAGTTCGTGCTCCCCTACTACCTGGACGAGTGCGGCCTCTCCTATCAGAGCATGGCCAAGATCTTCGCCGTCGCCGCCGCCGGCATGCTCCTCCTCCGCATCCTCATGGGCCGCATGGCCGACCTCTGGGGCCGCAAGCCCTTCTACGGCCTCTCCCTCGGCGGCAGCGCGCTCGCCCTCTGGCTCACTCCCACCAGCCCCTCCCTCCTCGGACAGACCCTCTTCAAGACCGCGCGCGAGGCCATGTTCCTCACCCGCGACACCCTCCACCCCGTCGTCCTCTACGAGGAACACCGCGGCCGCTTCATGGACTTCATCGGCAAAACCCGCGGCTTCGAGTTCCTCTTCCAGGCCGTCGGAACCCTCCTCGCCGGCCTCACCTTCGCCGGCCTCACCTTCGGCGGAGCCACCGTCTTCGCCCTCGGCGCTTCCGGCAACCTCCGCCTCGGCGGCCTCCTGCTCGCCGCCGCCTTCGTCCTCTTCTACGCCTTCTTCCGCGAGCGCCCCCGAGACCACCACCAGGCCCCCCAGCCCGGCCGCCTCCGCGACCTCTTCTCCCTCGACCTGCACTGGAACCTCAAGGTCATACTCGTCTCCTTCTTCATCTTCAACATCGGCTTCACCACCAGCCACTGCTTCATCATGCCCCTCTTCTTCTCCAAAAAGTTCGGCGTCAGCGAGTACGCCGTCTCCTGGGTCATGGGCCTCCACCGCCTCACCATCGCCCTGCCCCTCCTCCTCGCCGGCGCCTTTCGCATCAAAAAGCTCAAGGCGGCCTACATCGGCGCCCTCACCGTAGAGGGCATCATCCTCTCCGCCTCCGCCTTCATGCCCAGCTTCACCGGCGCCTCCATCGTCTGGCTGCTCCACGACCTCGTCGGCGCCGGCATCTGGATCCCCATCCAGAACCTCATCATCCAGGACTACACCGAGCCCGACCGCCGCGCCCTCCAGGTCGGCAAACTCCTCGCCTACGGCGGCCTCGGCACCATCATCGGCCCTTGGCTCGCCGGCCACCTACTCGAAGCCGCCTACCTCCCCGAGGCCCTCCGCATCAGCGCCCCCTTCTTCGTCAGCGGCCTCTTCATGGTCGTCGCCGCCCTCGTCCTCTTCGCCCTCCGCCTCACCCCCCACGACCGCCCTTGCGCGGCCCCCGGCCCTGTGCTAGAATCTGATTGATAGCAACCCATATCCGCAACGGCTAGGAAGGGGAGGAGTACCTGCCCGCCGGCTGGCAGAGAGGTCGGCCCACAGGCTGAGAGGCCGACCAGCGCAGGCGCAGGGAACGTCGCCCCCGAGCCGAGAGGCCGAACCCAACCAGTAAGCCTCTCCGGGCGCGCCCGTTACCGCGAAGAGCCCGCCGAAGCCTAGGCGAAGGCGGGGAATCAGGGTGGTACCACGAGAGGCCCTCTCGTCCTTGGACGGGAGGGCGCTTTTCATCCGCGGTCCGCTCAGATGCGGTCCGCCCATAGCGGTCCGTCCATAGCGGCCCGTCCATAGCGGCCCGACCATATGCGGTCCGCCGATCAGGAGAACCTCGCATGACAGACGACAAGCTGGCGAAGGTCTACGAGCCGCAAGAAGTCGAGCGCAGATGGTACGAGTTCTGGCAATCGCGCGGCTACTTCCGTCTCCCCGAGAAGTCCGCCCGTCCCAACGCGCCCGCCTACTGCATCACCATCCCGCCCCCCAACGTCACCGGATCCCTCCACATCGGCCACGCCCTCCAGCACAGCATCCACGACGCCATCGCCCGCTGGCGCCGCCTCTGCGGCGATCGCGTCGTCGTCCTCCCCGGCACCGACCACGCCGCCATCTCCACCAACATGAAGGTAGAGCAGACCCTCGCCCAAGAAGGCCTCTCCCGCCACGATATCGGCCGCGAAGCCTTCCTCGAGCGCTGCTGGGAATGGACGCGCCGCTACGGCGGCGAGATCATCACCCAGCTCAAAGCCCTCGGCTGCTCCTACGACTGGGACCGCGAACGATTTACCCTCGACGACGACTACTACCAATCCGTCCTCCACGCCTTCGTCCACTTCCACCAGCGCGGCTGGATCTACCGAGGACACCGCGTCGTCAACTGGTGCCCCGAATGCGCCTCCACCGTCTCCGACCTCGAAGTCGAGCACAAAGACCACCGCGGCCACCTCTGGTACATTCGCTACCCCGTCATCCACGGAGAAGGCGGCCTCGTCGTCGCCACCACTCGTCCCGAGACCATGCTCGGCGACACCGCGGTGGCCGTCAACTCCAGCGACCCGCGCTACCAAGCCCTCCACGGCAAGCAGGTCATGCTCCCCCTCATGAACCGGCCCCTGCCCATCATCTGCGACGACCTCCTCGTGGACCCCGAATTCGGGACCGGAGCCGTCAAGGTCACCCCCGCCCACGACCCCAACGACTTCGAAGCCGGCCAGCGCAACGACCTCCCCTCCGTCGTCGTCATCGGCACCGATGGCCGCATGACCGAAGAAGCCGGCCCCTACGCCGGCCTCGACCGCTACCAAGCGCGGGAGCGCATCCTCGCCGATCTCGAAGAGCAGGGCTTCCTCGTCAAGACCGAGGAACACGTCTACCCCGTCGGCCATCATGATCGCTGCCACGTCGTCTTGGAGCCGCTCCTCTCCGAGCAATGGTTCCTCCGCATGCGCGAGCTCGCCGCCATGGCCCGGCGCGTACTGGAAGACGACAACCTCCAAGTCCCCTACCTCCCCGATCGCTTCCGCCGCTACACCTTGGACTGGCTCGACAACCTCCGCGACTGGAACATCTCCCGACAGATCTGGTGGGGACACCGCATCCCCGTCTACCATTGCACCCAGTGTCACCACACCTACGTCCAGATCGAAGCCCCGCAGCGCTGCGAGGAATGCGGCTCCGAAGTGGAGCAGGACCCCGACACCCTCGACACCTGGTTCTCCTCCGCCCTCTGGCCCTTCGCCGTGCTCGGCTGGCCCGACGAAGCCCAGCTCAAGGCCGCCTTCGATGAGGGCGTCTACCCCACCGCCCTCATGATCACCGCCCGCGACATCCTCTACCTCTGGATCGTGCGCATGATCATGACCAGCCTCGAGTTCACCGAAGCCATTCCCTTCCGCCAGGTGCTCGTCCATTCCACCGTCCTCAACATCGAGGGCCGGCGCATGAGCAAGTCCCTCGGCACCGGCGTCGATCCCCTGGAGCTCATCTCTCGCTACGGCTCCGACGCCACCCGCTTTAGCCTCCTCTATCAGTGCGCCTCCGATCAGGACATTCGCTTCGGCGAAGAGCGTACCGAAATGGCCCGCAACTTCTGCAACAAAGTCTGGAACGCCAGCCGCTTCCTCCTCATGAACCTGCCCGAAGGTTTCCAGCCCGACCCGGCCCTCCTCCAATCCCGGGGCTCGCTGCCCCAGCGCTGGATCCTCAGCCGCTATCGCGCCACGCTCGTCACCGTCGACGAAGCCATCGCGCGCCTCGATTTGGGCGAGGCCGCCCGCGCCCTCTACGACTTCTTCTGGTCCTCCTTCTGCGACTGGTTCGTCGAGATGTGCAAGCCCGACCTGAAGGCCGGTGGAGAGCAAGGCGCGCGCACACAGCAGACCCTCCACTTCCTCCTCGAAGGCGCCCTCCGCGCGCTCCACCCCTTCCTGCCCTTCATCACAGAGGAAATCTGGCAGCAGCTACCCGGCTCCGGCGAGTCTATCATGGTGGCCGACTGGCCCCGGACCGATGACTCCTGGCGCGACCCGCAGGCCGAGCAAGAGATGGAGACCTTGATGGCCGTGATAGTCGCCGCGCGCAAGCTCCGCGCCGACCAGCACGTGCCCCCAAGGCAGCGCGTCACCATCACCATCGCCACCAGCTCCAACCCCGTTCGTCGGCTCCTTCAAGAGAACGAAAGCTCCGTGCTCCTGCTGACGCGCGGCAGCGGCCTCACCCTCACCGCCGAGGCCGACGAAAGGCCGGCGATGGCCGAACTCGTCCATTGCGACGGCCAACCGGCACTCGTTTCCATTGCCGCTGAAGTCTCCAAGGAAGAGCTGCAGGCCCAGCAGGACCGGCTCGCGCGCGAGCTCGCCCGCCTCCAGAAGGAGGAGGCCCAGCTCAACGCGAAGCTGGCCAACTCCGAGTTCCTCGCCCGCGCCCCCCAGCAGGTGGTCGAGAAGACCCGCTCTCGTCAGGTGGAGATCGTTCAGCGCCGAGAATCGATTGAGGCGCAGCAGAAGGACATCGCGGCCGCCCTGCGGGAATAGCGCGCCGCTTCCCACGGCCCTCGGAGTTTCGCACAGCGCTCTGCGGGGAAGAATCCTGACGGAGGCGGAGAGGCAACCGAAAGGCAGACACCGTGGACTATCGCTACCTCGCATCGGACCGCTATATGATGTTGGTGACAGCCTTCATATACTGGTCCCTCGTAGTCTGCTGGTCGGCCATCATCATCTTCTACGCGCGCCAGTACCTGCGATTCAAGCGCATCTACCCCCTCCTCACCACGCTCCTCATCGTCCTCTTCGTTGACGGCACGCGCACGCTCATAGAGAGCATCTACTTCGGCGCGCGCTACACCGCCCGCACCGGCATCATCCCGCGCTACCTCTACGTCGTCCTCGACCAACCCCTATACGTCGCCATCCCCAAGACCATCAACCTCATCGCCGCCCTAATCATCATAGTCGTCATCGTCCGCCGATGGTTCCACAGCCTCGAGCAAGAGGAGAAGCAGCGTCGCTCGGTCGAGCAGTTTCGCTCCGAGCTGATCTCCCTCGCCTCCCACGAGCTGCGCACCCCCCTCACCGCCATCCGCGGCTATGCCAGCACCCTCGTCCGCGAGTTCGGCCACCTCGGCGAGGAAACCCAGAAGGAGTTCCTCGAAGGCATCGCCTCCGAGTCCGAGCGCCTCAGCCATCTCATCTCCGACCTGCTCGACATGAGCCAGATCGAAGAATGCCGCCTGCGCATCGAGCGTCGCGCCGCCAGTCCCGAACAGCTCTGCCAGCGGGCCGTCCGCGCCGCCTCCCACCCCGGCCTCAAGCACACCTTCCGCGTCGACGTCGCCCCCGAGCTTCCCGACGTCCTCGCCGACCCCATCCGCATTCAGCAGGTCTTCGGCAACCTCCTCAGCAACGCCGTCAAGTTCTCGTCCGAAGAATCCGAGATCACCGTCGGCGCCCGCCGCACCGATCACTCAGTGGAGTTCTACGTCATCGACGCCGGCATCGGCATACCTCGCGAAGAGCAGCCCCAGATCTTCACGCGCTTCCATCGCGCCGCCAACGCCCACACCCCCGACACTCCCGGCGCCGGCCTCGGCCTCTACATCAGCAAGGCCATCGTCGAAGCCCACGGCGGCACCGTAGGCTTCACCAGCGAACTCGGCCACGGCAGCACTTTCCACTTCTCTCTGCCCACCGTGGAGGGGAAGATAAAGGAAGAGGAGGCCCAGCCCGAAGCGACCGGCCAGGCCGCCTGATCCAACGCCCTCAGCCTTACTCAGACGAAAAAGGTGCCGCCCGTAGGCGGCTCCCTTCTGCTTTCTCTTTCCTACCCTGTCCGTCAGTCCCGAACCACCGGCGGCTCTCCGGACACAGACTTCGCAAACCGAAAAGCCCGCTGCACCGCCGCCGAATCTCCCTCCACCGCCACGCACACCGCACCCTCCGACCCGCAGACACCCCCCGAGGCCAAGTGCCACGCCTCCACCCCGAACAGAATCCGCAGCGCCTCCAGCTCCGTCACCACCCGCGCGCCCGACAGCACCGCCATCCCCGAAGCAATCCCGTCCGTCAGGTCCGTGCTGGCCGTGCCGCAGTGCCGCGCCGCCTCCACCACATCCGGCACCAGCTTCTCCAACCCCACCGGCGCGATCAGATGCGCGCCCCGCGCCGCCAGCACCCCATACATCTGTCCCACCGTCCCCCCCACCGGGCTCGCCAGCAACACCCCCACATTGCCCTGCGGGTCCAGCGCGTTGCCGCCCTTCACGAACACGTCCCCCCCGCAGAACTCCTTCAGCAGCGCCACCCACCCCGCCTTGTGGACCTTCCCGCGCTTGAGGGCGATGGGCTCCATCCGTTTGTTTCCCTCCGTCACCCCCAGGCGGCCTTCCGCCACCACCCCCGCGGCATACCGCCACTTCGACACCTTCCGCCCCAACAGTTCCTCCGCCACGAACGCGTTGGTCGTCCCATTCCCGATGATCAGCCGCCCGTTCTTCAGCGCGCTCCTCACCTCCGGCAGCTTCGCCACCGCCCGGCCGATCAGCCGCTTCGATTCCGACGGATTCAGCACCATCACGGCCCGCTTACGCGTCTGAGCCTTCGCCATCCTCATCCTCCCATCACTTCTTTTCACTTCTTCAGTCCAGAGCCCGACCCCCACCTAAAGCGTTTCTTGTCTTACCGTTTAACGGTAAGGCAAGAAACGGGCCCGAGAGACACCGTGAAGTCCCCCTGTGGACAACTACGGGATAACCATAGTAGAGAGGAGCGGCCGCATGCGGCCGCTCCTCCTGATGTGTTGGTTACTATAGCGCCGCTGCGCGTCTGAGTCGTGCCGCCCCCAGTCTACGGCTAGCATCGTGGGCGGCATAGCATCCTCGCGCGCCTGGCTCGTACTCCGCCCAGGCGCGCGGCAATGCCTCGATTCCCAGCTACACAGTCTGCCTCACGGCTCCCCCTTCGGATCAGAGGTCGCCGTTGACGCATTTACTCGGTCGCGGCCGCTCCTCCACGTCCGCCACCGCCACCGCCTCCGCGGCCGCCGCTTCTGCCGCCTTCCGGCTGCGCCATACGACCCGAGCTGTCGATTCTGCCCATGCCAGGAACAACATTTTCCAGCGCAGGCTTGCTAGCCCGCTTCCAGAACCATATCCCGGCGCTTAGCACCACCACCACGATGATAACAATCGTGATTACCGGACTAACCTGCTTCCGCATCTACCGTCACCTCCTTTCGTAGGCAGCAGCTGTCGACGCTGCCACACTACGAAATTTGTACTCTATCGTTTCCCGCAGTGCGCCCACATTCCTGCTGCCGATCGGGTCCCGATCCATCACCACGATCGCACCCCATCCGCCTCACGCCCCCTGAGGGCATCACACAGCCAGAAACCAGATCTCTCTAATCCCTGTTGACCCCTCAAGCTGCGCTTCTTGCGCCCCATTTGCGCCTGTTTGCCGGGGCGCTTCTTTGTGCGGCGGACTATAGCATGCTGACAGCGCTCTGTCAATCCTCTGCTACTTCCTCTCTATTCCCACACCTGTTAGACTCCTTCTCACGGTGCAGGAGTTCCTCTTGAAAAACTGGAATCTCACGCCTGCTGTTCTCTTGAGGTGTCCACCGTGATATATCGCCTTCGATGGCAACTTCTTCCGTGCCTCATCGCCTTCGCCTCGGTCGCCTCCGCCGCCTTCGCCGGGGCCGCCGACTCCCCGCGTCAATCCCTCGATCAAGCCGCCGCCGCCGCCCGCCTCATCGAGCTCTCCGGCGACCAATCCGCCGCCCGGCGCTCCCTCGCCCTCGTCCTCGTTCACCTCGACGCCCGCGCCGCGCTCGACTCCGTCGCCGGCATGCGTCGTCCCTCCGACGCCGCGCGCATCCTCGGCGTCGCCGCCTGCGCCATGGTCGAAACTAACCCGGAGGTCGCCGCCAACGCCGCCAGCACCGCCGGCCGACTCCTCCTCCGCATCGCCGACCCTGATCGACGCAACGCCGAGCAGTTGTGGCTCGCCCGCGAAATGGCCCCCCTCGGCGAAATCGCCCTCCAGGCCGCTCCCGAGTCGCCCCCGGCCACCGTAAGCCTTGCCGTCGTCCTCGGCCGCGCCCAGTCCGATCCCGCCGCCGCGCTCGCTTTCCTCGAAACCTGGGGGCTCACCGGCGCCGCCGCCGACCGCTCCCGCGCCGCCATCGCCCCCCGCTTCGCCGAAACCGACCCCGAACAGGCCCTCGAGATTGCCGGCGCCATCGCCTCCCCCACCACCCGCGAGCAAACCTTCTGGCTCCTCGCCGAGCTCCGCCCCGCGGCCGAAGGCGTGGGTATCTCCCGACACGTCGCCGATCCCGTCCTCCGCTCCGCCATCCTCACCAGCGTCGCCGTCCGCCTCGCACCCGAAGACCCCGAGGCCGCCCTCCTCGCCGCCCGCGAAGTCTCCGTAGCCCGCGAGTCCGCCCTCGCCCAGCTCGCCGTCGCCCTCGCACCCACCGACGAGGAGCGCGCCCTTCAGCTCGCCCGCGATCTCTCTCCGCGCCCCCGCACCTGGGCCCTCCGGCGCATCGCCGTCCACCTCGCCCGCACCGCACCCGATCGCGCCCAGCTGCTGCTTGCCGAAACCGGCCCCGACCCGGAGACGGTCCGCCACGTCGCCGTCGCCCTGGCCGCCTCCGATCCCGCCCGTGCCGCCCAGCTCTCCCGTTCCCTCCTCCAGGGCGAAGACCTCGACGCCGCCCTCACCGCCATCGTGACGGCGATCGCCGACTCCGACCCCGCCCTCGCCGCCGACCTGGTCTGGGAGATCACCACTCCCAAGTGGCGCTCCCGCGCCGCCGCCTCGCTCGCCCGCCGCCTCGCCAACACCAGCTACGACGAAGCCACCTCCCTCATCGGTCTCCTCCCGGATCGCTCCGAAGTGCTCCGCCTCCGCGCCCGCATCGCCGCCAGCCTCGCCCCGCGCGATCTCGAAACCGCCTCCCGAATCCTGCAATCACTTCCCGAGTCGGACTACCGCAGCGAAGCCGCCATGCAGGCCGCCCGCTCCCTCATCACCGCCGGCCGCGCCGAAGAAGCGCTCCAGTTAGCCGCCCTCGGCGTCCCCCGCGACCTGGCCCTCCGCTGGCTGCTCCCCGAAATCGCCGCCAGCCAGGCCGGCAGCCCCCTCACCCTGGCCGAACAGATCGAGAGCCCCTACTTGCGAACCCTCGGCCTCGTCGACGTCGCCGGCCGACTCCTGCAACTCGAAAGCGGCCCCCTCCCCGCCCCCCACCGGGCGCTCCAGGTTCGCCCCATCACCGAATGGGAGGGAGCATGATGCCGCGCACCGCGCTCCGCTTCATCCTTTTCCTCGCCGCCGCCCTCTTCTCGACCGCGCCGGCGCTCCCCGCGGCCGTCTCCGTCGTGGACAGCACTCCTCACGCTCTCACCCTCCAGCTCACCGAGGCCGATCCCACCCAGCTCTACCGCATCACCTACCAGGACCCCGAGCATCGCTTCATCTGGGAGAACCTATCCCCCAACGACTCCAGCCTCATCGTGCTCACCGACGACCGCCACCTCCTCCCCGAATATCGCCTCCAATGTGAGTCCCGCACCTCCCGCGTCGACCCCGTCATCTTCAACGAACTCCTCAAGGCCCCCATCGTCGGCCGGCGCCGCCTCCCCTTCGGCGTCCCCGTCAGCACCTTCGGCGGCCCCGGCTACCTCGTCCCCGGCCCCTCCGACCTCAAGCGGGACGACTTCGGCAACTTCTGGCTCTACCTCGATCACCCGCCCTACGCCATCCTGAAGTACGGCCCCGCCTTCCAATATCAGTTCGCCCTGCTCACCCCCGACCGCGTCATCGCCCACGACCTCGACGCCGACGGCAATCTTTACCTGCTCCACTTGGGCAACTGGATCTCCAAGCACGGCCCCCTCGGCGAGCCTCTCGGCGCCTGGGAGTTCGCCACCGGCCGCGCCCCCGGCGAGTTCATGACCGCCTCCGGCCTCGCCATCGACCCGCTCGGCGAGTTTATCTATATCGCCGACGAATCCCTCGGCCGCGTCCAGCGCTTCGGCCTCGACCTCTCCCTCCAGCCCTTCCCCCACAC
>Ga0315293_10005065_pt1 | contig 12451 bp, 10 predicted proteins | sample YL17G13_20_MG_FD_203071 | JGI IMG/M metagenome (GOLD analysis project Ga0315293, IMG submission 203071) | Sediment microbial communities from Yellowstone Lake, YNP, Wyoming, USA - YL17G13_20 | ecosystem: Environmental > Aquatic > Freshwater > Lake > Sediment | place: USA: Wyoming | collected... | reverse complement strand
CGGATAAACCGTCCGTGAAAAAGAACAGCAGGTCTTGATTTCTAAGCTGCACGGTGGCGGATCCGAATTCGAGATTGGGGAAAGCCCCGAGAATCGGGCCGCCGGTCTCAAGAAGTTCTATACTGCCGTCCTCGCGCACCAGAACCGGATAATTATGTCCGGCGTTGGCATAGGTGAACAGACAAGTCCGGGTATCCAACTCACCATAAAACAGAGTCACGAATTTGTCGGCGGAACTGGCTTGAACCACCTGGCGGTTCACGTTTCTCAGCATGGCCGGTATGGCCGTGCCGTTGTTTACTTCGCTCCGAATCATCGCTTGAATCTGCGCCATCATGAGTGCCGCCGGCATTCCTTTGCCCGATGCATCCGCAATCACCACGCCCCACTTGACGCCGCCGTCAATCGGAATAAAATCGTAGAAATCCCCTCCCACCGTTCGACTGGGAATGGACTGTGCGAAGACCGATGAGCACGGCAGCTTGGGTGGCTCGGCAGGAAGCAAGTCAAGCTGAATCTGCCGCGCCATCGCCACTTCCTCCTGAAGCCGTACCCGCTCCAGTGATTCCACATACAACCTGGCGTTGGTTAAGGCGCTGACCATCTGATTGCTGAGTACGCCGAGCAGATTATAGTCCTCGGCCGAATAGCTGTAACCCGCTGCTTTGCCGGTGAGCGCGAGGAATCCGAGCAAATGCTTGGAGTCCTTCATCGGAAGAATCACTTTTACTTTCTGTTCTCTAAGAATCGCCGCCAGAGGCGAATTCTCCTCATAAGCACTGAGCGATGCATAGTTGGTCGGGGCATCGAGCAAGTTAATGCCGCGCAGCATGAGATCATCCCGCTCGATTATGGTACTGCCGCCGCTGCCATCGCTCGACAGCAGCGCATATTCGCCGATCGCGTCGTCGTACAGCGCGAAATATATGTCATCAACGAGCAGCGCCGTCTTAAGTGTCTCCTCGATATTCTGCCTCAATTGTCGCGGATCGAACACGGAGATAATCTGGCGGGAGAAACGCTCAACCACATTGCGGTAGTCGGTCCGCGTCCGCATGAACATCGACCGGATCACATTGTCAAGCCAACTTGAGATCGGTTGAAACAGCAGCAGGAGTACGATAATGATCGCATAGCTCACCATTTCGGCTCGTTCGCCGAAGGCCGGAGCCAGCAGCTCTTTGAATCGAACCCCTAACACAACGTACAATCCGACCAACAAAGCCACCGCGGTCGTGTACATAAACGATTGCCGAAACACGAGCTGGACATCGAGAAACTGATGCCGGATGATGGCGTAAGCAAGGACGCCGGCGCCGGTTAGCGCGCCGAGCAACTGCACCGCAGTCTGACTGCCCGGCGGCAAGTGCTTGCTAAACAGGAATTGACCGGCCAGTCCGAGAGCAAAAAACCCGACCCCGATTCGAAGTCCCCACAGAACTATTCTGGTGCGGCTCACCAGACGCGGCTCGTGCAGTACGCGCATGCCGCTTTCCAAATAGTATCCGGCGATAACGCAATACACGAGATTTAGCGCGCCGAAGATCTCGCGCTCGTAAGACCGGATAGCGCCGATCAACAGCAACACCCACGTGAGAATACTCGAAAACGGCTTAAGCATCAGCGTGGCAAACCCCTCGGCTGCCGGATCGAGCTTAACCGCCTCAATCATCCGATTGATATCCCCAAAGAACAGCATTATCACTAGGTGCATTATCTGAGGGACAAAAAGAAGCATCCAATAGCGAGGAGGGCGCTGATCCCGGAAACGATCCACCGGGAAAAGCCAGGCAAACATTAATAAGTAGGGGAAGAACAACTCCCAGAGCGTGTGAATCTGGTAGACAGCCGTTGCCTGAAAATCCGTCGTACCGCCCGCGACCGTTTGATCCGGTTGCTGCATTATGAGGCCGAATGCAAAGAAGATCGGTCCCAACCCGGCGAAGAACAGCATGGCGCCGCCAACGCGATTCAGTCGGTTGGCGAAGTTGTCCCGTGAGACCGTGATCGCCAGAAAGACCAGGAATCCGCCGGTCAGAAAATACGCCAATGTTATGAGAAGCCCGCCGCTCATCGCTTGCCTTAATTCAGACTGATCCCGCTATGCTATCGCCTTGCCGATTGTTATCGTTGTTCCATTCGGTCCCGGCGCGATGTCGACTGTGTCCATGAGAGAGCGCACGATAAATATGCCTCGACCGACTGCCTTGAGCAGGTTTTCATTGTCGATAGGGCTCTGAATCTCGCCCGGGTCGAATCCGGTCCCCTGATCGGTGACCGCAATCAGCACCGTGTTGTTTTCGCGGCTGATCCGCACCGTGACCATTTTGTCGCGTGCCTGCCGGTTGCCGTGCATAACCGCATTGTTGACCAGCTCTGATACCGATATGGCGATATCCGGAATGAGTGTCTCCGGCGTACCGTAATCCCGCAACGCGGTTTCGATAAACAGATCAACATCGACCAGGTGCCCCAGGCTCGAGGGAATCTTGATCGTATCCCCCGAGATGATTGGCTTATCCATGCTGTTGCAGCTCCAAAAAAACAGGCAGATTACCCGACACCTGCCTGCTCTATATGTGAAATATGTCTACTTTCGCGTCATCTGCTACTTGAACGACCTGACCGCGTCGTCCACGGAGTCGAACGCTTCAAATACCTGAATCAACTTGGTGATTGTCAGAAGGGATTGAATCTTGTCGGTCACGTTGGCCAGTTTGAGCATCCCCTCGTTGTTTCGAAGAGTCGTGTATCCGGCGATCAGAATGCCGAGCCCCGATGAGTTCATCCAGTCGACTTGCCCCAGATCGATCACGACCTGGCGTCTGTCTTTCTTGATGTAATCATAGAGGGTATCGTGAAGCAGACTGGCATCCGGTCCCCCCATGATCTTCCCTTTGGGCTCGAGTATCACCACGCCGTCCTGAATCCGGTCGGACAGTTTCATTCTTCATGCCTCCGCGCTATTCTGACTTGGTATTATGAGATACGGACAATCCATGCGTCTTGTTCCTTCGGGACACGGTGAATTCTTCCCGGCCGCATTCCGCTAACCTGTTAATTAGCTTCTTATTGGAACGCAAGTCAAGGGGGAAGTCCGAGTAGGCAAGAACGGACCTCAACATGTTCGTCCGAACCAAGAAGGCGTATGGCCGGCAGCTTCAAGATGGATTTCACTGCTGTCTTGATACCCGCTTATCAATTTCACCAGCAATTTAACTCTAATTCCGGCCCCATCCCGTTAAGTGAATATGAACGGAGATTATCATGCCAGTCTCAGCCCCACAACACCGCGCCATTCGACTCTTTGACCTACGATTTGAGGCAGAGAAACGACGCACGAACAAAAATTGTGTGAAACGAACCCAACCTTGTTGTGCTTCAACAAGATACGGCTTCAGATGTGTACATTCGTGACCAGTGGAGGACCAGCTACGTACCTGCGGCCAGCCAATATTGCACGCTTGCGTACAGCAGACCGATGCCAATGGCGAGGTAAACAATCGCCAAGTATTCGCGGGGAATAGGAGAGAACCGAAGCAGAAGGCCCAACATGATCATTCCGATTACCAGCAGATATGACAATGCCGCCTGAAATGCAAAGATACAGACTTTCTCCTTATGCGGTGCCAATTCAAAGATACGTCGGATGTTCTTCTGTGCCAGCTTGGAGAATACAAAATGCCCTTTGAGGAAACCGATCAGTAGTGCGATGAACACCATCCAGAAGACATTCCGTTCCGATGCCCGGAACCAGAGCATCGCCCGCAGCGACAGGACTGTCCCGACTGCCCCCCAGACAGTGGCTGCCGAGCGAACTAGTGTCCGCCGCGACACCGCCGGTTCAGGAATACGGGTGGTCATGACACAGGTAGTCTATGGATTGAAGGAAAAGGTAGCAAATTGAAAACTGAGGGACCGGAGAACGTCCAAAATGTGACACCGATTCGCCTCCATCGGCGTTATAATGAATAGCACCGGGCATTCCGACAATGGAAGAAAGGAAGCGGCTTTCGGATTGTCAGTCGAACCCCCTGCGGTCTCGACACTGAGGCCAGCGTAGACCGAATTCACATGTGGCAGAAACAAGACATACAACTCACCGACAACGCCTTGACTGTGCTCAGGAAGCGGTACTTGATAAAAGATCAGCAGGGGCGTGCTATCGAGACCCCCCGCGAACTGTTTGTCCGGGTGGCGCGGTTTATTGCCACGGCCGACCGGGCCTATGGCGCCACCGACGAGCAGGTCGAACGAACCGCTGAGCGGTTTTTCACTGCGATGGCCCGTCTGGAGTTCCTCCCCAATTCCCCGACCCTGATGAATGCCGGCCGTCCGCTCGGTCAGTTGTCTGCCTGTTTTGTGCTTCCGGTCGGTGACTCGATGGAAGAGATCTTTGAGACCAACAAACATGCGGCCCTGATTCATAAATCCGGCGGCGGTACCGGGTTCTCGTTTTCACGCCTGCGTCCGCGCAATTCGGTTGTCGCCACGACATCCGGTGTCGCTTCCGGACCCGTCTCGTTCATGAAAGTCTACAATGCTTCTACGGAAGCGGTCAGGCAAGGGGGTACCCGTCGCGGCGCCAACATGGGGGTACTCCGGGTCGACCATCCCGATATTCTTGAGTTTATTTCCTGCAAAGACGACACATCGGAGATCACGAATTTCAATATCTCCGTCGCCCTCACCGTTTCGTTCATGGAGGCGCTTGAAAAGGGGACGGAGTATCAGCTTATCGACCCGCGGATCGGCGGACCATGCATCAAAGATGGCCGGGAGCAGACGCTGAAAGCGAGCGATGTATTCGACAGTATCGTTGAGCATTCCTGGCGAACAGGCGAACCGGGGCTGATTTTTCTTGATCGGATGAATCGCCTCAACCCGACCTTTCCTTACGAAATGATCGAGTCTACAAATCCGTGTGGTGAGCAGCCACTGCCGCCGTATGATTCGTGCAATCTTGGGTCGATTAATCTCGGCAAGTTCGTCAGACAGCCGTTGCCGGATGATTTCGCGATCACGGATCCATCCTCGGGAATCGACTGGGAGCGATTGGCCAAGACAATTCATACCGCCGTCCATTTCCTTGACAACGTCATTGATCTGAATCGATATCCAATACCGCAGATCGAAGAGCAAACCAAACGGAATCGTCGCATCGGGCTGGGCGTGATGGGGTGGGCTGATCTGTTGGCCAAGCTCGGTTTGCCGTACAATCACGAATTGGCATTCGCGCTGGGTGAGAAACTAATGGCGTTTGTCGAGTCCGAGGCGCGCAATCAGTCGTCGGAATTGGCCTCCGGTCGCGGCCGGTTTCCCAATTGGGTCAACTCGATATATCGTCAGCAGGAGTTGGCGATGCGCAACGCTACCGTGACGACGGTGGCTCCGACCGGTACAATCTCGATCATTGCCGGCTGTTCGTCAGGCATCGAGCCGTTCTACGCCATCGCGTTCGAAAGAAACGTACTCGATGGTACTCGGATGATTGAGGTGAATCCGTTGTTTCGCGAGACGGTTCAGCGGCTTGGTTTCTACTCCGAAGAGTTGACACAGCGTCTGCTGACCTCCCGCTCGATCTCGCAGTTCTCTGAGATTCCGGAGACCGTTCGGGCTGTCTACCTGACTGCGGCAGACATTTCCCCTGAGGATCACGTGAGAATGCAGGCGGCGTTCCAGAAGCACTGTGACTCATCGGTCTCGAAAACAATCAACTTCCCCGAATCGGCATCTCGCGAGGATGTGACCGCTGCCTACCGCTTGGCCTGGTCGTTGGGCTGCAAAGGCGTAACAATCTATCGTGACAATTCTCGCCCGCACCAGGTATTGTCAACGGCGAGCGAATTGAAGGCGGCCCCCGCAGTTGCCCATCCCGTAGAGAAGCGCCCGGCAGTGCTATCCGGATTTACAGAGAAGATCACGACCGGCTATGGCAATTTGTATGTAACCGTGAACATCAAGGATGGCCGGCCGTTTGAAGTGTTTGCGCATATCGGTAAGTCCGGATATACCACGATGGCCGACACTGAAGCGATCTGTCGCTTAATCTCCCTGTCGCTTCGGTCGGGAATTGCGGCCGGACAGGTGATCAAGCAACTGCGGGGAATCGGTGGATCGAGCCAGGTCTACTCATCGGGGGCGCGCGTTTTCTCAATTCCTGATGCTATTGCTCAGATTCTGAACAGACATTTCGGCAGTCCCGCCGACACGGGCCAGAGCGGGACGACCGCCGAGATGTGTCCCGAGTGCTCAGGACCGATCAAGTTTGAATCAGGTTGCCTCTCCTGTCCTTCTTGCGGTTATTCCACGTGCTGAATCTTCCGATATACTGAAAGACAAGGCCAAATCCGCTCTGTCAAAACAACTTATGTCAGGAACAGGTTTCATACCGGCTGGGCGCACTTCCATGGTGAAGAAGGGGGATCTGCTATTGCAGGTCCAAACCGAGTATGCCCAGCGGCCGGCTCCCCGTCTGACGACGACCATTCTCAACGGCGGCCAGGTCGTCAACAAAATTGAACGGGCCCTGGGCCATGAAATTTCTTCACTCGACGAGCAGGCGCGGGTGGAAGTTTCTCTCAAACGCCAGCATCAAGAAGTCATTGGTATCCTGCAGGAACAGTCGCAGCAGCAGTCTGATAATACGGTTGATGCAGGCCGATCTGTCGGCGGGTCAGGCAGCGAATCGGCCGATCGCCTGTCGGCGATTCCGGGTGTTCAGAAAGTCTACGCGTTGGATAATGACGGCAATTTCTTCTCCGATTCCCACTCGGAGGAGTTCCAGAGTACATTCGCGCCGATATTCAGGAATCTTCGTGAATTGATGACGGTCTTCAGCCCGTTGCCGGGCACGAATTGCGCGAGGGAATCGGGCGTGTACGAAGTGGAGCGGGACCGGCTGTATTTCGCTTCGGTCGGCAGCGAGTGCTATTTCATCGTAGTGCGCCGCGTGAATGTCACGACCGATTACGAGCAGGAAATCAAATCCAGTCTGAAGGTCGGCTCGTTCATCTAGTCAGTGCCGTGCTCACCCGAATAATGAAACCCGCCTCCAACCGGAGACGGGTTGATTGTTTTGGGGAGAGAGACGCGTGATTTGAAAAAACTCCCGCAAATCTTACGGTAAAGGCCTTAACGCCGCTTGTCGTGTTTTGTTTTCGCTGCTGCCGGTTAGGCAGGTCACGGCGGACACGCAACGATCAAGAGACAACCTTCATTAGACGAGTGTTAGAGATTTTCAAATGACTGTCTCTCTCCGTCACTCTATATAATAAATAGCCATCAACAACGCGAAAAACAAGCGGTTTTTGCGCCGTTGCCAGAACCGCGCGTATATGCTACATTCGCGGCCAGAGGAAGTGTTGAGACAGCATAGGATTATGATAGATTCGATCGGTATTGACCTGGTAGATGTCGCACGGCTGAAGCGAATAGTAGAACGGCACGGCGACCGTTTCTTGAATCGGGTGTTTGGTACGCATGAACTTGGAATCTATCGAACACGCCACGATCGCCACCTGTTTCTGGCCGGGCGATTCGCCGCCAAAGAGGCCACGATCAAAGCGCTGGGGAAGTATATTCCTCTACGCCCACCGTTCCGACATATTGAAATCGTTAACGATAGTACCGGACAACCGAGGCTGCTTTTCTCAGGAGACTTGGCGCTAAGACTGGAGCATCTGGGATCACAGGTATCCATTGCCCACGAGCGGACTCATGCCGTGGCCGTCGTTGTCCTATGGGAGAAATCATGAATTCACAGGACGTTCTCAAGCTATTCAAGGACTCGCAGGCTCTGTTGACCGGGCATTTTCTGTTGACCTCGGGTCGGCACTCCGATGTGTACTATGAGAAATTTACGCTGCTGAAGAATCCGGCGATTTGCACACGAATTTGTGAGGCAATGGCGCACAAATTCCGGACCGGCGGTGCGCAGACGGTCGTCGGGCCGACGACAGGCGGGATTATCATCGCTTACGATGTCGCGCGATATCTCGGCATCGAATCCATATATGCCGAGCAAGGGGACCAGGGCCGGGTTTTCAAACGGGGATTCTCCTTGGAGCCGGGACAAAAGGTCATAATTGTCGACGATGTGCTGACCACTGGGAAATCGGTCGCCGAAGTCATTCGACTAGTTATGTCTTACCAAGCTGATATCGTGGGAATAGGGCTGTTGCTGGATCGTTCCGGCGGGACGGTGAAATTTCCATACCCGGTGCATTCGCTGGCAACAGTCAGCGCTAATAGTTGGGATGCAAAGGAATGTCCGCTGTGCGCCAAAGGGGAGCCGTTTACCCAGCGCGGAAGCCGCAAGATGCCGGGATCATGACCTGTTCTTCGGTGGTAGATTTGACCGGATCCGGTTGACGGTGAACCGGCTCGTGGCCGGCAAGAGGGAATTCGACGGTTATCGTTGTGCCTGATCCAGGTTTGGAGTCCACTTGCAGCCGGCCGCCGTGATTGTCGATAATCCGTTTGCAGACTACCAATCCGAAGCCGTGCCCGGATTCCTTCGTCGTGAATCGCTCGTGAAAGGCGCGCTGCAAGAGTTCCGGTGGTATACCGCAACCGGTGTCGGCGACAGAGAAGCGGAATTTTCCATCCTCGCGCCGGACCTCCAGTGCTACTGAAATCTCCTTGCGCTGAGCGTCAGCGGTGGCATCGGCGGCATTATTGAAGAAGTTGTACAGCAACTGCTGCATTTGAGTGGGGTCGGCGTTGAACTGAACATCGTCCACGAACTCCGTCACGGTGATCGAAACGTCGCGAAACCTTTTCTGCGGTCGCAGGTAATCAATCACTTCTGTAAGCAGTCGGTCGAACGAGATAGTCGTCTTTTCAGAGGAGATTGGCCGCAAGTCCATTAAGTTGGCTGTGAACTTCTTGATCTTCTCGATGGTCCCGGTCATGGCTGCCGTATACTTCTCGAGGTCGCTGAAATTGCCCTTCTTGATGTTGAAGTCCAATAGCGACAAATTCCCGGCCACGACGCCAATGAAATTGTTCATCTCGTGACCGATTTCGGCGGACATCATTCCCCGCGTTGCAATCGTCTCCAATCGAATTGTCTCGTCTTGAAGCTCCTTTAGCCCGGCATACGCCTTCTGAGTTTCCTCCAGGAGGTCGAGGTTCTCGAGTGTCATGGCCAGTTGGCTGGCGGTGACAGCCAGGAACTTGAGATCGGACTCTTTGATTTGGGAGGCGCCGTCACGGGACTCCAACACAAATCTACCATAGGCAGTATTGGAGCGAGTAATCGGCACATGCACTAACGGCTGGCCGTCACGCGCCCATGGTGGTCTCATCAGCGCCTTGGCTCTGGCCGGCATAGTCAGAGAATAGAGCGGGTGATTTTCAAAGCAGGTTGAAACGATCGGATGTCGCAGAGTCTCAATTCGCTCCCGGATGACGGTGTCCAACTCGGCGCTGAGAGGTCCCTCCGCCTGGCTTTCATTGCCGCCGCAAATCGTGATCTCGACAAATCTGTTCTCGTGTTGGTTAAACAAAACCGCCGCTCCGCTGGCAACATGCTGATTCATCATGATGAACTTGAGGGAGGAGGTCAGCAGTGAAACACGGTCATTGGCGGCAAAAAGCATCTGGCTGAGATCCGACATTCGTGTCAACTCCTGTTCGGAGCTCTTGGCGGCCACTTCGCTCTTTATTTTCAGTGCGTTGCGGACAGCTTGGCGAATCTCGCTCAATTCGAAGGGCTTCATGATATAATCGAATGCCCCCTGTTTGATCGCGTTCTTGGCCGAGGCGAGATTAGCGTATCCGGTTATGAATATGACGCCTAAATCAGGGTGCATCTCGCGACCCCGACAAACCAGTTCAATTCCGTCCATACCGGGCATCCGAATGTCGGTAATCAGGAGATCAAAGCGTCTTCGGTCGAGCCATTGCAGCGCTTCATCCGCCGAGCCGCAGGTCTCAACGATGTAGTTGTCATCTTCGAGGGCGTCGCGCACCAGAGACACGACGACCGTTTCGTCGTCCACAACCAGTATCTGGGCTTGTCCGGTGCGCTCTTCACTCATGGCGTTTTGACGGTCTGAAGGAATTTGCCCAGAACCTCTCGGAGTTGGTCAAGATCAAACGGCTTTCTCAGACAGTGTGTTGCTCCAGCGCTGATCGCCTGCTCAGCCAGATGGTCAGGTAGGGAATCAGTAAGAATGAATGGGAGGCCCGGCTTCGCGGCCCTTACTTCCTTGAATATGACGTACCCGTTCTTCTTAGGTATATGCAGGTCGCAGATGCAAAGGTCTAATTGGTCGCGCAGCGCCGCGGAAGCTCCGGCCACCCCGTCAGCCACCGTGCGAACCTCGTGCCCTTGATCCGTAAGCATCTCCGAGAGCAAGTCTCGGATAACCTGGGAGTCATCAATAACCAGAATGCGTGCCATTTCAAGTCCCCTCTGTTTCCCTCAGCGCCTGTTCAACTGACTGCAGGAGTTCTTTTATGCTGAATGGCTTGGCCAGGAAGGCGCAAGCTCCGTTCTGGACGGTTTGGCTCACGGTTGCCAAACTGGAGTACCCTGAGATCACGATCACCTTTGATCCCGGGTAGGTGTCCCGTGTAAAGCGCACTACTTCCTCTCCGGAAACGCGCGGCATACGAAGATCCGTAATCACCAGGTCGAAGCTCTGGGATCTGATCTTTTCAATGGCCTCGTCACCGTCCGTGGCCAAAGAAATGGCGTAGTCCTCCAGCACCTCGGAGAGAAAGTCGCGTATGATCTCTTCGTCATCGACAACGAGAATGGACTTCTTGGTTTCCGTCATCGTTGATGAGTCCTATCTGACGCCAAAGCTGAAACTCTGTTTCTGTCCTTTATCGGATTCCGGCCCCGGTTTCTGAATGGGCAGGATAATTGTGAAAGTCGTTCCCTTGCCAACTGTTGATTGGACACTGATTTCGCCGCCATGTTCCTTGATGATACCGTAGCTGACTGACAGCCCCAGCCCGGTTCCTTTGCCGACCTCCTTGGTGGTGAAGAACGGCTCGAAGATTCTCTTCGAATGCTCCTCTCTGATGCCTGAGCCGTGATCGATAAATGAAAGCTCTACCGTGCCGCCGAACTCACCGAGCGCGGGACTGAAGCGGGACGTGATCATGATCGTCGATCCCGGAAGTGAGGCATGCATGGCGTTAATTATCAAATTCGTGAATACTTGCTGCAATTGACCTGCATTTCCCTGAATATGCGGCAGGTTTGAGTCGAGCACAGTCTCTAACTCGATTTGATTGAGGTGTAACTGATGGCCGACAAAAGTGAGCGTCTCTTCGATTACCTTATTGACATCAACTTCGTCAAAGTCGACTGTCCGGGAGGATCGGGAGAACCTCAGGAGGTTCTGCACGATGGTCTTGCAGCGGCGTGCCTGGGTCTCGATATCCGATACATAGCGGATGTAGCTTTGGACTTCCTTATTGGTCGTTTTCTCCGGAACGTTCTTCTGCAGTTTTTCCAGAGTAAACTGGGCATAGCCGAGAATGCCGCCGAGCGGGTTGTTCAATTCGTGAGCGACGCCGGCCGCCAGTTGACCGATCGCTCCCATCTTCTCAGATTGGATCAGCTGCGCCTGAGCCTCTTCAAGTTGCAGCGTCCGCTCGACGATTTTCTCCTCGAGGGTCCGGTTATACTGCTCGATTTCACTACGAGATTGACGCAATGATTCAATCATGTTATTGAAAGTGCGGGCAAGATGACCGATCTCATCCGCCTGGCTAATCTCCACCTGAGCGTTAAGATCACCATGACTGACCCGATCTGTAACCTGGACGAGCCTTGTAATGGGGCGTACTACTATGCCGACAATGACCGTCAACAAGAGGATGGTACCTATCACAATAATGGCAGTAAGAAAATAGGAGGCGATTTTTGCTTCGAGGATGGAACGATTTACGTGCTGTAGAGAAAGCCCCATTTCGATATGTCCGATGATTTCTTCCGTCGTCCCGCTGGTGAGCGTACTGTCCAAACCACCCGTCAATCCGAGGTTTTCCCTGCTGACGGCGCGCTTGATGGTTACGACGGGACTGCAAATGACGAGATACTCGTTGCCGTCCGCTCCCGTTGTATAAACATACTCCCGACTCGTATCTCCTAAACAGCTGTCCTGTGTCGAGACTATTCCAGCCGCACGTCTGGCACTGTCTCCAATCTGCGCCAGCACCGAGCCGTCGATGCTACTAATCGTCGCGTAAGTGACAACGTCAAACTGGGCCGGGGCTTTCAGCAGTTCTTCAAGTTCATACTTGGAGCCGAACAAGACGCCGCTCTCCGCATCGATTGCCAGCACGCGTACCATTGTCTCGCCCGTAACTTCAAGCTCGTGGCGGAAGCTCTCAGACTGCCTGCGGACCAGGTAGCCGGAGATGGCCAACATACTGACAACGAGCATAGCGGCAATCGGAAGGATGAACTTGAGCCGCAGGCCCA
>Ga0315293_10005063_pt1 | contig 12454 bp, 13 predicted proteins | sample YL17G13_20_MG_FD_203071 | JGI IMG/M metagenome (GOLD analysis project Ga0315293, IMG submission 203071) | Sediment microbial communities from Yellowstone Lake, YNP, Wyoming, USA - YL17G13_20 | ecosystem: Environmental > Aquatic > Freshwater > Lake > Sediment | place: USA: Wyoming | collected... | reverse complement strand
CGATGCCGACTGGTGAACGGTCAGCACCAGTCCCGCGTACGCGCAGAGCTTCTCCGGATGAGAAAATCTGTGGATGTCATCGATCTCAGCGAGTATCAACAGCGCGCCGTAGAACCCTATCCCCGGTATCGTCGCGATGAGCTGAGCGTCCTTCCTCGAGTTGTACTCGGCCAGGAGGAACGATTCTACCTCTTTGATCTGCTCCTGGATGCCCTCCAGGCAGTTCAGGCTCGATGTGATCGTCAATATGCCGAGCGAGCGCATCCATTCGACGTGCTTGTGAGAGAAAGTCTTCTTGAGATTGTCCGGCCTCCGGATCCCTCTTCTCAAGAGTTCCGCGTGGATCCTGTTCTTTATCGACGTGCACTGGCGGACGAGGTACGCCCTGTGCCTCACCAGCTGCCTGAGGTTCCGTATATCCCTCGGAGGGACATGCGATCTCGGAATGAGATCCGCCCTGAGAAGGTGCGCTAGCGTCTCCGCATCGACCTTGTCTGTCTTCACCTTCGCTTCAGCTATCGCCCTCACTTTAAGAGGATGAGCTAGGACGACCTCGAAACCCCTCTTCTCGATCCCCTCGTAGATGAACTCCCAGATGCCTGTCGATTCGAGCACGAACTTCGCATCTTTGAATCGATCGAGATACTTGTCCAAAGCTTCCTGGGTGGACAGGAACCTCTCGTTCGAGATTACTTTTCCGGATTTGTTCATCACGCATGCCTGACAGAATTCTTTATGTACGTCCAGGCCGACGTATACCTTGGTCTCTTGCCGCATCGGTTTTCACCAACTGGGTAACGGCGAGGGACCTCTTCAACACACCAATCCTTATCTCCTGATGAAGGGATGACTGGGGGAAAGGGGAGTGGCTTGTGTCTGGGATTATTGAGGGAGCGAAGGAAATCGTCAACGGGATTATCAAGGGATATCAAAAGAGAGACATAGTGAAATTAGTGCGCACCATTGAAGAAATCAGCCCCATCATCTCTTTAGCTGCATTGGTTCTTGGGAAGAATGCTAAGGATGTCGGCAAACAAACTGGGCTGTCCCTTGGAAATGGAACCAATGAAATCTACCAGCTTTTACCAGATGAAGTTAAGGTCTTCTGGGAGGCAGAGAGATGGCTCCATCATGGAGCTCTTGGCGATCTATTGAAGAGGTGTGGAGAAAAGAAGCTCGACTTGTTTCTCATCGGGCTCGGCGAGGGATTGATGGAATCCGATGCTAAAGATAGAGCCGAATGGTATTCTAAAGAATATTATGTTGCATTGAAGAAATTAGAAAAGATGCCTTAGGAGCAATGTGGAAAAAGCCTTATCAGGAGAATTTCATATGTGTCTTGGTGAGATGGTGATGGAGGATAGAATTGCGATTGACCATTGCCCGTTTTGTCAATGTGAACTGGAATCGAATGGAGATCGTTGCCCAGAATGTCAGATGTCACTTCATGGTCGAAAATTAGTTGATTGGGAAATATGTCATCTCATAGGCAATAATGAAATCATCATCGAGCCCCTGATTATCGATAAAAACAGGGAATTAATTGACGCTGGTTATGGACCGGGTGGCATTGATTTGAGGTTAGATACGATTTTTAAGGAATTTCGACCGATGAATGAATCATCAGTAGATCCGCAGCGCAAAAGAAGGGATGAAGATATATATCGATTGATCGAGCTCGATATTAGTGATTCGGCAAAGCCTGATGAATACATTCTTCACCCTGGTGAGTTTGTGCTGGGGCAATCACTTGAATACATAGTATTGCCGAATTGTATCGCCGGGCAACTAGATGGGAGAAGCTCCTATGGCAGGTTCGGAGTCACGATTCATAATACAGCATGTACAGTTGACCAAGGATTTAGAGGGCATCTCGCATTTGAAATGTCCAATAGTGGTAAACTCCCAGTAAGGCTACTACCGACTCAAAGAGTTGCGAGACTATCATTTCATCTTACAAATAGTTGCCAAAATCTTTACAAAGGGAAATATCAATTGCAGGTCAGGGTTAAGCCCCCTGTTCCTGACTAGCTATCATTTCTTCTTCAGCTTCCCTTGTTTCAAATAATATCCGTTGATTCATTTTGATATAGCAAAGGCGCAAACAGTCTTGAATCAGATAATCATATTCCTTGAATCTCTTATCTTCATCCCCGAGCTTATTGGTGACATAATATGAAATCGCATTATCTTGTTCGAGAATTGCTCCGTTAAGAAGAACTCGGTAATCCTTGGCATAAGGAAGGAATTGGCGAAGCTTTTCGCATGCGTCGTTGAATTCTTTGCAGCCACAATCGAACGGAGGGATTCTACTATCATTCAATATTTCTTTCGTTTTACTTATTAGTGTGTGGACTTCTGATTCGGATATTCGGATCAGACCGGGATCCAATCTGAGATCCCCAATATAATTCTCGAGTAAATCCCTACATTTATCAGTGGCGGGAAGGTTCGGCAAGCCATGTTGCACTAGTACATTGACCCTTTCCCCCCAAGAAGGATGGCTTAAGGAGAGACTCTGTTCATCTTCATAGTACTCTTCTATTGCCTGCCTAATGAACGATAAACCAAAGAAATATGCACCGATAAAATCAGCTTGCAGTTCGCCAGCGTATTCGTATCTTATTTTGGCCGTCGAAAGCGGTGTATCAGTATCCTTATAATCTGGATATTGACGTGACAATACTCGTAGATTGTTCTTCTCGATGATATGACCGATTTCGTGAGCGACCAACGACCATTCCAATGGGCTTCTCAAAATTGAGGAGGGGGCGATAAATAACCAAAGTGGAGGATAGTTTGCTATTTCCTTCCTAGTTATTAAGAATGATTTCAGAATCTTCATGAGGTATTTATTAATGGGCAATACCCCCAGCGATGTGCCCTTGCATGCAAGATAATTGAATTTCCATTCTTCCGGTAACTCAGACCGAATTAATTCGGTCAATTGATAAAATGACCTTGGGATTCCCCTCGATTGCAAAATGTAATTTTCTACGAAATAGATGAATATACCTATAGAAGAAGAAATCGTCTTGAAACGATCAAGGAGTTCTTTTTGGGATTCGATATTGGGGAGCATGAGATCAGCGATTCTTGAGACGTCTTTTATAAGCAATCGCGCTGTCATTGCCACATATTTGAGCACATTTGCGGATGCGGATGGCAATTTAATACTTTCAACTTCTTGAGCTAGCCCCTCAAGAATCTCATTATATCTGATTAGCCTACTGATTAAAAGCTGGCTAGCTTTATTGGTGCCATGTGAGGAAGGACCCTCCATCAAATTCTCCTCCGGCCTGTAACAGACCCACCACTGTCAAATTCTTCTCAAGCAATTCAAGGAATTTTCTTGCATCAATGAGAGCCTGTTCATCCAGTCTACTTCCTCTCACAATATCATTCAATATCGAGATAATCTCGGGCACCATGCTCTCGTAATCGCTCCGATCAAAATCCGAGACGATTTTCTGTGTCTCAGGATTCTGATTCCTATATTTCCGGATAATAAATTCCAGGAATTCCGCATCGTGACCTTCGCTTAGTTCAGCAAGGGAGTCCTCGATATATTCATTAATGATTTTGACTGTTTCTCCGCCTTCCTTCGCTCGTTTGCTATTGTATAAATCAATAGCCATTAATATGTTGGAAATAAGTCCTCTTAATGATACTGTTTCAGCATACTCTTCCATTTTCTCGATTACTACCTCTTCAACGATTCCAGACATCTTCAATCCCATCCTTCCAAAGAAGTGAAAACGCTCCCCAAACGGTGCCTAATTGACTTACTCGGTATTTAAGTCTTGATTTCATTCTAATTGAACTCTCAGGCGGAGAGATATTGAATGGAAAGTGTGAGGTCTCGCTTGGCACACCACAAAGCTTGAGAAACTCCCATCTCCTGCCTTGGTGGAAAAGACCCATAAAAGGGATATGAAGAGCAGGTCCGAAAAATGACACCTTGAGAAGCATGACTAATGGGTAATCAGGAAAAAGCCGTGAAAGGGGGTTGGCGGCATTCTCCCATAATCTCAATTCCGCTTAATTGATTTTCAGCCAGCATCTCGAAAGCGATGCCGGGTGGACCCACATCTCAAACCCAAATAGATGCAAATCAATCAAGCAAGGTTGCAAAAACAGCCAAAATCTGTCTGTTGATCCGAGGAAGGACCAGCATGCCTTGATTCTCGATCTCAGCTTAGATCTTGATTCTTTCGAGAAGCTTGCACTCCTCGATGAGGCGATACGGCAAAGCCTCGACCCACATGCTGTCAGCCGTCCTATCGCCCATCTCCGATGCGATGTACAGATACCTATCAGACTTGTGAACCACGGCGCCCCAGCATCTGGTCATCTCCGGGTCCTGGATGTCGTCGAACTCCTCCCATTCGACTCTCTCCATGGATATCGTGTCATACCAACTGATTGCCAGGACATCGCCCAGCTTAACCTCCCTTGGATCGATATTTTCGCCGTCCTTCTTTCCCTTCATTTCAATCAACTCTCTCCCTACGCCACACCGAGCTTCGGCATGTGAGCCAGATAAGACTTGCGCAGATCTTCCGGATCGATATGAGTGTATATGTCGATCGCATCTGACCTCGTATCCCCTCGAAGCTCCTGGATGTGTTCGCGGGGCATCTCGTTTCTTCTCAGTTGCGTCGTGAACCAGTGTCTCATGCAATGCGGCGTGAAGTGATCTTCGAGCCTATCGGATTTTGAGTTATGCAGGCCGATGCGCTCCGCGTGCATCGTCACGATCTCATAGACGTGGTTCTTGTTCAGCCTCCCGCCGGAACTGGTTATGAATAGTGCTGGGCAATCCGCCCTCGCGTATTGCTTCCTCATGTGCAGCCATTCCAGAAGAATCGTCCTCGTCTCCTCGTCGAAAAAGACCAGGCGGTTCGTTCTCTTCGCAGCGGGCTTCAGCTTGATGCTCATCTGCTCCATGTCAACGTCGCCGACATCGACGCGAACCATCTCCCCCCTCCTTACGCCCGTCTTCGCAAGGAGCAGGACGAGCGCCCTGTCTCTGATGGGGAGGATGCTGTTGACGAGCTCCGCCATCTTGCTCGCAGAGATTATCTTCCTGCTGCTCGCCTGAAGGCCTTCCCCGCCCTTGTAGCGCCTCAAATACCGCTTCCTGACAAGAAGGACTGGGTTGATAGGAAGATTTTCCTCGAACACGAGCCAATCGTAGAAGGCGGCTATCGAAGTGAAGTGATATCCGAGCGTCTTGTAGCTGACCTTCCTTACGTTAAGCAGGTAGTCGATGTAGCTCTTGAGAATGTTCTTGTCAACCTTGAGCACGTCCATTTCATTTGCACGAATGAACGACATGAAGATCCTGATTCCCGAAGCGTAGCTCAGTATGGAGCCATGGCTCATGCCGCGAAGGCGGCAGTCTTCCTTGAACTCCTCAAGCTTTGCCGCCATGTCGCTTCCGAGAGTGCATTCTGCTGTGTTTTCTAGCATATGGTTTCTTCCCTGCTCTTCCGCGCTTCCACTTCAATTCAGATAATCCGTCGCTAACTATCAGACCCGTCTTCAGAAGGAAGTTGTTCGCATCGCGCATCTTCTTGATTCCTTCAATGTCGGTATCGGCGATGTTGAGCTTCTCGAGTAAATCCAAGATGAATACGCTTCGATCCTTTTCGGCGCGGAGAATCTCGATAATCCTATTCAAGATGTCAGCGTCGACCGCGGTGAGACGGACTTTCTCGTATTCGGCCGACAGCTGGCTGAGCTCCTTCTGGACCTTCTTCAGGGCGAGATCCTGAATCGAATATTTTGATCTGAGATCCTGGAGCTCGGCTTCCAGCAAGTTCTTCTCTTCTTCGAGCTTCCAATTCGGAACAAAACCCTCGGGCTCGCCATGACGGTATCTCTCGACAACTTCGATGATATATTTCGAGAGGGAAAGGTTCGCCTTCTCCGCCGACTTCCTCCACTCCTGGACCAATTCTTTGTTCGGAAGGTAGGTAACAATCTTCCTTTCTGTGATGGTCAAAGTCTTCCCAAATGACGGTCTTCCGGGAGGGTTGGGCATACCAACCCCATGTACATACTGGCTCATAAATCTTTGTATACAAGAAATAGTGCTCCCGGCGGGATTTGAACCCGCGTATCTGCCTCGAAAGGGCGGAATGATTGACCGGACTACACTACGGGAGCTCTTCGCGGCAGTCAGGATTGCGCGAGTTATGGACAGCGGTTATATATCATTTATCCGCCGCATCGCCAGACGATCTTCCCCACCAGCATCCGTCCTATATGAGACACGGAGTCCTGAATCATTGCGTCCTATGACGAAAAAACGCAGCGAAAGCATAATTAGAAAAGCCTTTAGACCCTTCTTGTAAGAGTAGAGAAAAATGCCGATGGCAGGAAGCTCACCGATAGGTCTGGACTTTGTAGCCAAGTTGAAGAATGTCTACTCCGTCCTAAACAGGGACGAGGATGAGCGGCTGATGGCGGAGATTCTTTCGTTAATAGAGTTTTCCATGGACAGAAGGAACCCGACTCACAAGGTCCTGGAGAGAGTCTCTCGCCTGATTGTGAAGAATTTCGAATTCAAGTCGATCTCCATCGGACTAAGGACCGAGGATGGCATGTACAGGTACGTTGCGTTCGCCGGCCATCCGAAGGAGTCGGAGGACGCCCTGAGACTCCAGAGGTACGATCTAAGCGACATGATCGACTATGACAAGTATCCAAACATACGGATCGGGTCGATCGCCCAGTACAACCCCGTGGAGGGGTTCCCCGATAAGAAGGATGAGCTCGTTGGGCACCGCATCCCGGAGCTGCCCAAGAGTCCGAGGAAGAACCTCAACGAATTCCTGCTAGGAGACTACATCGACTTCTTCATGCACGGCTTTGAGGGAAAGCTGATCGCCTGGATAGAGCTCTCCGAGACTAAGGACGGGAGGCTCCCGTCGAGGGAGTCGATCAGGTGGATCGAGCTTATTAGCGAAATCAGCGCCACTATAATCCAGGCAAGGACGCGCACTGAAAAGGATGACGTCAGATGAGACTCTGATTTCATCGAAAAATCGATTTTTCACCTATAGTCCCGGGGAGTAAAGGGCCCCCGAAACCTTTTTCCTCTAGTGTCCGGTTTCCGACATGATGAAGACCGTCCCGGGGGAGCCGGAGAAGAAGAGCACCGCAGAGCTCACGAGGGAGTACATCGACACGCACCCGAGCATACGCGACTGCATCAGCAAGGACCTGATCAACTACTCATCCCTGGCGAGGCAGATAATGAAGGAGCTCGGCCTGACTCACGAGGAAGCGATCCTCGCCGCGTGCAGAAGGTACGCGATGAAGCTCTCCAAGTCGAACTTCGAAGGGCAGATCATCAGCCTCTTCAAGGAATCGACGCTCGAAGTGAAGAGCAAGATCTGCATCGTGATCGCAAAGAACGATTGGGTCGTGCTGCGCAACCTCGAGGAGGTCGTCAAGAAGATCCTCGCGGAGAAGAGCGCGCTCCAGATAATCCAATCCTCCAACGCGATAACGGTCATGAGCGAGGACAAACACCTCCCGGCGATCCAGAAGGCCATCGGCGACGATTACATAATGCGCATCAGGGAGGACCTGGCCGAGATAACGCTGAAGAGCCCGACGAAGATCGAGGAGATACCCGGCAGCTTCGCGTACATCTCGGGCATCCTCGCGGAGAACGGGATAAACCTCGTCGAGGCAGTGAGCTGCTACACAGACACGATCTTCGTCGTCGAGAAGGACGTCGTCATGCACGCGTTCAAGATACTCTCGAGCACGATCGAGGGGGGCCAGCCCGCTACGCGTCGATCAGCCGACTGATGGTGCCCTGGACGTCCTCTTCGATCCTCTTAACGATCTTCGCGTCCTTCTCCGTCATCTTCTTCGCCGTCTCGATGCTCTTCTTCACGGAGGATGCAGCGGTCCCGCCGTGTATCTTCCTCCTCTCCATCGACTTCTCTGGCTTCAGATGATCCAGGGCGTCCTTATCGAACAGCTTCGAGTAGCTACGCAGACAGGAGAGCCCCCACTCCTCCATCGGAGAATCCTCCTTGATCGAGTCTTGCACCATCTCTTTCACTATCGTGTACGCGGTCCTGAACGGCACCCCCTTTCCGACGAGGTAGTCGGCGAGGTCGGTCGCAGTCAGGTTGGCCTTCATCACGGCTTCGCGCAGCTTGTCCGTGTTGAACTTCGCGCTGGCCAGCAGGCTGCGGATCGCCCAGATCGAGTCGACGACGCTGTCGAACGCGTCGAACAGCGGTTCCTTGTCCTCCTGTAGATCGCGGTTGTACGCGAGCGGGAGCCCTTTGAGCGTCGTGAGTATCGAGATTAGGCTACCAGACAACCTGCCGGTCTTCGCGCGGGCGAGCTCGGCGATGTCAGGGTTGCGCTTCTGCGGCATCATGCTGCTGCCGGTCGTCAGTCTCGGTGAGAGCGAGACGAACCCGAACTGCGGGGTGTTCCAGAGTATGAGCTCCTGCGAGATCGAGGAGAGATGGATCTGGATCATGTTGAGGCAGAATATCGACTCTGCGACGAAGTCGCGGTCGCTGACAGTGTCGATCGAATTCTCGGTGGGACCTCTGAACCCAAGGGCCTTCGCCACCTTGAACCGGTCTATGTCGTAGACATTGCCGGCGATGGCGCCGGCTCCGAGCGGGCTGAGGTTCATCCTGTCGTAGCAGTGCACGAGCCTTTCGAAGTCCCGCTGGAACTTGAACCAGTGCGCCATCATGTGATGTGCGAGGCTGATCGGCTGCGCTGGCTGCATGTGCGTCATCCCTGGCATGACCGTCTTGAGGTTCTTGCTAGCAATCATCGTCAGGACATTCTGCAGAGCAGAGAGCTCCTCCAGCGTCTCGAGTATGCGCTCCCTCGTGTAGAGCTTGATGTCGAGCGACACCTGGTCGTTCCTGCTCCTGCCGGTGTGTAGTTTTCCGGCGACCTTTCCAATCCTCTCGGTGAGCAGCGCCTCGATGTTCATGTGGATGTCCTCGAGCTCCGGCCTCAGCTCGACCTTCCCCTTGTTGAGGTCGGCGAGGACGCCCGTCAGTCCCTTTCGGATCTTCGAATGCTCATCCTTCGAGAGGATCTCCGCCTCGAGGAGCGAGTCGACATGCGCCAGGCTGCCTACGATGTCCCAGAAATACAGCTCGCGGTCGAACTCCAGCGAACCGGTGTACTCGGTGACGACCTCGTTCTGCGACGTCTGCAAGAGGTTCTCCGTTTTCTTAGGCACCTTTGTCTCCCGCCTTCTTCTTCTTCACAACGCTGGCGACCTTCGATGGAAGCCCCCAGACGTAGATGAAGCCTTTGGCGCTCGTGTGGTCGAAGACATCGCCAGTCTGATAGGTGACCAGGCCTTCGTCGTAGAGAGAGAGGGGCGATTTGCGCCCGACGACGACCGCGCTCCCTTTGAAAAGCTTCATGCGCACCGTGCCGGTGACATGCTGGTTCGTGTAGTCCATGAAGGCGTCCATCGACTCCTTCAGCGGCGAGAACCAGAGCCCGTTGTAAAGCAGATCCGCGTAGTCCTGCTCCATCTTCCGCTTGTAGTGCAACAGGTCCTTCGTCATGACCAGCGTCTCAAGGTCCGCGTGCGCCGATATCAGCGTGACAGCGGCAGGGCACTCGTACACTTCTCTGGATTTGATGCCGACAAGGCGGTTCTCAATCATGTCTATGCGGCCGATGCCGTGCTTGCCTGCGAGCTCGTTGAGGGTCTTGATCAATTCGAGCCCCGTGACCTTCTTCCCGTCCAAGGCGACCGGGATACCTTTCTCGAAGGCGATCTCGACGTAGTCAGGCTTGTCGGGGGAATCCTTCGGAGAGCTTGTCCATTTGAAGGCGTCCTCAGGCGGCTCGTTCCATGGGTCGTCCAGCGGACCGCATTCAGCCGCTCGTCCCCAGAGGCTCTCATCGATGCTGTAGATGGATTTCTTCGTGACGGGGCACGGGAGCTTGTGCTTCTCCGCATAGTCGACCTCCTCGGACCGGTTCATCCCCCACTCCCTGGTGGGCGCGTATATCTTGAGTTCCGGGGCCAGCGACATGAACGATACTTCGAACCTCACCTGGTCGTTCCCCTTCGCCGTGCATCCGTGCGCGACAGCGGTGGCGCCGAGGCTGAGGGCCTTCTCGACCAATTTCTTCGCGATGAGGGGCCTGGAGATCGCTGTGCTCAGCGGGTATCTCCCCTCGTAGAGCGCGTTGGCCTTCAGCGACGGGAAGATGTACTCCTCCACGAACTCCTTCTTCGCATCGATGACGAACGAGCGCGATGCGCCGATCTCCCTCGCCCTCCTCATGGCGTCGTTGAGATCGTCTGGCTGGCCGACGTCGACGCACACGGCGATGACCTCGCAGCCGTAGTTGTCCTGCATCCATTTGATGGCGACCGATGTGTCCAGCCCGCCGGAATAGGCGAGCGCTACCTTCTCCTTCGGTACAGACTTCTTCTCTGGGTTCATAGCTCACACCCGATTGTATCTCTGTTCCAGCAGGAGGTCGGTATATCAGGATGATGACCGTCTGTCGGCACGCATGAAGGAAGCTAGTCCGAAAATCGACAATCATTCGTAGCTTCTGAACGGCGGGATGACCCCGCTGCCGCGAGTCTTGACCCTGAGCACCATGTGCGAGAACTCATCGTCTGTGAGTGGCGACTTCCTGTCCTCGGAGATCTTCGTGACGAGATGTCTCAGCACCTCGATCTCCTCGTCGGTGCACTCGACGCCGAGCTCGTCCAGCTTATATTTTATCGCAGCGCGTCCGCTGTGCTTTCCGAGGGCGATGGTCCTGCTGGTCCCAATCTCCTCGGGAGTGAATACTTCATAGGTCAGCGGGTTCTTCAGCACGCCGTCCTGGTGGATTCCAGACTTGTGCCTGAATATGTTCTCTCCGACCACTGGCAGGTTCGGCGGGATCCTGAGCATCGACGCCTGCTCGACGAACTTGCAGAGCGGGAAGATCCTCTCGGTCTTGTACCGCGTCACACCGTAGTGCCTCTTGAGGTTCATCATCAGCGATTCGAGCGAGACATTGCCAGCCCTCTCCCCGAGGTTGTTGACGGTCGTCGATATCCAGATGGTCCTGTTGGGGAATTTCGCTCCGGTCTCCAGGGCAGCCATCGCATTCGCGACGGAGATCCCGAAGTCGTTGTGCGCGTGCAGCTCGACATCGATGTCGACCGCGCTCATGACCGCATCGATCATGTATCTGGTAGAGGCGGGGGTGAGCACTCCGATGGTGTCGCAGAGCCTGAACCTGTCTGCGCCAGCGTTCTTGCCTGCATTTATGAAAGCGATCAGATCGTCCAGGTCCGTCCTCGTGCCATCCTCCGCGTTGAAGCAGACGTAGACCCCTTTCGACTTCGCGAGCTCGATCGCCTCCACCATCTTGTTCATCATCTCCTCGCGAGTCATCTTGAGCTTGTGCACGAGGTGAATGTCCGAGGTTGCGATCGAAAGCGCGACGGCATCGACTCCGTTCGCGATGGAATCCTCCAGCTCGTCGGCGACCGGCCTGCTCCAACCCATGAGAGATATGTCCAGCCCAAGGTCTGCGATCATCTTCGCCGACTGCCTGTCGCTGTCGTTGTAGGTCGCGAAGGTCTCCATCTCCTCGATGCCAATCGCGTTGAGCTTTCTTGCGATCTCGACCTTCTCGCCGATCGTGAACGAGACGCCTGGCATCTGCTCGCCGTCCCTGGCGGTCGTGTCGACGATCTTGACCTTCCCGATCGCCGGCATCAGCTTGTCGTATTGCGTCGTGAATGTCCGGAACATCTCCTCGTCGTCCGAGAGCTTCTGCTTGGATTCCTCTTCCATAATACCACTCGTCTGATGCGCAATCAAGGCGCGGGAAAAGTGAGGAGGTGATGATACATTAGCCTTTTGTCGGCCTATTCGGCAAATTCCCTGAAAATTGTCGCATATCCGCTTGATTGGCGATCCAGAAGGGTCCGTGTGTTCACTGGGGAACCCTTAAGTACTGTCTCCCGGATTAATCCCCCACTGGAATATGCGCCAGGAGGAATCAGTTGCCCAGAGCAAAATACAGCCGAGATGAGGAGAAATTCGACCCGAACGCGCCTCAGCCAGAGTATCTGAGAGTTCGGCTCCCCAGGCAGAACCAGGGAGAGCTTTTCGGGATATCGGACCAGCTACTCGGCGCGTCGAGGATCCGCGTGATGTGCGCGGACGGCAAGTCGAGGATGGGCAGGATCCCTGGCAAGATCAAGAAGAGGATGTGGATCAGGGAGGGCGACCTCCTCATACTGAGGCCCTGGGAGTTCCAGGACGACAAGGCGGACATCCTCTACAGATACACGAGGACGCAGGCGACATACCTGAGCAGGAAGAAGATGATCCCAGACGTGATCAACGTCTTCTGACCGCTCTTTTGACCCCCCATAACTGTAAGAGAAGCCCGGACGGCGAGG
>Ga0315293_10005062_pt1 | contig 12455 bp, 19 predicted proteins | sample YL17G13_20_MG_FD_203071 | JGI IMG/M metagenome (GOLD analysis project Ga0315293, IMG submission 203071) | Sediment microbial communities from Yellowstone Lake, YNP, Wyoming, USA - YL17G13_20 | ecosystem: Environmental > Aquatic > Freshwater > Lake > Sediment | place: USA: Wyoming | collected... | reverse complement strand
TTGAGTTGGGCGGAAAACCGATATTGAGAGAAGGGGCAAAAAAGGTTGGAGCTGTCGTCACTGATAACGGCAACTTCATTCTTGACGTCGAGTTTGGACTTATCCGAAAGCCGGCTGAATTGGAGTGTAAGCTGAAAGGGTTGACTGGTGTCGTTGAGACAGGGCTTTTCATAGAAATGGCTGACACAGTCTACATTGGTGCACCCTCTGGAGTAGAAGCGTTCAGTAAGAAAGCTGTTGGCCAGAAGCTCTGAGCGTTTTACATGCTACAGACATAAAAGCTTATGTAACCTACAGCGCCATGATCTTTTGTGGGCAACAATGGAGAAGCAGGAGCTGAAACGGCTCAACATCGATTCACTGCCTTGGTTCTACAAGTTGCTGCTAAAGATTCCTATGGCCAACGTGTTCGAAGGAGCTTCTTCAGGCATTTTCTGGGCCATCATCGTACCCTGTTTCTTAGCTGTCGAGTTTTTCCTAAGTATATTCCTACTTGTATACTTCGTTTTCCCCATAAACATCATTATAGCCGGCATGATTCCAGCAACCATTTTCTTAATCTTTGTGAGAATCAGCCTTGAACGATTCATAAATTGGTGGAACGGCTCAATCGACACTGGCTTCAAATGGAACGTCGAGAGAATGGCTCAAGAATACATTGACTCATTGAAGCCAAAAGAAGAAGAAAAAGAAGCCTAAACCAGCTGAAAACACGGTTTTCCAGCCTCAATTAGACAGAGAAGTCTTTTCACGTATCGATAGGCTTAATTCAAACTTTCTCAAACAACATAACCAGCAAAACCATAGCCGGGGTAGCCTAGCCTGGCCAGGGCGCCAGACTCATAATCAATTACTGAATCTTGATTGGAAAGTCTATGAAGAATGGCTCAACAAACACTTGGCAAATACCTATGCAAAAGATACCCTCAGATATTCCAAGAAATATTCTGACGTTCTGATAGCCAATAATCCCAGCAAGTTGTTAATGCTTTCAAAAGATAAGCAAAGATTAGTAATGGCAGCATTAAGCAATCTATCAAAGTTTCTAGGTAACTATCAGCAATGGAGAGAGTCAATAAGAAATGCTGGATTAAGATGGTAAGATTGATAGTTTTGAGAGCTTTTTACGCATAATGAATAACAATCACAACGACCTTATGGAATGGCTTAGGAAAGCTTCTGCCACGCTTGATGATGAAGGAAAACTCTATCTCAGATTCATGCTGTTGTCAGGTCTTAGGAAAAATGAAGGCATACAGTCCTTTAATCTGATAATAGAGCTAAGCAAAAAAGGAAGATTAAGTGATTATTTCAATGAAGAACTATCATTGCTTGAGCATTACCGATTCAAACAGTTTCTAAGAAACACTAAGAACGCCTACATTTCCGTAATGCCTAAAGATTTTGTAATGCTAATAGCCAATAGCAAACCAGTATCTTATCCAGCAATTCGTAAACGCTTAGAGAGAAATGCCCTCAAACTCAGAATAAAAGAACTAAGATCTTACTATGCATCATTCATGGTTAGACACAACATCATAAGCGAAGAAGTGGATTTGCTACAAGGCAGAGTACCAAAGTCTGTGTTTGTGAGACATTACTTGAAAGAGAATCCTATAGAGCTGAGAGACAGAGTAATGGCAGCATTAACACAGCTTGAGCAGACTTTAAGCCTTTGATTGCTGAAGTTTTTGTTCTCTTTTCTTCATTTCATCATAGAGATATTCAAACCATTCTGCAAGTTGAGGACGCTTGAAGTATTCCCTAAGAGCTTTAGTTATGGGCAGAGTCTTTTCCCATATAGTAATGATTGGACTGCTGAAGAGGTCATCAACTAACTCTATATCTATGAGTTTCCTACGAAGAAGAATACCAACTCCTTCAAAGAATTCACTGTCCATCATGTAAGGCACATAATCTGGTGATTCCATAAACTTAGGAAATGAGCCATACTTATGCATGAAACCTTCAAGATCATTGACTTCTTGCTTGAATATGCTTACATCATTCTCTACAAACTCCCTAGTTACAATGGTTGAATAGAGTCTCATTATCAGATCTGTCTGTCTAACCCTAGTTTGGTGTCTCACTTGGAAGATGTAGTAGATGGCAGCTAGCACAACACTTGCAGAAGCAATAGCAATAGAAACTGTCTGTATTTCACTCACTATTGACACCTTGCTATTATCTCACTGGATTATGTATTAAAAACTAGGTCATAAACAGCTCCTAGACAAGAAACGCCACAAGTCAAAACATTCACAATCATTCAAAGAGCTTAGAGACAGAACTCTACAGTTCCATTATTTTTGGGATAAATCATCATTCCCATCTAACCTGCAATTGAGATGTGCACTGGTTCTTTTGGTTCTCTCAGAATTATGCCTAATGCAAGCAAGACAAACATTATGAGGACATAGATGAATATGCCCTTTTCTCCTCCTGGAAACCCATTGAAAATGAACCCAATTACAAAAATACCGATCGACATGCCAGCAGCTACTAGTAATAGAATGACACCAACTTGCTGCGTTCTATTCTCTATTTCTATTGGCATGGTGAACCTGATATCTTCCTTGACAGTTAAGCTGTGAGTATACTAGGGTTTACTTAGATTATTAGATTTCTGAAAGAAGATTCTATTAGGAAGAAAGAAGAGAAAAAAACAGAATGAAAATCTACTCTTTCTTATATCTTCAAACATCTGCGATGAAGAAATCCTAGGGACTCCTTGAAATCTTTGACAGAAGAGTTAAGACAAGGATTGTCCGAGTTCTTATTGAAATGACGAATACATTTCAGATGAAGCTGGATTCTATTCAGCCTTCTCAGTTGTACATTAGTTCTGAGAAGCTTAACTCTATCATGAAGATTCTGAGGAAATCCAAACAAAAGCTTGTTGAACCTATTCCAGTGAAGAAGCTTGGGAATCAAGTTGTTTTTGTTGATGGTCACACCAGAGCCTTTGCAGCATTCTTGCTTGGCTTTTCTGAAATTCCAGTCTACTGGGAAGATGAAGAGCTTGATTGGGACGAATATGAAGTCTGTGTAAGATGGTGCAAGGAAGAAGGAATTCAAACTATAACGGACCTGAAGAACAGGGTCGTATCTCCAAAGGATTACCAAGTATTATGGCTTGACAGATGTGAAAGGATTCAGAAAGACCTGGAAGAAAAGAGGAGGATTCAGAAGCTTAAAAAGACCTAATCTCAAGGAGAGAAGAAATGATTAGCCCTGAGAGATTATTAGACTTGTGAAGAAAGATTCTATAAGATACACAATAATGAATGCTAAAAAATGTACCTTTTTCTGAGTTCTTTCATCTGTTTTCTTGCTTGGGATGCTTTAGTTAAGAAGCGAACAGAAAATACTGGAAGACATGCGCTTGTTATCAAGGCAAGCATAGCCAACACAAGTATAGTTGTCTCAGAAGATGCAGTGAATAGCAGTTGTATGAAGGTTACAGCCAATGCTAGAAAGCAGCCATAAAACCAAAGGCTCCTGCCGTATAGATCTGAATATCTGCTTGAAGCTCAGCAAGTCTTATTTCAAGTTCTCTATCCTCAAAGCGTAGCATTGTATATCTGAATAGAAGTTACACGGATCTCTAATTTTAGAAATGTAGAAGAATCTTCTATAAGAAAAGCTAATGCCACAATCGACATGGAACAAGAAGTAACTGAGTTACTTTTTCAACGTGCTCCTTATACTGGCTACTTAGCAAACTTTGGTAAAGTAGAATTGGTCTGTAAGGTAGCTGAAGATGTAGAAGAGGCTAAGGCCCTCATAGAATCTGGATTTGAATATGTTACTGAAGTTGATGGTGTCAAGCTCTTTAGGAAAAGGAAATAGAACCCATCAAGTGTGCCTAAGTAGGTGCATACAATTCTTAAATATGCCTATTGACAAGGATATTGGGTTGTATGTTGGACAATATTCATGAGGGATTTTATAAAAGGCTTAAACCCATAGCTGATAAGAATAGGAGTTATTCAAAGGCCAATAATGTAGCCTTTGCATTGCTTATGATAATCTACTTTGTATTTTTCTTCATACATCGTGTTATTGCAACACTTTTGAATTTAGAGCCTTCTATTTTTCTCATTGCTTTGATTTTAACATGGGGAGTTCTTTTTCTATTGACCATGAGAGTTCTAAAGAGAAAATCTAGAAAATATCATCTTACAGCAGATGATTGGCAAATCTTCCTTGCATGTTCAATTCTTAATAATCTAGAACAATATTCTGAGGCTAGTAGAAGTCAAAATTATGAACTTGAAAAAGAGTATAAAAAGATGGCAGTTCAAGATGGTGAAGATTTTCTCTTAACTATTGAAAAGTACTGGACAATTGGGAATTTTAAACTGGCAAAAAAGATATTTGATGAGGCTATCTCTAGATTCAAAAAGAATCTTCAGACCAGACTGATACCTAATCTAGAAAGGCTTGATAGGGAGATACTTGGTAAGGTAGAATCTGTTATGCTTAATGTTACTTATGTTATACTCAATGGAGATTTACCCAGTTTAAATCATCTAAATGACTCTACATTTTTGCAATTAACTGAATATCCTTCTTCTAAAGTGAAGCTTCTTTCTAGATGGTCAAACTATCTTCAGGTTCATAGAATTCAAAGACATACTTTAGTTATTATAGGAATAGGAGTAGTAAGCTGTTCTTCTTATGGCATAGGTAGGTATCTTGGGGCAACTATTGACCTTTCATATGGTACTGCTTTTGGTCTTTTTGGTTTACTAGTTGCTTCATATATAGCATATGTTAAAGGAGAATCACCAAGAACCACAGAGAGTAAGTAAAAATCATTCTGGACATGGTATTCTAACAGTTCCTTGGGTTCAGCTATAAGTTTTATGTTCTTAGATTGGAGTTAAGTTCTCTAGGAAAAGAAAATGAGTTACTTACTAGTAGAATCTCCTCTATACCTATTCTTCAGTAGTAATTGTCATAGTAGCCTTAGACAATAATAATTCATATCTATCAACTGCATTCTTAAACAAATTAGATCAGGGACAATTGAGCTATAAGTAGTAAAACTAGATTCTATCTTTATCTTTGGAAAAAGCCTGTCAAAATCTTCTTTCTTAATATCAATAGTTCTCTGAAGGTCAAAACAGATTGACTCATACATTGCCATAATAGTGTTTAACATTTTCTTTGTAGAGTCACTAACTCCTATTTTCAGATCAAATTTTTGATTTGGATTCCCCCTTTTTGCTTTTGCTATTCCATCCATTAAACCTTTAATCATTCCAATACAAAATGAGACCCTTCCAGAAATTGAACTTATAGATGCTTGTTTTCTTAACTTTTCAATATCCTCAATTTGCTTATGGGCTTCCTTCATCTTAGCTACTGATAGACTCCTTATAATTTCAGTTTCTATTTTGTCTTTTTCTTCAAGATGCTTATCTTCACTCATTTATCCTCACTCAGGCATTCTTCAAGTTCTTTTGGTTCAGCTACTTACCTTTACTTCTGGTCTTTCTCATTTCCTTTAATGTAGGTAGTGGTTCACTGTTTTCAAGTTTATTAAGCAATGTTTGAATTTGGTCTAAAGAGTTATGGTAATCCTTGAAAATACTAGCCAGATTGACAGAGAATATAATTATGATTGCTGCAGCTATAAGATAGTATACAATCCACCCAATTAATCCTTGATATGCCATCACTAAGATAGTTAGAAGTAAACCAATATATCCAGAGACTATAACAGAAGCTCTGAAGGTAAAAGTAGTATGGCAATAATCAGCATAGACTTGAATCTTTAGAAGTTCAGTATCTCTATTCAATTTCTCTCTGCTCCTATATTGCCTTTTAAGACTATGAGTTTCTAGCTAGATGTGTAGTAGAGAAATATTTCTATGATGTAAATAATTGCTCCAAAAATAATGAGTACCCAACCAGAATTAGTCATGCCTACATTATCTAGTGGAAGACCTATTAGGAGAAGAGCTATTCCACCAAGAACCATTAATGCTGGAACCCCATAAGCTATAGCCTTTAAGACTACTGATATGTCAGCACCCATTCTTGTTTATCTCCATGTTATTATTTTACTGTTTGATTTTAAGCCTTTTTCTTTTTATGTATCCATTCCATAAGAATTGTTCTATTATTATTTCATAAGAATTTGATTTCTACTGGGAGTGAGCCATAATCTAAGAAGTCATAAGCACTTTCCATAAAGTAACTGAGTTACTAGCCAGATTTCTTTGTGTCTAGCTTTGGCTCTTGCGGTTGCTCTTTTTTTATGTCTCTCTTTATCCAGTCATGCACTTCTCTAATCAAGATGACAAGAACACATGAGATTACTGTGACAATTGGAACCCATGCTCTTCTGAGTAAAAGAAAAAGATAGGCACTAGCCAGAATTGTGAACAACCCATACCAAGAGTTTCTCCTTATCACCCACCACCATTTACCTTCAATCTTAGCTTCAAACATTCTATTTGGTCCACGTATTCCTAATTTCTCTCCTATCTCTCTCATCCTTTCATGATTTATGCTATCAACTTTGTCTGTAGTAACCAGAAATATGAAGGAGACAATTACAAGGATTAATGAAAGAAAGGAAGTGGGAAAATGCTCAATTTTTGATTGGAAGGCTACTATCAGTGAACCTGTAATTAAAATTGACTCCACTATCCATGCCACTTGGGTTCTTTGCCATATCGTATCGTGTAATTGCTCATATTCAATCTTGAGAGCCTCTTTTTCATTAAGGAGGTCCATAGGTGCTCAATGATATTGTGTGTTTCCTAGGACATAAAAGTCCTTAGGAAAGAATCTTCTATAAGAAAAGTCAATGCCATAACTAACCCATAACTAACACATAATTCCCATGAAGTAACTGAGTTACTAATAGAGACATTACTTAGTCTTTCTAATTCTCTTTGAAAGTGCATTAAGAAATAAGCTCTGATTAGAAGTATACACACTATGTTCTATCTTGTGGTATGCATCTTGTGGTATGTGACTTGGGTCACATTTACTTGTGAATGCCTAGAATATCCGATAGCAGTTTTAGAATCTTCTCAGGGTTAGGCTCCACATATTTTGTACCAGATATTCTGCCCAGAACATCTCTGTTTTCACTCTTCTGTAGAACCTTTTCCCAGCTCTTAAACAAACACTCATCAGATGTTATGAAGTAATCATAATCAGTAGATGTAACGGCAATCAGACAATCCCTGATATTGTTAATCAAAGCTTTTTCATCAAAAGGTTTTGAACAATACTTCCCCTTCTCTTTCATACATTCTTTCAGTTCATTTTCTAGTTCTTTATAGATTCCTGAAAGGTCGTCTTCATATGTGAATTCATCATACCTTGATATATTATAGAAAGCACCTTTAGTCACTCCCAAATTGATCTTAACACATTGCTTCTCAAACACTTCAAAAGCTTTCTCACACATTTGCCCAAACTCTGAATTGTTCTTGGTATATCTCTCATCTACTTGTATATGGCTAGCCCACAGTTCTGAGTTACTTTCTTCCAACAAGTTCCTTAGGTGAGCAAAACTGGTATTATCCAAACCGCTTAGAGCATTGATAGAACATGTGTCTAGGAAAAACTTGGTCATGAATAGCATTCCTATTATGAGCACTGACATAGATAGGTTCTCGTTTTAAGGTTTGTCAAGCAACATAATAGTGCTTGACATTTGATGGTTCAGCTTATTCTTACTAGAACCCTTATGTTCCATTATTTGATATGTGACCTACATGCTAGTTTGTTGGTTGTCGAAAAGCTAAAGACAGGCTATTCAAATTTATCTAGTGGTGAGAGTAATGCCTGAAATCATATATGCAATCTACAACAACATCGTGGGCGTTATCTTCTTTGGTTTGCTAATAGCTATCGCTGTTGTCTTTTTTTGGCAAAGAAGAAGGGAAAGAAACAAAGGTTCTTGAAAGAACAAGTCTTGACTAGAGGAACCAGTCATACCCTATTCTTGGTATGTGACCTACATGCTTGAAGAAAACAAGTAACTAAACATCTAATGCAGCTTTTACAAAATCATCTGGGTCATAAGCAAATCTGGCTTTGCCAAACTTTGCTATTCCAAAAATAGCATAGGCTTCCCTTCCAACAAGAAGATTCAGAGGAGGAAGTTCTTTGTACTTTTGGGCATATGAAACCATTGCTGCCCATTCTTGCCCTTGTTCATGCTTTGTTAATTCCCAGGTAATTTCATATTCAGAGTTTTTCACAAGCTCAAAGAACTTAGAGAGAATGATAGTTTTGCCAACAGTGTGTGCATCTGGTCTTTCCTTGCTAATTGCCCGCCACAAACTCCTTATTCTTCTCTTAAGTTTTTTGGTTTTTCCTATATACAAGATTCCTTGCAAGTCTATTCCACCTATTCTAGTAACTGGGACAGGCTTGTTGTTCCTTACCCATCTCAAAAGATAGATACCAGAAGAACTAGGCACTTCACCGAAACCTTTCCCTGACAAGTCCATCAACTTTTGCCATGCAATACTCATTCACTCACCAGCAATCCCAATTCTTCAAGCACTTCTACTTGAGATCAACTAGTATGATCTTCTTATTCTCTATTTCAATCTTGACAATTAGGTATGTGACCTACATGCTAGGTTATTTGTGGCATTGTTGTAAGTATCTCAGATTCTATGCCTTCTTAAAGTCATAATCATTTTATATTCAAGCTACCCAATCTTCCATAACTGGACAATCAGATAAAGGATATTGGAAACGTTGTCTAATTTGGAAACAATGCAAAGGCTTTTTCCCAAGTGTCCCATTTGTGGTTCTGAGGAAGGATACAGGCTTTCTGCTTTTTACCCAAACGTACAATGCAAGAATTGCATGGCAGACTGGTTATTACATGAAGATGGATTGGAACTCAAAGAAACGTCTAATCAGAAGTGGGATGGGAAACTGCTCAATAAAAAGCTCCCTTTTGAATATTGGAGAGAATTAGTGAAACCAGGTCAGAAAGAGATAGAAATTGTAGAGAAAGAGTTCGGTCCAATGACGTTTGTTGGTGGAAGTGCTGATCTTGGTACAATTGAATACAATAGAGCAGAAACTGATTACAAGTCACCAGCATTTGGGTTTTTGGCTTTGAAAACTGAGTTCATTGAGTTCAAAACAATAGAAGGCTCCACACACAAGATGCAATTGAAAATACCAATCGAGAAAGTAAGGGATGTGTGTTTCAAGACAGGTAAAGACATCACTTTCTTAAGGTATGCCCTTATTGGTTCTTGGGCTTTTCTCCTGAAGAAAAGGAGACAGTTTTTGGAATTAACTTACGAAGATTCTTCTAGCACTTTCAAACATTTGTTTTTTGATTTTAACTGCAACAAAGAGATTGCTCTTGAATTAATGCTTCTAGCAAATCTCATGAGGAAAAAGCATCAAACTCCCTAACAAGCTCACTCATCTTGATGAATGCTAAGTGAATATTTCAGATGCTTTCTGTAGAAATTAAATCCTAGCCTGCTGCTTGCACTCAGATTTTACCTGTAAAATATGTTTTATCAATAGCGCATATCGTTTCTGTACTGTTCACCTAGGGTGAACAGTGCGTAACTTTGCCTTTTTCAGCAATCCACAATCAGACTTTGCTATGCCTTTCAAATTAATCTGTTGTGAATGATTTATCAAGTCTCCACTGTTTCCACAACTGGAACCACTTCAAGAAGTCGCTGGCATTCATCTTTTTTCTGTTTCCTCTCGAACTCTGATTTAAGTTCCCCATACTTGATGAGTGTCTCCTTAGCCTCCTCTGTGTATGGATTCTCAAAAGCCTCATTTTCCAACTTTGTTGCTTCAGTGTAGAAGTGTTCGAAGCCTCTTTCCAATCTTTTGCCTCTAGAAGTGTGCTTGTCATAACCATAATCTGGAATAAGTAGCCTCAAATCCTCATGCTGAATCAGTCCGTAAACAACGTTTAGCAAATCATCTGTTACTCGGCTTTTTTGGCTTCTAGCTAGATTGACAATAGCATTGGTTAAAAATAATCTGTAGGAATTGTTTTTTCTCCTTCTAGCATCATAGTAATGTTTCTCCAATGTTTCAATAAGCAAAGGCATCATAGGATTAGCAGGACCGATGTCTTCAGAGGCAATTACCTTCAATCTATTCCACAATTTTCTCTGACTTTTCTCACCTAAACTTTCCAACTTTACAACCCAAAAAAGGGCTTCAAACTCATTCCCTCGCCTGATGTCTTTCTGCAAAGCAGAAACCAAATCATAAGGCGAGTAACCAAACTTACCTTTAACCATATTTTTAACCTCCACAATTCTTTAAAACTGAAAACTACAAACTATACACAAAAAACTCTCATTCAATTCTAGAGATAGATATATTCAGCAAATACACACCCACACATACAAACATCCACAATAACAACAACGTACCCAATGAAGTAATGGAATTCACTGATTCCTAATTGCTTTGAAACAAAATTGCCTATCTCAGTTTTGAACTCTTCACTTTATTTCCAACATTATGTATTTCCAGATCGATAGTCTCCTGACACATTTCCCGATTTTTCCAATCTTACACTTGATTTTTGTGCTTCCCTGAACATGAAACAACATCAAAACAGCTAAAACTATACTTAATCTATTCTCAATGTACACTCTAATACTATCAACTAAAGTATTATTCCAACTACGTTGGTTACCCCCTATCATCTTCTGGATATACATTATGAACTCAGTTGTTGACATCAGCTTCTTTCCTTGTTTTCTTAACAATATTCTTTCTCTGTAAGGCACGGCATGTACGTCATTAGTAACAATGATGTCCGCATTTCTGCTTAACCAATCCTCTCTAATCCAACAAGGATACAGATGATTAAGAGTAAACTTACATTCAACCCTAATCTTCGTGCCATTTGGATATTTGACGATAATATCATGACCTTTAGTGGGGTTATCTTTCCAAGCTTCAAAACTGATAGGATTTCCCACATAATTCACATTATTCATGTCAAGCAAATACTGAACGTAACCTTCATACCAGAATCCTTTTTGGTCGGCACTCAATTCCTCAAAGTCATTTCTTTTTGGGAATAATTTCAATGCTTCTGAAGTGGAACCAGCTTTAAGGTGTATATATAAGGGGTTTTTGTTATTCATCAACTCTCTCCTTTTGAAGATAAACCTGATTCTTGTTGAGGAAAACAGTGATTCCTTTTTTCATGAACTCATCTACGTTGTTGACCCTCCATTTGAAAGAACTCACAATAACCTTAACATCTTGGCTAGGTAAAGCCTCAATCTTAACTTTCCAGAAAGTATCCCCTGAATTGAGAAATTCTCTCAAGCATTCATCATATTGGGGAAGCCTTTTCTTTGGCTTTGGTTTGACTACATCACTTAACGGTATCCCATACTTGGATTCTTTCTTGCTGTTTTCCATCAAATACACCACCCATATGGAATATAGAATAGGGAATATGGAATATAAACCTTCCTGTCTGTAATCATGGATTTGATGTTGAATATGTGTATTTTGCCATCAAAAACCCAGAGAGTTACTTGATGTTCTTACCCTCCATTGTTTTGAAGTAGTAATTAGAAATTGGGAATCATATCCCTAAGCATAGCATGGTTAAGCTGTTTTGTCTGTTTATAGAGTGGATTCAGGTCTAGCTCTTAGGCATTTGAAAAGCATGTTAAAGCATATTGCTGTCTCTGAGAGAGCATAAGGCATTTTACCGTTACAGTTCGCTCTTTAATGGTCCTTATATTCACTTATTGACCCTATGGGTCGGTCAATACTAAAAGAGGATGAATAAACATGAAGATTGTTTGTGAAGTGTGTGGAGTAGAAGGTTACCTTCAGCACATTAGCCAGAACTACTATAGGGTTAGGCATTATGTTGGTTCAGTTGATGGTAAGCCTAAGTTTGAATACCATAAGCAGAGTCTTGAGTATGTGCAAAGATTCCTTAATCAGAAGCCAAGCCCCATTGACCCAATTGACCTAAAGACCATTGACCCAAAACTCTTAAACAATAGCTCCTTTAATGAATTTAGCAGCCGGGGTAGCCTAGCCTGGCCAGGGCGCCAGACTCATAATCTGGAGAACAAAAAGGGGCAATACGCCTATGGTCCAGAAGTCGCGGGCTCGAATCCCGCCCCCGGCACCACCATGAATTAGGTGTTTTACTCCAAGGGAGAGGTCGATTTCGCTTTCTTCCAATTAATCGACACTTGGATTGTGCTAAACCTTATTACCACATTGTCCCCAAGAAATTGCAACTGAATGTGTTGCATCTCCATTCAACACTAGATTCGCAGCATTCCTAGGAAGTTGGACAAAGTGATTCTGTCAAAAATTACGACAATCATCTTGACCGTGACAATTCTGCTTTCTTTGGTTGATCAATCCCGTTGTGTTAGTGTGAGTCGTTACGATGTTATGATGGAAAGAGTGTTCGGATT
>Ga0315293_10005061_pt1 | contig 12456 bp, 8 predicted proteins | sample YL17G13_20_MG_FD_203071 | JGI IMG/M metagenome (GOLD analysis project Ga0315293, IMG submission 203071) | Sediment microbial communities from Yellowstone Lake, YNP, Wyoming, USA - YL17G13_20 | ecosystem: Environmental > Aquatic > Freshwater > Lake > Sediment | place: USA: Wyoming | collected... | reverse complement strand
GTTATCGCAGAAATAATATCTGTTCCCCCCACCGGATTATACCCCTCTATAAAAGCCGCTAAAATTGAACCGATAGAATCTTGGAGGTCTTTATTTTTGCCTGTTGCCAAATCATATCCATAATCCATTGCTACTTTTATCGGTTTTAGTCCCCAAGAAACTGGTATAGTAATATAATTAAAATTTCCATCCCCAGGTAAAACAATCGGTAATCCATTCAGTCTGTCCCACTTAGAAACTTTATTTCTCCAGTCTGGGTCAATTCTGTCATTCCAAGTTCCCGTCGCCCAAACTCCCGTACCGACAACACCTGAAACAGAAACTAAAACTTTAGGATTTTTCATCGCTTTCAACATTTTAGCTGAACCCTGAATTGAGGCATTTGAAAACATCCAGATAGCATTGATAACCGGCCCACCAGTACCCATTTTATTAAAATCAATCGTAGCTTGTTTGGCTAAAACCGCCGCTCTGTCTCTGCTTAATCCCCTCTCTAAAGATTCTTTATAAACCGATAAGCGAGTTGAATCCTCAAATAATGTATTCCATTTTTCGACTCCTCTTAAAAATGTTTCGGCAGCTTTTTTGGGATTACTTCTATTAAGTTCTCTTATTTTATCCATATCTCTCACTACCTGATTTCTTGTGGAAAGAGATAACCCGCCAGTCGTTCCACCGTCCATTTTCATCTGTTGATATAGTTTTGCTCCTTCGGTTTCTTTTCCAAGCATCCATTCAACGATAGATTTTTGGCTCTTTAAATCACGAGTAGCAATCTTGCTTGCTCCCTTAAATCCAAATTCCTTTTGGGATAAAAGATAAGTTGCCGCCTCTTGTAAATCCCTTATCTTGTTTGGAATGGCAAATTCAGGATTAAATCTTGTGGCAAGAGACGACATAAATCTCGTAACCATAGCCCAAGTTCGCATAAATGGCCCCATTTTTTCTCTGTTTATTCCCTTTAAGGCAAGTGCTAATTGAGGGTCTTTTATTTTAATATAAACTGGTTTGCCAAATTCTCGCATTGTTAGAATGCTTGGGTCGGTGATTTTTTGTAAAATTATTTCTCCACTGAATGTTCTGCCAATGGCTTGTGGTTTAACGATCTCAAACATATTTAACTGTGGATTATCTCTGACCATTCTCAATGTTTCTTGGTCAACGATATTTTTTTCAATTCTTTGAATTGCTTGGTCGTAGTTAGATTTAACATTGGTCATAATATCCGCCACGTTTCGCTCACTTCCCTTTGCCTTGATTAGTCCGCTTCCCTTAACGTCGAGTCCCTTGCCAAGCAAAACTCCGCCGACATCTTCTGTTTCGTCCATTATTCTATTTAACGGAATATGGTTTTTATATTTGCTTCTTAATATGTCATAAGTTTCTCTTGAAATAACTCCTTCGGAACGACCACCCGCATAAAGAATATCAAGTACTTTATTATTAAAACCACTCACTTTATCGGCAATCCTTTTAACCTCTTTTCCGATGTCTAATTTTTCAATGTCTGATAAAACTTTTTTTGCTTCTTCAGTTGAAATTCCGGCGGCTCTTTTACCCAATAAAGCATTTCTTTCTGGGGCGTGTTTGGCAATCAGATATTGGTCAACCAAGTCATTAAGTTCTTTATCGATTCTGCCAACTTTTCTTGAAGTATCAATAATATCTTTGTCTATATTTTTGGCAATGCTTCTTCCCTCTTCAAGCCGAGTTTCTATTCTGCCATACATTAAAGCCCGCCTTTCCGATGGAGTAAGTTCGCCGGTAATTTTCACATCCTCTCTCCTCGCTAAGTTCTTAACCCTAATCCAATCATCCTCAACAAATTGTCTGACACCTTGCCACAACTCTGCGGTTTTATTTTTGAAACCCTGATAAACTCCTGCCTTTTTAGGATGTAATTCGCCAATAGGCAGTTCTTGTTCTGCTTTAATTATTTCCCTGTTGATTGGTGTATCAGTTGATAATGCTTCCCTAATCCCAACATTAGGTTTTATTTCTACTTTAGGAACTTTTATGGTTTCTGTTTTGGGGGTGATTTTAACTTCGGTAATGGGTAGTGCGGTTTCGGTAGGAATTACTTTTGAGTAATAATATCCAGAACCTTGTTCGCTATAGGGTTTATAAACTTTTTCATATCCTTTTTTATCGGGAATGGTATTATATCCACGACTTTTTGCAACTCCACCCTTCTGTTCTAACTTTGTTCCCGCTCTTATAAATTGTTGTTCTACTTGATTACCCTGAATATCAGTTGTTAAAAAAGGTTTAACCTCTGCTCCCTTAGTGGCTTGAGGTAGAGTAAAATACTTTTCCTTAACTGTTAAATCTATTGTCGGTCCTGCCTGTTTATATCCCAATGCTTCCAATTCCACTGTTGTTAATGATTTAACCCCTGCTCCTTTAGTGGCTTGAGCATAGAAATCATCAAAACTTTTTATATTATTTTCTTTTAAATAACGACCTAAATTTGTTGGAGCAAAATCTCCCATTGGTTTTCCCTTTGTGATTTTAATCGCATTATTTAATAATGCTTCCTTTGCTGATTTTATTTCTGGTAAAGCGTTCGGGTCTTTAACCGCCATTTTAAAATCATAGACATTTTTATTGTCATTAACCAATTTTAATAATGGTTGTAATCCTTTAGGTATTGCTTCTTGGGCGAGGGGTTGGAGGGGTTTTGCAACTACCTCTGATTTACCAACAAACTTAGTAGTTTTTTGTAACTCGGCAATTTTATCTAATGCTGTCTTAACCGCTTTTTCATCCGTAATATTAACAAACTTTCCTGCCACTGAAGGAATAATATCTTCAGCAACATTTATTTTGCGCAAGATATTTGAAATCTCGCCAATATCTTTCGACTTGGCGATTGCCCTAAAAACATTCTTCTCTCCGCCAGAACCAGTAAAGTCTAAGGCAACAGACAAGCCAACTCCGACAATAGAAAGTGGCAAGGCCGATTTTGCTACCATTGGGATATTATATTGTTTGGCAAAATCCTTAACCGCCAACTCCGATTCGGCAATTCTTGTTTGCAAAGATTTAACTGGTTCTTCACCAAAAATTATATTCTGAATAACTTGTTGAGTTTTTGGAGACTGTGAATCAATTTTTAATTCATCTTGTCCCGTTAATGTCAACCCAATGCTTCCGCCAGAACGAGCAATTCCTTGTAATATATCTTTGGGTATGTTTAACGTATTTACATTGCTAACCGCGGGAGTGCTAAAAGAGGTTCCGCCAGTCGCTAAATCTATCAATGGCATCAACGATTGAATATCATTAACTTGTTCATCTTTTTTTATTTCTTTTATGGGTTCTTTTTTTGAATATTTATTTATAATTTCTTGATATGAAGTAATTGGTTGTGCCTTTTTTTTCTCAGCCAAAGCATCCGCCAATTTTAAAGGCATCAGAGGCGAAGTCATCTCTGGTTTTTTGTATTTATTTATAATTTCTTGATATGAAGTAGGCATTTTATCCGTCTTCGTATGGACTCTTTAGGGTGGTAGCTCCAGTTCCGATTACATCCCCCTCTGGAGTATTTTTCAAACCCGTTGCCGAACCTATATTATATTTAGTTCTATCCGAGGCACTTAAATAATCTGAAAAGTTGTTGTCAAAATCAGCATTACTTCTTCTTGTGTTTTGTGTCCATAAGTTTCTAATATCTCTATAGGCATTTATATCGGCAAATCCACCTTCTCCGATAACATTTCTAAATGTGGTATCGGCATTAGCAGATTCACCCGTTGACCTTTCATCCTCGGTCGCCTTTATACCGCTTCCAACTTTTCCCGCTGAAACCTGATTGATTATATTTCCTTTTTCATCATAGGTAGTCAACGTAACTTCTCTTGTTAAATTGTTGGTGCTTTGAATGGTCTTGTATCCTTCTGTCGCCGACTTCATTCCTTGAATAGTATATTTAGTTCCAGTATTTAGGTCGGTAATATCTTGTGTTTGTCCCTCGGTTAGATTTTGAGATAAGGTAATCAAGTTAGAAGCCGAATAGAATGGGTCTGGGGTATCAATTCCAGTGTAAGTAATCCCATTGGGAGAAGTGTAAGTTTTTCCGGCGGGAAGTTTAGAAATTATATTAAAATAATTAGTGTCTTTTTGAAGTTTTGCTTCCTCTTTATTCATCTCCAAATTCTCCAAACTAATCCCCGCACTCAAAAGTTTCATCGCCTTGTCAAACAAAGCATCGCTGATTTTTGTTTTATTTTCTTCTTCTTTCCGCAATGACTCATTGATTTTAGTTAAACTTTCCGTGTCTAAAGTCGCCAACGCGCTTGTCTTGGCACTTTCTAACTTTTTAATTCTATCGTCTATGCCTTTTTGAACTGACTGAATGTATCCGGCGGTGGCGGTGTCCAATCCCAGTCCCCCAGCCAAGCGAGTCGCTTTAGCGGTTTCTCCGCCAACTTCCTTGACTCCCAACTCTTTTTCTTGCCTAATGCGTTCTTCGTAATCCCCGCTAATTTGACCCCTGGTAATATCTTCTTGTTTTTTGATGTTCTCTCTAATCATCGCTTCAGCATTAACCGAGGTAGAAACTCCTTCGGTGGGGTTTAGAAGCCCCATTGCTTGCTCATAAAACGATTGAGCGGTAGTGGGAGCAGTCATAGGAAGTCCGCCCAATGAAGCATTGTCTGAAGTTAAATTTCCCAACACTTGTGAATTGGTTAGGTCAATAATCGCTCCAGTTGAAGAAAGGCCCGTATTAGGAGAGTCGGGCAACGCAACAATTCCTGTTTCTGGTTTCAGGTTAGAGTATCTTGAACGAATTTCTGTCAATCTGTCTTGAGAAAGTTGGGTGTTGGGTTGAGGCATTTTTTAGTATTTTATTTAATTACATTGATGATGATAAATTTAGAACGAATAATTGCTAAAATATCTTATATTTCCGACTGAACCATCTGAACCTGCAACAGGACTTGCTCCGGCACCACCAGTTCCTACCGCTCCTCCAGTTCCGCCAGTAACTAAAATACTTCCATTGTTAGTTAACGATTGATAAACCAATATGATTTGTCCGCCATTACCGCCTCCGCCACCTCCGCCAGCGCCAGAAGTGCCAGCCCCATTTCCGCCATTTCCGCCAGTTCCACCCTTCACTTCAATGGAACTGGAAGCATTTAAAAGAATGGTTTTAGCGTAAATAACAATTATTCCTCCGGCTGACCCTCCTCCTCCTCCGCAACCAGTATTACCGGATACACTCTCTCCGCCTCCGCCGCCAGCCGCGGAACCGCAATTTCCATACTTTTCAAATGTCGTGGAAGAAGCTGTTGTCGTAAAAATAGTATTAAGCATTTGTTCCACTCTCCAACCAACAGTTAATTTAGTAGAAGAAGCCGTTGTTCCGCCAGTTCCACTAGCACCATAACTTCCATTACCTTGTCCCCTTCCTCCATTTGCTCCATTGGAACCAAGTCCAACAGTAGAGGTACCATTTGTTCCATCGGTATTATAAATACCGCCAGCAGAACCAGCAAAAGAACCGAATAAATATCCACTCGCTAATTCAGCTCCGCCAGTTCCCGGTGTAGCACAAGGACTAGCTGATCCGCCAACACCGCCAGCGTTGCCATTTCGGGCTATAGTCCCCGATATATCCACCGTCCCAGTGGCATAAATTCTATATCCCGCGGGATTTAAAGTAATGCCTGTGTTGATAGTTAAGTTCTGATAATACATATCCCTTGTAAGAGTAGTTCCTGTTGTAATCGTAACCGAACCGTCAGAACCATCTCCACCAGTATTCGCCACGCCAGATACTCCACCCGTAAAAGTCCACGCACCAGAAATAGTTTTAGGCGTAGTCGTGGCGACATACGCCTTGCCATCTCCTAAAATAATAATATCGCTAGAAGATGCCACGGCTAACTTTCCGCCGGTAATGGCTAGACCAGAGAGTGTGGCTAGGTCGATATCAAAATCTGATGAAGTTAGAGATAGACCATCTCCGGCAGTATAGGTTGAAGCACCACCGCCTATTGCGGTTGAGTTCGTCCCATCGTTTGAATAAACCCAAGTATTTTCGCTTTCGTCATACATTAAGAACGGTTTTGAGACATCGCCGTTGTAAGAATAAATTATCTTATCGTAGGTTGAATTTCCACCGCCGATTTGTATTCTTGAAGTGGCAGTTGAGGAAGCGAAACTCCAAGTACCATAAATCGTTTCGTCGTCATCGTTAGCCGTGTATTGAGTTTTCAACCAAGTATCGTCATTGGAGATAACAACGGTTTCCCCAGGCGAGTGAGACTTGGCGTTTCCTGACACCGCCGCATTGGTATAAAATCCATAACCTCTGGTGCAGTTAGTAAAAGATGAAGTTCCTACGGCTGTACAGACGACTATCTCGTCATTAGAAGCTCCGGGGTTTATGTGAAAAGCAATGAAGTCCCCAATATCCGCCGAAGTTAAGGTGTGAGAATCTTTGGTCGTTAAAGACGAAACATAAATCGTTTCAGTAGTTGAGGCGGTAGCGGTCAAAGAACGAGAAAGAGTGGTTTTGAAGTTGGAAGGTCGCTGTCCAGAATCCGCCCCGAAAGTCGTGTAGGGATTTTCAACTTCTTGATTAGAAAACGGGTCAATTAAAACAACCAAGTAATCAGAAACTGGGTATGTTCCTTGAAGATATTTTAAGAGCCTGTTGTTCTGCTCGTAAGTTCCCGTGTATTTATCGGAGTTTATCTCCATATAAATCTTGGCTCGCTCTTGAATAGAGGGTAAATGCCCTTGATAAAAATTAAAAAGCGTGGTGTAGCCAAAAGCTATCAAGGGAACCGATAAAAATGCGACTACTAAAGAAACAATAGTTTTTTTCATAAATTTATACTTTCTTAAATGTTTTTTTATATTTACTTGGAATTGTCATTTGAGCGTCTTCGACATTAAATCCGATTTCGCTTATTTTCCACCTTGCTCCAGCTTCATCTGAATAACAAGTTAATTGGACATCTTGCGGGTGATGTTTTTCTGGTAAGGTAAAAAAGATTTGAAAATAATTTAATTCATCAATTTCATTTAGGGTTCCGCCGATAGGTTCACTTCCCATCGCAAATGCTCCGATAACATTGACATCAGGTTGAATGATGTATTGAGTATCAACAACAGGGTCAAAAGTTGCCTCCAAATGTGCCATACTTCCTAAATAATTGTATTCAAGTTGAAAATTAAGTTTTCCCGAAAGTATCCAGCCCGTAACCACCAAATAATCCAAGTCTTTTTGCATCACCGAACTGTCTGAAAACTTGTATCTTTTGGTAGTGAATAAAGCCGTAAATGGCGTATCGGCTGTTCCTTTTTGATAACCATCAAACGCCTTAAAACAGTTAGGTTCAAAAGACGACCCAAAGTAAAGGTCTCCGCCGTATTTAAACCAATCTCCCACCGTCCAATCTAAAATTCCCAAAGACCTTGACCATTGCTCATTAGTATCCTTAACAAACTCCACCGCCACCACTCTGTCGTTTTGCGAAGAACCAGAGTCCTTTTTAAAAGCCATTAACATTACTTTTTCTTTTTCAAAGTAGATGGAACGGGCGGAAGTGAATACTCCGTCTTTTAGAGTCGGGCGGATATTATCGGTAATATCTTCAAAATTAAATCCATCAGTATCCTCACTTAAAGAAACGGATTTTATTCCGCCGTTCTTTGTCGTATAAAAAACCGAAATCCCGACAGTAATCGTTCCTTGATGATTAACCGCTCCAACCGAATCTCCTTGTCTTAGGGGTTTGGAAATTGAAACCCTTGTGGTGGAACTTGGATAATCCAATTTGTAAAGCTGAACTAAATCATTTTTAAAAACTATACAATTTTCTCTGATAAAAGCTAATGAGGTCAAAGACCCTTCTCCCTCAATAAAATCCCTAAACCCTGGGTCGTCTGGTGTAGTAGAAGCGGTAAAATTTGAACCAACTCCTACCTGCGAATAATAAAGTCTGACATTGGTGGAAACTGCTCCCCAAACTCGTCCGTCTCCAACCGCCAAAATATCAAATTTGGTAACTGCGGAATAAGTCGCATCATCCACCGCTTCGGCTACTCCCTCATTAACGTCAAAAGCCGGCAGTCCAGTAAGTCCCGTTAGGGTCTTTCCGCTAATTCCTCCATAAGCGTATTCAGTTCCATTAACAATGACTGTCCCACCGCCACTCGCAAATCCTTGCGTAGAAGCCGTTTCGTTAAGAGTAATTACCGTGGCGGTATTTGAATCCACCGAACCGATGGCTTTTTTCCAAAAAGAATAATTCATCACGCCGTTGCACATAAACACTCCGTCTTGGGTAGCGGTGTTGTAATCGGCATAGGCCATTGGCTTGCCAGTGGTCAGGTTGGGTAAAAGCGTCTCCCAAACCCCAGCAACGGCGTTATACCACTCCAAATGCGTATAAGTGTCATCATCCCTCACCCTGACTGGAATCTCTCCTCCTATGGACGTATAGAGCGTAAAAGAGGATATAATTCTGCCTACTCCCGTCAATTCATTGGCAAATTTAGAGTATTGTTTGTAAGGTGCGATACCTCCAAGGTCGGAACAGGAACAATTCAGCATATTGGCAAGGTAAAAATCCGGTATTTGGGTTGCCAGTTTTGAGGTGTACATTCCTCTCCATAAATTTATCATTTTCAGATTTTCGAGTTCTTTCATCAATCGTTATTACTATTATGTGTTCCTCTTCTTGCTCCTCTTGACCATTCAGACCTGATAGCCAATCTTTTAACGGGTTTGATTTGAGTAAATCCAATGGTATTAACCATTCTTTTTAATCTCACGCTTCCCCGTCTTATCATCTCGGCGTATTCTTCGTTATCGTATCCTTTGGTCTGACCATAAAGTTCCGATACCGTCAAATCAACCAAAACATCTATAAATCTATCGGGTATTAAAAGCGTATCGCTATCGCTGTTGTCGTCAAAGTAAGACCGGCGAGTTGAACCGCCATCGTCTAACACCATATTTGAAGAACAGAATACCAAATTCATATTTTCTTCCGTGCCGTAGCTTATCTGTAAGACCTGCGTGCCGTTAATATAATCCACCGTGAACATTGTTTCTCCGCTGGAAGTAACATACTTTTTTCTTTCAAAGTATTGCGGGTCAACATAAGAGAAAAATCTGTTGTGGTCTTGAGCGAGTCTCAAGAGTATCGGGAATTTTAAATTCCAAGAAGAGTTAATTTTGTAATTGACGCTTTTAATCGTGAACGAATCTCCCGATGAAAAAGTATTGTCAGTTCCGTTTTTGAGAGCGGTGGTGGTGATTTGAGTTTCCGAATCCACCGAAACAACTCTGGCCACCGAAGCGTCGGTTGTATTTTCAATCGTATCTCCAACTGAAACTCCGTCCGTTACGAAAGTAGAAACGGAGTCTATTAAGACAGTAGAAGAACCGCCTGCGTCAGCCGTGCCTGTAATTTCGTTATCAAAGGGCACATCCTGATACTCCTTTTGAAAGTCATAGCCGATTTCCGGTTCGTTAAAGTCTTTAGCTTCGTCAATCTTGCCAGCCTCGCCGACATTTATCTGGTCTAAAGCAGAGTTAATCGCCCGAAGAATTTGGTCTGGATTATCGGAAGAAAAACTGGTATTTCGCAGTCTGTCTTCAACTAAATTTTTTACATCAGAGAGAGTTTTAGCCATCAGATTTTAAATTAGCTAATTGATTAGCGATAAGCAAAAGGGCTTCTTCGGAATTACCTTTTTCCGGTTTCATTTGAACCGAATACATAATTCCCATCAATAATTTTTTAAGTTCTTTAAATCTTTTATCTTCTTGTAAATTAAGCGCCTCAAGCATTTTTTCGGTATCTTCGTTGCTGACTTCCATTTTGACAATTCTTCCTATAAGTCCCGCTATCTTTGAAATTTCCTGTTCGGAGAATTTAACCTGCGGAGAATGTAAAGAAGAAACCGATTGTTGTATTAAGTCAAGTTTATGTTTTAATTCTTTGTTATCGGGAATCCTAATCCCTAAAATCAAATCTTTTAATTTTTTAAGTTCGGGATAATAATCTTTGCCAGTCGTTTTCTTATTTTTGACTTCTGATAAAAGTATATTCAACGAATCTTTAATTTCCCGAAGATTTACCACAGGGATTTCTATATTGGTCTTAACCAAATCTTTCTGCGGGTCAAATTCTGACTTCTTCTCAATCAATTCTTTCAGTTTTTTGGCTTCGTCAGATTCCCAAACCAACTTAGCGATAGATTCAATTTCTTTTTTGGTTAAGCCTTGAACCACTCCGCCTACACCTCCACCGCCAAAATTCTTAGCGTCATAGGCGACATAAATCTTATCCGAAACTGCCGCATAATCCGAAAGAACCGTATGCCCCGAATCGGTATAAATTCGGTAATGAGCCGTCAAGTGCTTATAATTTCCATTGGGAGTATAGGCACCTTGATAATACCCATTAGCAAGGTGCGTTAAATTAACCGTATCAATCAAGTTTCCATCAACATCGTATAACTTTGACTGCGGATATAAAGTAGTCGTTCCATCGTCAATGGAAACAGAAAGTGAAATTGTGTCTCCGGGTTCGCACTTTATCATATTTTATTGATGCCTTATCGGTTTAACTTCGCCCCAAACATAGCCGTGATACCCAGCCGCCCCCAACTGAACCGTTATTTTCATATAATCGGCGGCAATCGAACTTTGTTGGTCAAATAATTTTATGGTTGCCGTTGAACCAGTAAGATACCTGTAGAAAGTCGGAGTGGAAGAAGCAACCGACAGATATTCTGGATAAGTATCGGTAGTCGTGGCGATAAGAGGACTATACCAATCAATTTGATTGTCAGAAAATTCATATTTCCAGTCGAATCTCGTAAGCGAAGAAGAAGCGTTAAATAACAATTTAATTGCCACCTCGTCAATCGTATCTCCAAGCGGAATTATCTGTGAGGTAGAACTGGCGGTTCCCGTCAGATAAACGCCAGAAGTAGTTGCTACCCCACTGCCAATAAAATACCGTCCATCAACCGTACTACCCAATACTTTCTCGATAAAATATTGATAAGTAAAACCACCTATCAATATCACTCCAAGTATAATGCTTAAAATTCCTAATTTCTTTTTCATATTTTTAATGTCAATTATATCGCTCGAAGCGAAAGGTGTTCGGCTCTAACGGCATAATCAACAAAAAGTTTAAAACCTAATTTTTTAGCTTTCTCAAAGAAATAAATTTCCTCGGTAGTAACTTTAGTTTTGCTGTCCTCGTAAGCGAACCAAGGACTACCCATTTTCTCGAATACTTCTCTCTTAATCAGAACCTGTCCGAACCCGCACGCATCGACCTCTTCAAGTCCAATTCCCCTGTAGGGAATGTATTGACCTTTATGTTTAACGAAAGCGTTGGGTTTATCGGGTTGGTTTTTAACGCAGACATAAGCGGAAACAATATCCTTGTCGTGATTCAACAATTTATAAACCATATTTTCGGGAAATATCTCATCTCCGTCCAAACATAGAGCGTGCGTGCAGTCTGATTTCAAAAAGTTCTCAATCAGATTATTTCTGATAAAAGCCATACTCACCGTTGCCCCAGAAGGAAAGAACAAATTAGCCGCGTGTTTTGCCTGAACCATTATCGAAAGAGCCGCTTGGGTATAAATCGTATCGTTGCGGTGAGGGCAAAGTACGGCAAACTTAATCGGTTTTTCTGCTATCTGTTCTTCTGTCTGTAATTCGGTTGTTTTTGATTCTTCCATAATAATTTTCCAAGTTCATCGCTCAATTATATTCACAAGATATAATAAAGCGATGCGTCTTGGGAAACTATCCACCTAATAGAGTGCAACTAATTGCCGGTTGAACTCTCCAATAGGTTGATGTGAAATAAGTTGACGAAGCGTTAGCGTCCACATCGGCGAAATATGTAATAATCGATTCGTTATTTGCCAATGAGAACGGCGCGGTATAGGTCAACCCTAAAAATGTATCCGTGGTTGTGGCTACCGTAGTCGTTGAAAGCAGGTTTGTACCCGCCCCCACAATTCCGGTAGAAGTTCCCATACTTACCTTGAAATTTCTTCCAAGAGAAGCGCTTAAACTATCCGCATAAACTCCGCCCGCTCTGCACATCATTGCTTTGCCGGTGGTGTTGGTGTACACAACAGGAGTTCCAGTCGCATAAGACATAGTCGGTTGAACGACAAATCCGTCGTATGAAACTGTTAGCGTAGAAGTACCGGTTATATTGGTGCTTCCAGCTAATGTATTTGTTCCCCTGCCAGCAATACCATTAGAATCATTGCCGGTAACCGTTAAGTTCCCGCCAACATTCCAATCACTCGCCGTGCTTCCGCCCAAAACACTCCCTTTCGGTTGCAATACCATATAGGTATTAAAACCAGCCAGGAGAACTAAAATTCCTAAAGTTATCGTAATAATTTTATTCATTTTTTTGTTTTGGGTTTAGCAACTTT
>Ga0315293_10005059_pt1 | contig 12460 bp, 17 predicted proteins | sample YL17G13_20_MG_FD_203071 | JGI IMG/M metagenome (GOLD analysis project Ga0315293, IMG submission 203071) | Sediment microbial communities from Yellowstone Lake, YNP, Wyoming, USA - YL17G13_20 | ecosystem: Environmental > Aquatic > Freshwater > Lake > Sediment | place: USA: Wyoming | collected... | reverse complement strand
GTAGCCGAAGTGCCGGCGGCCGTGCCAGTGCCCTGCGGGCTGTCGGCAACTTCAGCCCATGTCCCGCCATTGGCATTGGCAATCCCGACGCCCTGGTTTGCTGTTTCAAGGAACATTAGCAGGATGTCGTTGGTGGCAATGCTTGCTGGCAGGGCTGGAGTGATTGCCGTAGTAGCGTCGGCGTAGGCTCCGCAGTTGACAAACGTCGGTATTCCAGTTGAATCAGCCGCAATCTGCCATTGCCTTGCTTCCTGGAAGTTGCCTATTCTCAGTGGTCCTAATAAGTAAAGTTGCGGGCTGATTTCCGGCGCCTTGAATTGGTATTTTAGCTCGTAGGTTTCGCCTGCTTTCCAGTCAACTTCCCAAATTATCTCTTTTGTTTTTTCGTTTGCTCCAATGGCTGCTTCCTGCCCTGTTTCAAAAGAGATTGGGAGCTGCTCAATGATTTTGCCTGCAAAGTCCTGGTTTGCCTTTATTTTGAATTTCATTTCGTAGGTTGCAGGTGGATAAATTCTTGTTGGGCCTGTTCTTTCAACTTCAAATGGCACAAAATCTTTTGCTTCAAAAGAATCCAGTATTTCATAGCCGTTGTCAAGGTTTGTCAATTTCACTTCATAGTGCCCTGCTCCGCCAATTTGGTAATAGGCAAAGTAATCAGGCACATCTGTAATGTTGTTTGCATAGCACTCTCCGCTGTATTGGATTGTTCCGTCTTCTGTGGATAGAACTTTTGTTTCTGATTCCTGGTTTTTGATTTCAAGCCTGAGCGAAGCGCCGCATATGGTGTGCCCGTCGTCTCCCAGCACTGCCATTTGCAAATAGGCTGCTTCATTCGGCAGGTATATTGATTTGTTCGTGTTGATTGCCAGAACGCCCCAGGTGAATTCCTGCTCTTGGGCAAAAACCCGGCCATGGTATTTGACTTCAATTTTCATTTTGTATTTTCCCGGCTCAAACTGGCGAATGTTTTCACTCTCAGGCAATTCAATGGAGAATTCGCCGTTTTCAAGATAGTTGACATTTGGCGCAATATCAAGGCCGGAAACAGCGGCAATTATTTCTATATCCTTGTCCAAAATGCCTGCTCCAATTGTTTCAGCAAAGTTTTTCTTTGGGCGGAATTTAAAAGCCGGCGCCTCGCCCAATTTGAAATTTTTTCTGCCAGAAGCCAATTCCAAAGGGTAATTGTCCGGTTCTTCAACAGCGCCTGTTTCTTGCTCTCCAACAACCTCGCCTTCTGCTTCTTGCTCTCCGACAGTTTCGCCTTCTGTTTCTTGTTCTGCGGCGTTTTCAATTATTTCAATTGCGTCATTTGTGCCTGCCGGCGATTCGGCAACGTTTTCAATTATTGCTGCTTTTTCTTCTTTTGGCAAATGCGTGCATTCTGCTGTGCATGTTGCGTCATTGTTGCATACATCCATTGTGTTTGGGTTTGAATCATTGCAATTTGCGTCACTGTTGCAGGCTATTAGGCAATTCAAATCGTTTGCGTTTGCCACTATGGCTATTGTGGTTATTGCTATTGCAAGCAAAATGAACAATAGGGTGGTTTTTGCGCTGTGCCTTCCTTTTTGGTTGGAGAAGAAGCTTGCCATGCTGCCTGCTGCCTTTGCGCCAGCCCCTGAAACCAGGGTTATAAGTAGGAAGGCTATCAGCAAAACCGCGGCTTTATAGTTACCAATGTGGGACATTTATTTTCGTTTATTAATATGAATTTATAGAATATATAACATTACGGGGGGCGTTCCTAAGGGCTTTTTTACATTAATCAAAAAGGCTTTAAATTGCGAAGCGATTTTGGTAAAGCTTTGCGATAGCAACGGTTTTTGCGAAGCAATTTGGTTTTTCCCAAGGCTTTTTTCCGCAGAAAAAAAGGCTTAAAATTGCGAAGCAATTTGGTTTTTCCCAAGGCTTTTTGCAGCAGCAAAAAGGCTTTCTTTCCGCAAAAAGAAAGGCTCTCCCAAGGCTTTTTGCGAAGTAAAAAGGCTTTTAAACGTTCTTGAGGGCAATTATTTCAGGTAATTCTTTTTTCTGCCGATGAAAAATGAAGCCAATTGCCTGAAAAGAGCTGCTTTTTGGTAAAGCTTTTCTTTTCAAAGAAAAGGTTTTTGGCTGAGGAGGTGTCTTTTAATGGCAGATTTGCTGAGATTTGAGGTTCCGGAAAAGCTGTTAATTGAACAGCTTAGCCTTGTTGAAAAGGCAAAGAAGAAAGGAAAAATAAGAATTGGCGTAAATGAAGCCACAAAGGCAATTGAGAGGGGAACAGCAAAGCTGGTGATTATTGCCCAGGATGTTGACCCTGTTGAAGTGGTTATGCATCTGCCTTTGCTTTGCAAGGAAAAAAACATTCCCTGCACCGCGGTCAGGACAAAGAAGGAGCTTGGCGAAAAGGCCGGAATTGCGGTAGGCACTGCAGCAGTTGCAATCATTGACGAGGGCGACGCCAAAAAGGAATTGCAGGAAATTGTAAAAAATGTCCTGGAGCTGGCAAAATAGGGGTGAGGTTGAATGGAACAGGGAACGCCAGCTGAAATAGTTGAAGTCGTCAAAAAGACAGGCGTGCACGGCGAAGTCACGCAGGTTTTGTGCAAAATCCTTGAAGGCCCAGAAAAGGGCAGGGTTAAAAGGCGCAACTGCAAGGGCAATGTGCAGCTTGGCGATGTATTGATCCTTTTGAACACTGAAAGGGAAGCAAAGGAAATTAGGTCGCATTAAAAAGGAGGTTTTTGGGATGCCGGATTGTTCTTTTTGCGGTGCCAAAATGAAGCCAGGCACAGGCCTTTTGTTTGTGAAAAAGGAAGGCACGCCTTTCTTTTTCTGCAGCAGGAAATGCGAAAAAAACCTGCTTTTGCTTAAAAGAAAGCCGACTTCCTTGAAATGGACTCTTTCTTTCAGGGAAGGAAAGGAAGCATTGAGCGGCGCCACTGCTGCAAAAGCCGAGAAAACAAAAGCCGCTGTGGAAACAACCAGGCTGGAAAAAGAGGCCAGAACAGAACGCAAAAGGGTTGCTGCAGCAAAGTCCGGAAAACAGGCAAAGCAAAAGAAAAAGAGGGTAAGAAGGAAGAAGAAACGGTGATGGCATGGAGCAGACTTTGGTTATAATAAAGCCTGATGCAGTGAACAGGTGCCTGATTGGCGAAGTGGTGAAAAGGTTTGAGCAGAAGGGCCTGAAGGTAAAGGCAATGAAAATGCAGCTGCTGCAGCCATATGTGCTCAAAGAGCATTATGCGCACCACAAGGACAAGGCTTTCTTTGGGGAGCTTGTAAAGTACATGTCAAGCATTCCAAGCGTTTTAATGGTGCTTGAGGGCAAGGAAGCAATCAGCGTGGTGAGAACAATGGTCGGCCCCACCCAGGGAAGGGAAGCAATGCCAGGAACAATTAGGGGAGACTACAGCGTAAGCAACCAGTCAAACATTGTGCATGCTTCGGAAAATGCTGAATCTGCAAAGTCAGAGGCCAGGCGTTTCTTCAAAGAGGAGGAAATTTATGATTACCAAAAAATGGACTTTGACTGGATTTACAGCAAGGATGAAAAATACATTGCGCAATCCAAGAAGTGAATCCTGATGAAAACTGCTTGCTAGGGCAAAAATCACATGGGAGGCATTTTTATGAAACTTAAAGTAAAAAAAATTAGCACTGATGCAAAATTGCCTTCTTATGCGCATGCCGGAGACAGCGGCATGGACCTGTATTCAACAGAGGATGCTGTTCTGCAGCCAGGCGACATAAAAGTTGTTGGCACAGGCCTTGCGGTTTCAATGCCAAAAGGCTTTGAGGCCCAGATTAGGCCAAAGACAGGCCTTACCTCAAAATTTGGCTTGACTGTGCTGAACACTCCCGGCACTATTGATTCCTGTTATAGGGGAGAATTAAAAGTTATACTGATAAACCTCGGCAAAGAGCCATACAGGGTTGAAAAGGGAAAAAAAATTGCACAAATGGTGATATCCCGGGTTGAGGAAGCCCAAATTGAAACTGTTGAAGAGCTTGATGAGACAACGAGGAATGCCGGCGGGTTTGGCTCAACCGGGTTTGGGTAAGGTTTTTGGGGAACGGGTTGGAAGGGTTGGTATTTATGAAAATAAGGCAGCCGATTGTAACTGTTTTGGGGCATGTTGACCATGGCAAAACAAAATTATTGGACAGAATCAGGGGCACGACTGTTGCGGAAAAAGAAGCCGGCGCAATAACGCAGCACATTGGCGCAACTGCAATGCCGATTGACCTGATAAATAAAATTTCCGGCAAGCTGATGAAACAGTATGGCTTTGAAGTAACCCTGCCTGGATTGCTTTTCATTGACACTCCAGGGCATGCAGCGTTCACTTCGCTGAGGGAGAGGGGAGGCAGCATTGCTGATTTGGCAGTGCTTGTTGTTGACATAACGCAGGGCTTTCAGCCGCAGACAATTGAGGCAATTAGCATTTTGAAGGCATTCAAGACGCCTTTTGTTGTTGCCGCAAACAAGATAGATTTGATTTCAGGATGGGAGAGCAAGCCAGGCGAGTTCAGTGAAAATGCCAAAATGCAGAGCCAAAGGGCAATTGAATTGCTTGATGAAAAGGTTTACGCCATTGTCGGAAAACTGCATGGCCTGGGCTTCCAGAGCGAAAGGTTTGACAGGTGCACTGATTTCAGGAAGCAGGTTCCGATTGTGCCGCTTAGCGCAAAGGTTGGCGAGGGCCTGCCTGAACTGCTTATGCTTTTGACTGGCTTGAGCCAGCGCTTTTTGGAAAAAAAACTCACCATTGAGGAAAACGAGCCAGGCAAGGGCACAATTTTGGAAGTGAAGGAAGAGAAAGGCCTTGGCAAAACAATTGATGTGATTCTTTACAGCGGCGTGATTAGGGTAAATGACAAAATTGCTTTGGGCGGCACAAAGCAGGTTTTGGAGACAAAGGTCAGGGCATTGCTCATGCCAAAGCCATTGCAGGAAATAAGGGTTGCCAGCGCTGAAAAGTTTTTGAACGTGAAGGAGGTCAATGCAGCGGCAGGCGTGAAGATTGCAGCGCCAGGCTTAGATGAGGCTTTGGCTGGTTCTCCATTGCTTGTGGAAGCTGTTGGCGGTGAAAAGCAGCTTATTGAGAAAGAGATTGCATCCATTAAGAGGGAAACAGGCGGCGTTGGCCCGGTGCTTAAGGCAGACACCCTTGGAAGCCTTGAGGCAATGATTGTTTTGCTTTCATCAGATGCAAAGATAAGGCCAAAGAGCGCCGGAATAGGCGAAGTCACAAGGCATGATGTAATGGAAGCCCTTGCTGAAAAGGAAAAGGATTTCCTGAAAGCAGTTGTTTTTGCCTTTAATGTCAGGGTTGAGGAAGGCGCTGCAAGCGAGGCTGAAAAGCACAAAGTGCCTGTTTTTTCAGGCAATGTTGTTTACAGCCTTATTGAGGATTACAATAAATGGGTTCAGCAGCAATGCGAGGAAAAGAAAAGGGATGCAATGGCAAGGCTTACTTTGCCTGTCAAAATGCGCTTTATGCAGGGTTTTATTTTCAGGCACAGCAAGCCTGCTGTCATCGGCGTGAAGGTATTGGAGGGGAAACTGAGGCCAGGCATAAGGGTTTTGAATGAAAAGGGAGAGGTTATTGGGACAATTGAAGCAGTGCAGGTGCAGGGCAAAAGCATTGAACAGGCCGCAAAAGGGCAGGAGATTGCGGTTTCAATCAGCGGTGCAACTGTAGGCAGGAGCCTGAAGGAAAATTTTCTGCTTTTTTCTTTCATTCCGGCAAGGCAGTTTGATGAATTGCATTCAATCGGCTGCCTTAATGCTGATGAGCTTGAATTGCTTGAAGAAATACAAAAAATTGAGTCAAAAAAAGGAGGTTTGCTGAATGAAGCTTGTCATTAGTGACAAAAAAACCGGAAAGGCTTACAACAAGAAAACCGAGGCGCCTGTTTTTCTTAACAGGAAAGTGGGGGAAGAGGTTGATTTGGGCAGCGTTGGCATGCCTGGATTTAAGGCAAAAATAACAGGCGGCAGCGACAACCAGGGTTTTCCAATGAAGCCAACTTTGGAAGGCCAGGCAAGGAAAAAGGTTTTGCTGCAAAAGGGAACCGGCATCAGGGCAAAAAAGAAAGGCATTTTTTTGAGGAAAAACGTGAGGGGCAATTCCGTCAGCCAGGAGATAGTGCAGTTGAACCTTGCAATAACGCATGAAGGAAGCAGCCCAATAACTGACTTTGTCGATGTTACGGTAAAATCAGGGGAAACCAAGGAATCGGCAAAGGAAAGGCTTGTAAAGCAAAGCCTTGAAAACGTCGGCAATGTAGCGATGGCTGAAGAAGCCAAAAAAATAAAGGGCAAAGCAAAAGGATAAGCGCATTTGAATTAAAGGGGAAGAAAACATGGCTGGCCAAAAGGCAGTGAAGAAAAAACCAGATGCAAAGGATGAATCAGGCAGGCAGGAAGAGAAGCCTGCCGACAGCCTGCATTCAAAAGAAAAGGTGGAACAGCCTGAGGTAAATATCGGGATGGTCGGCCATGTTGACCATGGAAAAACCAGCTTGACATTAGCCTTGACAGGCACCTGGACTGACACGCACAGTGAAGAGCTGAAGAGGGGAATTTCAATAAGGCTTGGCTATGCAGACATAACCTTTTACAAGTGCAGCCATTGCAAGGGGGCAGAGGCTTTCACAAACAAGGCTGTTTGCCCAACCTGCGGCAAGAAGCCTGAAAAATTGAGAAAAGTTTCGTTCGTTGACGCGCCTGGCCATGAAACGCTAATGACAACAATGCTGTCAGGAGCCGCAATGATGAACGGGGCAGTGCTTGTGATTGCCGCAAACGAAAAATGCCCGCAGCCGCAGACAGAAGAGCATTTGATGGCCTTGAAGATGGCTGGCATAAGGCATGTTGTTGTCGCGCAAAACAAGATAGATTTGGTTGAAGCTCAGGCAGCGCTTGAAAACAAGAAGCAGATAGAGGAATTGCTTGAAAAAAACGGCTACAAGAACACGCCGATAATTCCAATTGTGGCAAATTTTTCAATAAACATCGGCTTCCTTATTGAGGCAATAGAAAAAACAATTCCAACGCCGCATTTTGAGCTGGACAAGCCATTGCTTATGTATTGCGCAAGGAGCTTTGACATAAACAAGCCTGGCACAAAATCAGGCGAATTAAAAGGCGGGGTTTTGGGCGGGACAATTATCCAAGGAAAGGCAGTGATTGGCGAAAAAATCCTGATCAGGCCAGGCATTGAAGGAAAAGAGCTGAATGCGGAAATAAGGAGCCTTAGCTGCAGCGGCGGCCAAATTAAGGAAGCAATTCCAGGCGGCCTTATTGCAATCGGCACAGGGCTTGACCCAAGCCTGACGCAGAATGACAGGATGAGGGGCCAGGTTGTTGGCACAAAAGAAAGCCTGCCTTTGGCAGTAGGCGAGCTTGAGGTCGAAATCAATTACCTGAAAAGGACCCTGGTGCCTGCCGAAGAAAAAATAAACACAGGCGAGCCCATTGTTTTGACAATAGGGACAATGGCCACAACAGGGGCAATTGCAGGCAGCAGAAAAAACAAGTCAAAAATTTCCCTGAAAAGCAAGGTTGTTGTTTTGCCTGGGCAAAAGATAGCAATAAGCAAAAGGACAGCAGGAAGATGGCAGCTAGTGGCATATGCGGAAGCCTGATTATTGAAGCTTCAAATCGGAAAAAAGTGGTGAAATTGGAAAAGGGAAAAAAGAAAATTGAATGCGAAAGTTTTGCGGCAAAAAATGCGGCAGAATTGGAAAAGGGAAAAAAGAAAATTGAATGCGAAAGGGCTGCAGAAAAAAATGAAATGAATTCCAGCAAAAAGCCAAGGGTTGCGGTTGATGCAAACATGCTTATGGCAATAGGGCAATTCAAGGTTGATGTTTTTTCGGAGATAGGGAAAATGTTCGGAAAAAATGTTGTTCTTGCCGCCCCAATGCAGGTTTTTGATGAGGTGCTTTCGCTAAGCGAGGGTGGCAAGGGAACAAAAATGGCGGCAGGCATTGCATTGCAGGAAATGCAAAACCACAAGGTGAAGATTGTTTCCGTTAATGCAAAAGGCGCGGACAATGCCCTTGTTAAGATGGCAAAAGAGGGCTATATTGTAGCCTCAAACGATGCACTGCTTAGAAAAAGAATAAAAGGGTTTGCTGCCCAGGTTATTTATCTCAGGCAAAAGCGTTTTTTGGAAATTGGATAGGGAGGAAAAGACAATGTATAGCGTTATCAAGGTCAGGGAAAAAATAAGGGTGCCGCCAAAGCTGCTTGGAGGCAAGCTCGAGGACAGCATTCTTGGATTGATCCAGGAAAGCTATGAGGGAATAGTTGATGACGATGCAGGCCTGGTTATTGCCGTATTGAAAGCGGAAAATGTCGGGGAAGGAAAAGTTGTTTTAGGCGACAGCGCGGCATACTATGAAGCAGACCTTGAAATGCTTGTATACAAGCCATTGATGCATGAAATCGTTGAAGGGAACATAAGCGAAGTCACTGAGTTTGGCGCATTTATAAGGATTAGCCCGATAGAAGGCCTGATTCATGTAAGCCAGATAATGGACGATTTCATAAACTATGACGCAAAAATGCCGGGGTTTGTCGGCAGGAAAACAGGCAAAAAGCTTACAGTGGAAGACGAAGTGCTTGCAAGGGTTGTGTCAATTTCCCTGAAAGGAAACATCCAGAACAGCAAAATCGGCCTGACAATGAGGCAGCCTTTCCTTGGAAAAGAGGGCTGGGAAAAAGCGGATGAAAAGAAAACAGCAAAAGAAAAGCCTGCTGAAAAAAATCAGGCAAAAAAAGAAAAAGGAAAAAAAGAGGGAAAAGCGCCGGTTCCTGAAAAAACAGTTGAAGAAAAAAAAACTGAAAAAAATTAAGGAATTGCTTAAAAATAAAAAAAAGGGTTTGATTTGATATGGCTAAAGAAAAAGCATGCAGGACCTGCAGAATGGTTGTGGAAGACGCTGTGGAATGCCCGAATTGCGGCGGCGCTGCCTTCACCACTTTCTGGAGAGGCTATGTTGTGATAATTGACCCGGAAAAAAGCGAAATCGCAAAAAAAATGGGCACAACAAAGCCTGGAAAATTTGCTTTAAGGCTAAGCAGGTAAAAAAACAATTGGAGAAGACAGGTGACTTGAATGGACATAGACTTAATTGGAAAAAAAGAAAACAAGACACTGCAAAGGCAGGAACTTGTGTTCAATGCAAAGGAAGCGAAAATAACGCCAAGCAGGAAAGAGCTGCTGCCAAAAATAGCTGCAATGGCAGGCGCAAAAGAAAATTTGACCGTAATAAAAAGCATAATGCACGCCTTCGGGGAAAAGAGCGCGACAATAAAGGCAAATGTTTATGAAAACGAAAACGCCCTGAAAAAAGCGGAATTGCGGCATTTGCTTGAAAGGGGAACAGGAAAAAAGAAAGAAGAGGCAAAAAAAGAAGCTGCGCCAAAAGCAGTGGAAAAAAAAGAAGCAGGGGCAAAACAGGCTGAAAAAAAATAAGGCAGGGGAAAAAGGAGCTGGTTCTAAATGCCAAAAAAGCAGAAGGAAAGAAAAGGAAAAAGGCAGGGGAAAAAGCACCCAAAGCACTTAAAGTCAACATTGTATGAAACAACCGGAGGCAAGCTTTCAAGAAAAAGGAGAAGCTGCCCAAAATGCGGCCCAGGCGTATTCCTGGCAGAACACAAGGACAGGCTGCATTGCGGCAAATGCAGCTACACTGAATTCAAGGAAAAAAGCAAGTAAAAAAAGGCAAGCAAATGAATGAGGAATTGCTGTTCAACATATTTCTCGACCTTTCATTCATTGCGCTGGCAATAGCGTATGCAATCTCAAAGGAAAGAAGCCTGCCAAAATCATTGAAACAGCTTGGCTTCAGGCAAATAAAGGCAATTGCATTGGCAAAAAAAACAGCAATTCTCGCTCTTGCATTGCTGGGGGCATCAATCGGATTGAATATTGCCCTCAGCTTCTTTAACCTCAATGACCTGCAGCTTGTGGCTGAATCAGTTGCGGAATCACAGGCAATTGCGCCAATGTTCTTCTGGTTCATAATGCTAAGGGTAATAAGCGAGGAAATTTTCTTCAGGGGGCTTCTTACAACAAAGCTTGGCGCGCTTGGAAGCAGCATAATTTTTGCCGGATTCCACATAGGCTACCTTTCAATTGCGGAAATAATCGGCGCATTTGCATTGGGGTATATTCTCGCAAAAGCGTTCGAATTAAATAAAAACCTGTACCCAAATATTCTGGCGCACGCATTATACAATGCAATAGTGCTCTCGGCAATGATGGGGTGAAAAAAATGGCAATCATCAAAAAGCTTCTTGGCGGAAACGAAAAAGCGATAATTGAAAAAACCGCAAGGATAATGAAGGAAGGCGGAGTTGCAATCTTCCCCACAGAAACAAGCTATGGCATAGGCGTTGATGCAACAAATGAAAACGCAATCAAAAAAATCGCGCTTGTAAAACAGCAGCAGGAAGAAAAAAACATTTCAATAATTGCGGCTGATCTGGAGCAGGCGAAAAGATTCGGAAAAATTTCGCCGGAAGCAGAAAAGCTGGCGCAAAAATTCATGCCCGGCCCGTTAACACTGGTTGTTGAAAAACAGCCGAATGTGCCTGATGTGCTTGCTGAAAAAACAATTGCGTTCAGGGTTTCAAGCAGCAGGATTGCAACACTGCTTTGCAAAGAGCTAGGGAATGCAATTACAGCCACAAGCGCAAACCTGCACGGAAGGCCCAATATTTACAGCGCAAAAGAGGCAATAAAAGAATTCAACAACAAAGTGCACATTATAATTGACGCAGGCGAGCTGCCGAGAAACGAGCCAAGCACAATATACGACGTTGCAAACAAAAGAATTTTAAGGAACGGGCCGATAAAAGAACCGCAGATAAGGCAGGCGCTTGGTGAATGAAGGGGCTAAAAACTAAGGTGGTGATTGCACGGATTATCAATTAACTTTTGAGGAAATTGAAAGGGTATTGGAAAAAACTAGCAAATTAAGGGTGGATATAATTGAGAAAGCAATAACGATTGAAGGCGCTCTTGATTCATTTATAATTAAATATTTTGTTTGTGAATTAGACAAACAACCAGAATTCTTAGAAAAAGTATTGTCAGAAAAATTTTTCACCTTAGGTCCAAAAATAATGATTTTTCGCAATATTGATTACCATCACAATCCAAAATTTAAAGGAGAATATGATGGTCTTGTTGACTCTTTATTGAGAATTGATAATATTAGGAATTACGCTGCACATGCCGCTCCCGCTTCAATAGTTACCCCAATGTTACTAAAAGCAGAAAAAGGGAAATTTTCTAAGGTAACACTCGAAGTAGAATATAAAGAATTTATGGAAAAATACAATCTTGCATTTAGCTCATTAGTGAGGTTGATAGAAGAGCTTAGAAAGGAGAAATAGAATGCTCAAAAAATCAGCGATACTATTCTTTTTGCTTTTATTCTGCTTTAATTCCAATGCGTCTCAAATGGAACTCATTTGGGACAAGACATATCAAACACCATTAGATTACTGGCAAATTAATACCTTATCCTCAGAAGGCAATGTAGAAACTGAAATTGCAATTGAATTTGGACTGCCTGACTATACCGAAGTTGTTTTTGAGTTTAATGCCTCAGAAGGCATTCCACATGGAATGTCGGTTATTAGTGAAGTCAAAGTCTGCAAAGGATATATGCAAAGCATGAGCTTGGACATCGACATAAATTGCGAATCAACTGTTAATTATGTTACAGAATTTGCTGGACTTCAATCAACATATCGCCCAACGAGAAAAGTTTTCAATACTTATGATAGCAGGAAATTACGTTTTCAGGGAGGAAATTCACATTATGTGATTTATTTGAAATATTCAACAGAAAAATTCCCAATGAAAAAAGGATTCAGACAATTTGTTAGATTTGACCCTGCTTGCCATTTATATAATCTGTGTCCTCCTGACAACAGGATTTGGCAAATGATTGTTTTTCCAGGAAAAAATTACGACTTTGAAGGGATTTCACCAACGCCAAATGAGATATCAATGCGAACTGAAGACGAAGCGTGGGTTTTGCAGTTTAGATCATCTGAGCCCCTCTGGGTAACTTATGTCAATACAGATGAAGTTTACTGGTGGACAGTCACAATCCCAGCAATTGTAGGCATAATCTTTGGTGCTTTTGCAGAGTGGATTTTATCTAAAATCAGACTTAGAAAACAGAAAAATGATAAAATAAATTTACCAAAGGGGATAGGTCCTAAGACATTAAAAAAATTAGACAGGGCGAAGTTGGAGATTATCAAGAAATAAGAAAAAAGCCCCCATCACCTCCAATAAATTGAATTTTTTCTTAGGACTCGAATTTTCTCGGCTTAAACAACCCCCAGTCACAGACTGGGGGAATTTGGGGGCTCGCTTCGCTCGCGATTCAGGAACTAAAGAAATCACTCAGCTTCATTTGTAGTGCATCGACTGGC
>Ga0315293_10005056_pt1 | contig 12461 bp, 12 predicted proteins | sample YL17G13_20_MG_FD_203071 | JGI IMG/M metagenome (GOLD analysis project Ga0315293, IMG submission 203071) | Sediment microbial communities from Yellowstone Lake, YNP, Wyoming, USA - YL17G13_20 | ecosystem: Environmental > Aquatic > Freshwater > Lake > Sediment | place: USA: Wyoming | collected... | reverse complement strand
TCATTATGGGAAGTATGAAAAGATAAAGTGTCATAATATATATGCCGGCGAACAGTGCTCCAATTACCACTACAAAAAGTCCCAGAACCAGTGCAAATGATCCCGCAAAGGCAAGCATTATCATAATCAACAGATAGGGGATAAAATATCTGACCGATTTTAAAATGCACCTGAATATGTTAAATTCCTTGTCAAGGGGATTAAAAATCACGTAGCAGTGGAGAATTGTTGTGAAAAGCAGGCTTATTACCGATACTGTCAGCATGGGCCACAGATATTCCCTGAGCTTCAGCATCATTTCATCAATATTGAAAGTCTTGTAATCGCCGATATCAATCCTGACCAGCGAGCTTAAATACTGCAATAAGAGTCCCATTGCAAAGGAAATTAAAAACAGTGTAATGAAATTATTAGTGTAAAACTCCCATAATGAGTTCATTGCACTATCGATAGTATGAGCTTTATAAAGAGGGTGGCTGCTTATAGGTTCCATTGTACTTTGAATAATATTTTGATGTCTAAATGTAAGCCAAATACTAGAATATTCGGATTTTCTGAATTTTATCTTTTGTTTTATTACCCACCCCTTACCTCACCAGGGAGGGGAACCCTGGATTTCAGCCCTATGCCCTCCGCCCTCCGCCCTTAGCCATTACTTACCTTTTCTCCAATCCTTCAAAATATCAACAAACGGGAATCCGGAATTCTGTTTCCTTGGATTAAAAATACCCTCATTGACAGCCCTGACATCCTCTATTGTATAGAAAGTCCTTGGATTGAAGGCATTTATGACCTCAAGCACTTTCTCCATTTCATTACGGTGGACGATCGTATAAACCAGATGGACTTTCTCCTTTGCTCCATGAGCTTCAACCGTTGTTGCACCAAAGCCATTACTATTAAGTATCTTCACAAGCTCCATCCCTTTTTCATTAATGAATACCCTTATCATCTGAATCCCTATTGCGAGCTTTTCCTCAATTATCATCCCGACAAAATTACCGGTTGCAAATCCTGCTGCATATGCTACATAATTAATGTAGTTGTCAAGATTCTGCATTATTTTGCTGATGGCTGTTATCCATATCAGAACCTCAAAAAAGCCAAGTATCGGAGCAATATTCCTTTTCCCCTTCGAAACAAAAATTATGCGCAGGGTTCCTATCGACACATCGCAGATACGGGCCAGAAAAATCAAAAAAGGCAGAATTGCATAGCTGAACAGATCAGAATTGACAAAAGAACTTTCCATAATTATTGCATTTTAAACAACCCAAAGATAAGAATTGTCCGGTATGGTGTTGCAGATAAACCATACTTGAACCCCGTACAGTAAATATGGTTACCTTAGCACAATTAATACTAGTATTAATGTCACGATATAAACTTACGATCGAATATGACGGTACCCGTTACTCCGGATGGCAGATGCAAAAGGGATCCAAATCCATTCAGGGTGAGATCCTTGATGCCTGCAGGGAGTTGTTCGGTAGCGGTAATATTGATCTGTACGGGGCCGGAAGAACCGACAGCGGAGTTCATGCAATAGGTCAGGTTGCCCATCTTGAGGCTCAGACCGACCTGCCGCTTATAAAGATCAGGTATGGAATTAACGACCGTCTCCCTTCTGATATATGCATTCTGGATGTCGAAAATGCCAGTACGGAGTTTCATGCAAGACATGATGCTGTAGCAAGGAGCTACATTTATCAGATAAGCCGAAGGCGGACTGCCTTTGGCAAAAAGCAAGTGTGGTGGATCAAAGATCAGCTCGATATCAAAAAGATGAATGAGACCGCGAGACATTTTGTAGGCCTGAAAAATTATAAATCATTCACTGACGAAAACCAGGAGCAGGGTTCGACTAAAGTCGAAATTAAACATGCGACAGTAAATGATTTTGGGGATATGCTTGTATTTCATGTTATAGGCTCTCATTTTCTCTGGAAACAGGTCCGCCGAATGGCCGGTGTCATTGTGGAAACCGGACGCGGGAAACTGAATTCACAGGATGTAGTCTCATTCTTCAGAAACAAGTCGGATGTTCCCGCAAAACTTACTGCACCTCCAAGCGGACTTTTTCTTGAAAGAGTCTATTATAAAGAATCGGATATAGTATATACGACAAAACCCGTTATCAACATATGAATTTTTTGGACAATTGTGAACAAAAACATAACTTTTAGGCTTTTAGTAAAATCAAAAACTGTTATTATATGAGACGCCGAGATTTTATCAAAACCACAACTTTAGCAGCTCCGATTTTAAGTTTATTTCCGGCTGACCTGAGCGCTATTACACGCAAGAAGATGCCAGGTAAGATCGAAAAAAGATCTCTGGGAAAAACAGGAGAGATGCTGTCAATGATCGGATTTGGGGGAATTGTAGTTAAGGACGCGGATCCGGCAGAAGCCTGGTCTCTGGTAAAACTTGCCATCGATTCTGGTATTAATTATTTTGATGTTGCACCATCCTACGGCGATGCGGAGGTTAAGCTCGGACCTGCCCTGGAACCGTATAGAAAAGGTGTTTTCCTAGCCTGCAAAACGGGAAAGAGGAGTAATGTTGAAGCCTGGGCTGAACTTGAACAATCACTGAAAAATCTAAGGACCGATCATTTTGATCTTTATCAGCATCATGCAGTTACTACGCTTGAAGATGTTGAAAAAATCTTCAGTCCCGAAGGCGCAATGGTTGCTTTTCTTGAGGCAAAGAAACAAGGATTGATTAGGTATATTGGTTTTTCAGCTCATTCTGTTGAAGCAGCATTTGCAATGATGAACCGTTTCGATTTTGACACGATTCTGTTCCCATTCAACTATGCCACCTGGTATTCCGGGAATTTTGGCCCGCAGGTACTAGCCAGGGCACAGGAGAAAGAAATGGGCATCCTTGCTCTTAAGTCAATGGCAAAGGGTCCATGGGAAAAGGGTGCTGACCGGTCGAAATATTCAAAATGCTGGTATGAGCCCCTTGTAACTCCTGAAGATATCAGGCAGGGATTAAGGTTCACTTTATCCCACCCGGTTACTGCGGCAGTACCTCCTGGGGAAGCCGAACTGTTTAAGATAGCCCTGAATCTGCGGAATGATCTTAAACCTCTCAAAAAAGCTGATATAATTAATTTAAAAGCAAAAGCTGCAGCAGGGATCCCGCTCTTTAAATACGAAGGGAAAGCATAACAGGGATTTTTCAGGTACTAACCTTAGTCAGCAGTATATTTGAGCCTGAGATCAACTTTCCTGTCATAGACAAAATAACAGGGCTCTTCACACTGATCTTCAACGTATTTGACCCTTGGAGTAAGAGCATCAACAGAAATATAAGTAATACTATTTATCAGATATTCAGCTGTTACAGTATACTTTTTATTCAACGGAACTGTAAAACTGTACTCCGGGCCGCCTGCCTCAACTGATTTATAAACTAGACCATCCTCCATCTCTCCCTCGTACATTGTTACGAGTACTGTGCCTTCAATGTTGGTGAGCTTCACATTGAGAATAGCTGACACAGGTTCTTCCTGACTGCAATCGGAGCATTTTAATAACCATCCATTTTCATCACAGATATAGCAAGTGGGATCTTCACATGAGAAGCAAATGATGAGCAGAATAAAAATGAATGATTTCAGGCATCTTTTCATACTCAGCTCCATTTGATAGATTTACCCTTAGATCTGACTTTGCTTAAGAAATAATTATAGGAAACACCGAGTCTCACCCACAAAGGGCCAATGTGGTAAAATCCGGAATTCATGTATTCCAGGTCTGTTCTGAAAGCAAAGTGTTTTTGTTGCAGTTTGAATCCGGCTGCCGGAATTATCTTAAACTTATTCCCGGGAGATAAATTTGTTCCTTTGAATTTACCTCCGAAGTTATAACCGGTCGACAAAGAGGCTGTTATAATGAATTTCATTCCGGATGATTTTTCGGACAACGTGAAATCCTTGAAAAAACCGCCATATATTATTGTACTTTTATCAAAGTATTGATAATAAATATTTTCACCGGTTCTGACAAGAACTTTTGTATATGTGGGTTTCAGATCACATCCTGCAAAGAATCCGGCATTTATAAGCGGTTCCTTGAAAGAAATGGACAAACCTGTGAAATATTCCCTAATGTTAAATTTTGAAGAAGCGATTATTGAAACCTCATCTATCCTCAGCCCTTGTCTCCCGGCAATATTTTTCCTTTCAAGCATCTCAACAATATCTTTTCTCCCTAATGCAGAGGCCACGGTATATGGATTTACTCCTTCTTTTTCAGGCGATGTCCACTTTTCTCCCTTTTCAAGCAAAAACCCGACTGCTGGTCTGCTGTTTGATTCAATGGCTAATGCCAGAGCATTATAATTAAAATTGTTCTTTTCGTAAAGGTCAACTCCCTCTTTCAGGAGAAGGTTCATAATCATAGTATCCCCATTCTGAGAGGCAATCAGAAACGGTGTAAAACCGGCATTATCCCTGGCTTCCAGGTTGGCCCCGCTCTGAAACAGAAGATCAGTAATATCAGCATATCCAGCCAATATTGATGCCATTAACGGAGTAGTACCGTCATTTGCTTTCTTATTATAGTCAGCATTGTAATAAATGAGCAGATCAGACATTTCAAAGTTGCCGGTTAGTGCTGCATAATGCAGGGCAGTTGCCCCATACTTATCAGCCAGATCAATGCTGGCACCTTCCCTGATGAGCGCTTCAGCTATTTTGGGATTTTGATTTTTAACAGCGATAAGGAGAGGAGTCTCATTATTCGAAGTCATTTTATTTACATCAGGACCGTGAGCTAAAAGAGTTAAAACGGAGCTAAGCTGGTTATTGGCGACAGCGAAAATAAGCGGAGTGGCTCCTTCGTATGTTTCCCTGTCAATATCAGCTCCTTTTATAATCAGCCTTTCAATCTCCTTATCAAATCCTTTTGAAGCGGCAATCATAAGGTTATTCTCGAGTGCGCCCTCAATACTCAAAGGGAGATAATCCAAAGTATCAAGCAGTGACACTTCCTGACAGGATACCCTGACCTGGAACAAGAAGGCAGATATGATAATGAAGACTTTAATTAATAAGTTCCGTGTTGACAACATGTTCACAAAGTTAGCTTTTTGGCCTTAAGCAATTTGATAATTCAATACAAAAAAACAATATTTGTAAAAACTGTAAGTTAAGAATTGAAGAAATATTTTGCAGGAATTCATAAACCTGATAGAAAACTTTTTATTTTTATCCCGGGAAAAGTGAAATTTTTGATAAGATCAAGAAAAATAGTATTAGTAGTACTTTTATCATTATTATCGAGGTATAACCCGGGTGCTGTAGAAAAATCAGACAGTTTCCCCGATAGAATGGTTCCAGGAAGTATCCGTCTGACAAACTCAAATTCTTCTGGTGCTGAATTTGAGGAATGCGGCAAGATTGTCGGGGCATTCATGAAAAAATGGACCATTGAAGGTGCCTCATTAGCAATTGCAAAAGACGGTAAACTGGTCTATGCCAAGGGATTCGGATTAGCTGATACGGCTGCCGGGATTGAGATTCAGCCCTACAGTAAATTCAGGATTGCCAGTATTTCAAAGCTTGTGACAGCGGTTGGGGTTATGAAGCTTCAGGAAGAAGGCAGATTATCACTTGACGATAAAGTTTTCGGACCTGAAGGGATCCTTAATGACTCCTGCTACTGCTATCCGAAAGACAAAAGAGTGTTTGATATAACTGTTGCCCATCTGCTTAGCCATGAAGGAGGATGGTCACAGAGATATGGCGATCAGATGTTTATGCCTCAGGTAATAGCAAGTCAGATGAAGACCAACCTCCCGGTTGACACAAAAACCATAATCAGATTTGCCCTGAGCAAAAGGCTTCATTTTACTCCCGGAACCGGGCGTTCCTACTCGAATCTTGGATACAGCATTTTGGGACTTGTAATTGAAAAAAAATCAGGATTGCCTTACGATGAATATTGCCGGACAGCCATATTCGAGCCATTGGGCATTTATGATATGATGCCTGCCCGAAACATGCCTGATCAAAAAGCACCATTCGAAGTGACTTATTATGAACCACTCGGGATGCCGATGAGACCTTCCATTTATGGCACGGGCGAGATGGTTCCGGTCAGGTACGGTGGAAATGATATTGAAACACTGGGAGCTGCAGGTTCCTGGCTGGCTACAGCCCCTGATCTGATGCGCCTTCTGCTGGCGGTCGACGGATTAAATTACAATGAAGATCTGCTTTCTGAACAAAGTATCATGTTCATGACAGATGTCAACAATAAATTCGCCCCGGTGGGCTGGAAAACGGCCTATATAGATGGGAACTGGGTCAGGACTGGATCATTTGCAGGTACTGCAGGGATGATCAAGAGACAACCTGACGGAATTTCCTGGGTTGTTCTTCTTAATACAAGTGCATGGAACGGTCCGGAAATCCATTCCTACATCAACAGAATGATGTCAAAAATGTTATTGGCGATTGATGAATGGCCGGAGCACGATTTATTTGAAAATTCTTTACCCCTGCCCATCAGACTGGAAATAACAGGTATTAATTGAAACTGCCATGTGCTTTTCCGTTAATGTCAATCTGGTTAAGGATGAACTTGAAAACAGGTATGGCGCTTCTTTTCCCGATCGTGACAGATACCAGCCAAGTTATTATTACCATGCTTTTGGTCTTCCGGAGCTGCCGGCAATCTGTTCGGGCTCTCCGGACAAAATTCAGCTTCTGCGATGGGGACTGATCCCTTCATGGACAAGGAATTCAGATGACGCGAATGAAATCAGATATAAGACATTCAATGCCAGGGGAGAGAGTGTCAGCTCAAAGCCATCATTCTCAAAATCGTTCAAATCCAAAAGATGCATTATTCCTGTAAAGGGATTTTTTGAGTGGCAGCATGCTGGCAACGAAAAGATCCCTTGGTATATTTATCATGCAGGAGAAGAAATATTTTCCATAGCAGGCCTCTATGATCAATGGGTCGAAACCAGCACCGGTGAAGCATTTGACACATTCTCAATTATTACAGCTGATGCAAATGATCTGCTGGCTGTCATCCATAACACAAAGAAAAGAATGCCTGTAATTCTTGACAGGATCAGTGAAAACAGATGGATAAGTCTTGATACATCCCATGATGAAGCTAATGCCATGCTTAAACCATGTCCGTCAGAAATCCTTAAGGCCCATACCATCAGCAATCTTATAAACAATAAAACAGCCAACAGAAATTCCCCTGAAGTGATACATCCCTATAAATGGGAAAACAATTCCCTTCTTTTTTGATAAGTTAAATTTGATTTTGCCGACTGTGAGGATTCCGCCTTTAGGCTGTTATGCTGTTATGCCGTTATGCCGTTTTTACTGTGCCACGAAAATGTAAGTAAGAGTGCCTTTCTGAATTTTTGGTGCATTCAGATTGCTTTCAAATCTTGAAACAAGCGCAGTGCCTATGGCTGTTTCTACAAGACAATCATCGCTGGCTGTGCTTTGGCCTTCCACCACACTTGCATTTTCGACGTTCCCCCTCTGATTCACTTCTATCAGAAGGACCACTTTACCAGATCCCTGGCATTTGTAAATAGGTATTGGAAGATATGTGTGGTTTCGCCCCTGGAGATCATAGTATATCCGGGTAGGGCCCCGAAAATTTGCTGCCATTTTCTGAGAATCAGTAGCTTTCTCCTCCTTCTTTTCTTCCTGATCTTTTAGAGCAAACTGGTCATCCTCTGTTGCCTCGTAGTTCTCTCTCGGCCTGTCAATGTAATTATCAGTGCCCAGTTTACCGCTCTGAATGAGTTCATCCTTTACTTTGTTGATATAATCGTTCGGATCTATCTTTTCTTCGCTCTTGCTTGCAAGGTTACGGGCAATGTTCAGCATTTCGACGTCGTCATGAAGAATGTTTTCAACTGATGTAGGGGGAAGCTCGACTGGTTTCTCAGCTACCTTCTTTTCCTCAAATGCAGCAAATTCAATTTCAAATTTTTCAATTTGCTTCTCCTTTGTTTTTAATGACTGCAACTGGAAAGACATGAAGATAATGGCTGCTATCAGGTGTACAATAACAGTTCCAAGAATACCAACTATTTTACCTTCATACTTCCTCACTATTTTTTCTTCTTCTGTTTCTTTGCTTTAATTCTTGCAGACTTGTCAGTCTGCTGATTCTTTAAAAGCCCGTTCTTGAGCCCGTTTATAAATTTAGCCCAGGCAAATGGATTAAGGAGATTATTGACCGGATACTGGTTTCTGGTGGCTGACATCCTGAAATTCTGCTCCATGGCGTAACGGTAGCCTGCTTCGGGAGTGATTCTCACACCTTTCGTATTTGCAACAGCCTCTGCTATGGAAGCAATATTCCTGTTCATGTTCTCAATTTCAGGCTCTAAAGGCGAGGGTGTTGACATATCCTTTATAAAATCGCTGTAGCTCTTCCAGGGCAGCACCGTAACATTTTCAATGTGAATCGTATCGATACTAAGTGCAATATCCAGGTTAAAGTGGCGTCCTTCAAAATCCTGCGGAAGAATCACGAGCTTCTTCTTAAAACCAAGAGCTCTGAAAAATATTGTGTCACCAGGTGTACTTGTAATGCTGAAGATACCTGTTTTTTCACTCAAAGTTCCTCTTCTAAGCTTTAATGAAATGACCCCGACATTTGGCAGAGCATTGTTTTCCTCATCAGTAATAATTCCGCTAACCTGGAAAAACCTCTCTGTTTCCTTATTCTGACCAGTCAATAAAAATAGGGGCAGTAAGAAGAGGATAAAAGTATATAACGATCTGATCAATCTGATTCTTTGTAATATTCAAAACCAATTATACGTAACGAGTCTGCAAAATAAGCATTATTGAACGGAACGATAAAACTTTTAACTTATTTTTAAATAAATTTCAAATCTGAACTTAATCAGGTATTTTTATGCAGTCTCATTTTTGGGGTTTGATCTGAAAATATTTAAGATAATTATATGCAAAAACAACTATTATTAGGTGATGAAGCTATTGCTTTGGGAGCAATTGATGCAGGACTGAGCGGAATGTATGCTTATCCTGGTACGCCTTCTACCGAAATTATGGAATTTATACAATCCTCCGGAGAGGCAGCTGAAAGGGGTATTCACAGGGAATGGTCTGCCAATGAGAAAACGGCACTGGAGACTGCCCTTGGAATGTCGTACACCGGGAAAAGGGCAATGGCTGCAATGAAACATGTCGGACTTAACGTGGCTGCTGATCCTTTTATCAATTCGGCGGTTACAGGTATTAACGGGGGCCTTATAGTAGTTGCTGCTGATGATCCATCAATGCATTCATCCCAGAATGAACAGGATTCAAGGTTCTACGGAAAATTTTCGTTTGTTCCTGTCTTTGAGCCATCTAACCAGCAGGAAGCATACGATATGGTCTTCGATGCATTTGATCTTTCGGAAAAATTCAGAATACCCGTCCTGTTCAGGATAACTACCCGTCTTGCTCATTCCCGTGCGGCAGTTAAACGCAGGTCCCCGGAACCTGAAAATCCTTTTCATCTTCCTTCTGATCTGCGGCAATTTGTTCTTCTTCCTGCAATTGCCAGAAGAAAATACAAGGCTCTTTTAAAAACTTACGAATCATTGAAATATGATAACAGGCTGTCTAAATACAATGTCTTCAGGGATGGAAAGAACAGGAAGATAGGGGTTATTACATGCGGTATTGCATATAACTACCTCATGGAAAATTTCCCTGATGGGGGGCCTGATTTTCCGGTGCTCAAAATTGCAGCTTACCCATTTTCAAAGGACATCATAAGCGATTTAACCGGAAGATGCGAAGAAGTACTTGTTCTCGAAGAGGGCTATCCGATTGTGGAAGAAGGCCTTAGGGGGATTCTCGATAACAATATGAAAATCATCGGTCGTCTTGATGGAGCTGTGCCCCGCGATGGAGAACTGAATCCTTCGATAGTTGCCAAAGCTATTGGTATCAGGTCAGAGCCTCTTCTTAAAGTTCCTGAAGTTGTTAAATCAAGGCCGCCCTCATTCTGCAAAGGATGCGGCCATTCGGATACCTTCAATGCCATAATCGAAGCTCTTAAACCCTATAAAAGCGATGGTGTTTTTTCAGATATCGGCTGTTACACCCTGGCTGCTCTCCCTCCTTACAGTATAATAAATTCATGCGTTGATATGGGAGCTTCTGTTACAATGGCCATTGGTGCAGCTGATGCAGGACTGCACCCTTCAGTTGCAGTAATCGGTGATTCAACATTTACTCATTCAGGGATGACAGGACTTCTTGATGCAGTGGTAAAAAATTCATCTGTAACCGTTATAATTTCAGACAATTCAACGACCGGCATGACCGGAGGACAGAAATCGCATGCAACGGGCCGTCTGGAGAAAATCTGTGAAGGTCTGGGAGTGTCCCGTGAACACATAAGGCCAATTATTCCCTTACGTAAAAACCATGAGGAAAACATACGTATAATGAAGGAAGAGTTTGATTACAAAGGCGTTTCTGTAATAATTTCCATGCGCGAATGCATCCAGACAGCTTCAAGGCGCAAGAAAGCAGAATCATCAGAAACCAAAAGCAAAGAATAACCACCATGAAAAGCGATATAGTTTTATCAGGAGTAGGAGGGCAGGGGATCCTGTCAATTGCGGCAATTATCGGCCTTGCAGCAATAGAGAATGACCTTTTTCTTAAACAATCTGAGGTTCACGGCATGAGTCAGAGGGGAGGAGATGTCCAGTCTCACCTGAGGCTTTCAGACAAACCAATCTCTTCCGACCTTATCCCATTCGGAAAAGCTGACCTAATAATCTCTGTTGAGCCCATGGAATCGCTCAGGTACCTTCCATGGCTTTCAAAATCGGGGTGGCTTGTGACAAATTCAACACCATTTATAAATATTGATGATTATCCTCCTGTTGAAGATATATTGAAGGAGATCAGGAAATTAAAGTATCATAAAATCATTGATGCTGATGCGATAGCAAAAGACGCAGGCTCTTCCCGCTCAGGGAATATGGTAATACTGGGAGCAGCATCCCATTATATTGACTTACCATTTAAAAGCCTGGAAAATGCAGTTGCAGAGGTTTTCGCGAAAAAAGGAGATGAAATTGCGGATTTAAATATCAAAGCTCTCAGAGCAGGCCGGGAAGCCTGATTTTTATCTTCCAAACTTGAACAGGGCATTTGCATAGATAGCATCTGAACTTTCCAGATCATTATTATAAGGATGGTTTCCCTGGTAATCCAGTGCAATTTTGACATTCTCACTGAATGAATACTGGATGCCAATTACCAGGAAGCTGTCGTCGTTCAGATAATTCCACTTTTGAGTATCTTCAGGAAGAAGAACTGAGGTGGAATAGTCATACCTTGCAAAGAGTTCTGTTTTTTCCGCCACCCTGACTGCGCCTGTACCGGATACACCCCATGCATGATGACCTTCGTTGAGATCGAGGTTGGATTTATAAGTAACTTCAGCTCCTATGGTGAATTTTGCATTTTTAAAACCTGCAAATCCAATAAACATTGGCTGCCATAAATTTTTCACATGTATAATGTCACCAAAAATCCTGAATGCAAAACCATTTTTCGGAGTTAATGTAAATCCGACTGAAGTCCTGAGACTATTGTCAAGCTGAACATTATTGTACCCTTCACCATTCATTAAAGTAAGATCAGCCTTTAAAATATCATTGATCTGATAATCCATCACAATCCCAAGGTCAGCAACAAAGCCATAACCATTTAATGACTGATATGTGTTGGCAATATATCTTTTCCCCCAGAATCTCTGCTGAAATTCAAAAAGTCTGGTCCCTGTAATACCGAAGGCGATTTTCACCTTTTCATTTGAATAAGAAAAAGATGCCTCCCTGATATATGCGTATCTTTTTGGTATTGAGCCGGGAGCCAGATCTTCCGGATTTCCGACATTAACTATTACTGAGCCAGAAAAATGATCATCATAGGTGAAGTTGTATCCAAGATAGGCCCTGTTAAGGCCAAAGCCTGTCGTTTTTGAAGTGTCGTTCAAATTCAGATGGAAATCGGTAAATATTTCAGTACCTGGGTGACTGGCTGAATTTACTGTTTGATTATAAAGTATCTGCCATGTGAAAAATAAAATGATTCCTACAGAAATGAGTTTCTTCATGCTTTTAACAGGAACAAAGGGTAATTAAATGTGATGGGCAAAAGTATAATTTATATATTTATAACCGATTTGTTTCAGGTTTTTTCTGCTGTCATCATGATTGGAATCTCTTCTGTTTCCAAAAAATTTGTCCCAGTGAACTTGTTATTAATATAACTAACTCTTTATGAAACGTTTTACTCTCTTTTTGTTTATAATCCTTTCTTTAAATACCGGATACTCACAAAAAGCTGATTTCAAGGCAGCTGAAAAATTCAGGGGTGATAACCTTACATCACGCTACGGGGACCTTTCCGT
>Ga0315293_10005055_pt1 | contig 12462 bp, 5 predicted proteins | sample YL17G13_20_MG_FD_203071 | JGI IMG/M metagenome (GOLD analysis project Ga0315293, IMG submission 203071) | Sediment microbial communities from Yellowstone Lake, YNP, Wyoming, USA - YL17G13_20 | ecosystem: Environmental > Aquatic > Freshwater > Lake > Sediment | place: USA: Wyoming | collected... | reverse complement strand
TGCGCATCGACCGGCGGCGGAAGCTGCCGGTGACCACGCTGCTCTATGCGCTCGGGCTCGAGGATGAGGAGATCCTCGCCACCTTCTACGACCGCATCGTGCTGAAGGCGACCAAGGAAGGCTGGCGCATGCCGTTCCGGCCCGACCGGATGCGCGGCATCAAATCGACCAGCGACCTGATCGACGCCAAGACCGGCAAGGTGGCGATCGAGGCCGGCCGCAAGGTCACGGCCAGGCTGGCCAAGAAGCTCGCCGATGAGGGCCTGAAGGAGCTTCTCGTGAAGGACGAGGACCTCTTTGGCCGCTACCTCGCCGAGGACATCGTCAATATGGACACCGGCGAGATCTATGGCGAGGCGGGCCAGGAACTCGACGCCAAGCTCGTCGCCACGCTTAGGGAACTCGGCCTCAAGGAGGTCCCGATCCTCGATATCGATCACGTCAATGTCGGCGGCTTCATCCGCAACACGCTCGCCGTCGACAAGAATTCGAACCCCGATGAGGCGCTGCTCGACATCTATCGGGTCATGCGCCCCGGCGAGCCGCCCACGGCGGAGGCGGCGGCGACGCTGTTCAAAAGCATCTTCTTCGATTCAGAGCGCTACGACCTCTCGGCCGTCGGCCGGGTCAAGATGAATATGCGTCTCGACCTCGAATGCCCGGACACCGTGCGCACGCTGCGCAAGGAAGACATTCTGGCCGTGATCAAGACGCTTGTGGGCTTGCGCGACGGCAAGGGCGAGATCGACGACATCGACCATCTCGGCAACCGCCGGGTGCGGTCCGTCGGCGAGCTGATGGAGAACCAGTATCGCGTGGGACTGTTGCGCATGGAGCGGGCGATCAAGGAGCGCATGAGCTCCGTCGATATCGACACCGTGATGCCGCAGGACCTGATCAATGCGAAGCCCGCCGCCGCCGCGGTGCGCGAGTTCTTCGGTTCCTCGCAACTCTCGCAGTTCATGGATCAGACTAACCCGCTGTCGGAGATCACCCATAAGCGCAGATTGTCCGCGCTTGGGCCGGGCGGTCTAACCCGCGAGCGCGCCGGCTTCGAGGTGCGCGACGTGCATCCGACCCATTACGGCCGGATCTGCCCGATCGAGACGCCGGAGGGACCGAATATCGGTCTCATCAACTCGCTCGCGACCTATGCGCGGGTGAACAAATACGGCTTCATCGAGAGCCCCTACCGCCGCGTGGTCAAGGCCAAGGTCACCGACGAGGTGGTCTATCTCTCGGCCATGGAGGAAGCGCGCTACATCATTGCTCAAGCCAATGCCAAGCTGTCGTCCAACGGCACCTTCACCGAGGATTTGATCGTCTGCCGGCATGCCGGCGACGTCGAGCTCATGCCTCCAGACAAGGTCGACCTCATCGACGTGTCGCCGAAGCAACTGGTGTCGGTGGCGGCCGCGCTGATCCCGTTCCTCGAGAACGACGACGCCAACCGCGCGTTGATGGGCTCGAACATGCAGCGCCAGGCGGTGCCGCTGATCACGGCCGAAGCGCCGCTGGTCGGCACCGGCATGGAAGAGGTGGTGGCCCGCGATTCCGGCGCGGCCATTGGTGCGCGGCGCACGGGTATCGTCGACCAGGTCGACGCCACCCGCATCGTCATCCGCGCCACCGAGGAGACCGATCCCTCGAAGTCGGGCGTCGACATCTATAATTTGCGCAAGTTCCAGCGCTCGAACCAGAACACCTGCATCAACCAGCGCCCGCTGGTGACCGTGGGCGATGCCGTGAGCGAAGGCGAAATCATCGCCGATGGTCCGTCCACCGATCTCGGCGAGCTTGCGCTCGGGCGCAACGTGCTCGTCGCCTTCATGCCGTGGATGGGCTACAATTTCGAGGACTCCATCCTGATCTCCGAGCGCGTCGTGCGCGACGACGTGTTCACCTCGATCCATATCGAGGAGTTCGAGGTGATGGCCCGCGACACCAAGCTCGGGCCGGAGGAGATCACGCGCGACATCCCCAACGTCTCGGAGGAGGCGCTGAAGAACCTCGACGAGGCGGGCATCGTCTATATCGGCGCCGAGGTTAACCCGAGCGACATTCTGGTCGGCAAGATCACGCCGAAGGGCGAGAGCCCGATGACGCCGGAGGAGAAGCTGCTCCGCGCCATCTTCGGCGAGAAGGCCTCGGACGTGCGCGACACCTCGCTCAAGCTGCCGCCCGGCGTTTCGGGCACGATCGTGGAGGTGCGCGTGTTCAACCGCCACGGCGTGGAGAAGGACGAGCGCGCCATGGCCATCGAGCGGGAGGAGATCGAGCGTCTCGCCAAGGACCGCGACGACGAGCTCGCCATCCTCGACCGCAACGTTTACGGCCGTCTCAAAGACGTGCTGATGCACAAGGTCGTGGCCAAGGGGCCGAAGGGCATCAAGAAGGACGCCAAGATCACCGAGGCGTTGCTTGATGAGGTGGTCCGCACCTATTGGTGGGAGATCGCGCTCAAGAACGAGAAGGCCATGGCCGAGGTCGAGGCCATTCGCCGCCAATATGAAGACGCCAAGAAGCGGCTGGAGCAGCGCTTCGTCGACAAGGTCGACAAGCTGCAGCGCGGCGACGAGCTGCCGCCCGGCGTGATGAAGATGGTCAAGGTCTTCGTCGCCGTGAAGCGCAAGATCCAGCCTGGCGACAAGATGGCCGGACGCCACGGCAACAAGGGCGTCATCAGCATGATCGTGCCGATCGAGGACATGCCCTATCTTGATGACGGGACGCCGATCGATATTGTGCTCAACCCGCTCGGCGTGCCGAGCCGCATGAATGTGGGCCAGATCCTCGAGACCCATCTCGGCTGGGCGTGCCGGGGCTTGGGGCGCAAGATCGGCGAGGCGCTGGACGCCTATTATGCTTCGAAGAAGGCCAAGCCGCTAAAGGACTTGCTCAAATCCATCTATGGCGATGACAAGACGGTCGCCGGGCTCAAGGACGATCAGCTGATCGAGGCGAGCGAAAGTTTGCGCACGGGCGTCCCCGTGGCCACCCCGGTGTTCGACGGCGCCCACGAAGGCGATGTCACGGCGATGCTCGAAGCTGCCGATCTCGACGGCTCCGGTCAGGTGACCCTGCATGACGGGCGCACCGGCGAGGCCTTCGAGCGCAAGGTGACGGTGGGCTACATCTATATGCTGAAGCTTCACCATCTGGTCGACGACAAGATCCATGCGCGCTCGATCGGGCCCTACAGCCTCGTCACCCAGCAGCCGTTGGGGGGCAAGGCGCAGTTCGGTGGCCAGCGCTTCGGCGAGATGGAGGTGTGGGCGCTCGAAGCTTACGGCGCCGCCTACACGTTGCAGGAGATGCTGACCGTCAAGTCCGACGACGTTGCCGGCCGCACCAAGGTCTACGAGGCCATCGTGCGCGGCGACGATACCTTCGAGGCGGGCATCCCCGAGAGCTTTAACGTGCTGGTCAAGGAGATGCGGGCGCTCGGCCTGAATGTGGAGCTGGTGCAGCCGCGGCCGGAAGAGCGACCGGTCAGAGCGAGGCTGCCGCAGCGTCCGGCTGCCGAATAGACCGAGCCGAACTGCAAAGCGAATTGCGATCAACCGTAGGGCGTCCCTGACGCCCGGTGGGAGACACCAGAATGAACCAAGACATCGTCAATCTCTTCGGCACCCAGAGCCAGCAGCAGAATTTCGACCAGATTCGCATCGGCATTGCGAGCCCGGAGAAGATTCTGTCCTGGTCGTATGGGGAGATCAAGAAGCCGGAGACGATCAACTACCGCACCTTTAAGCCGGAGCGCGACGGTCTGTTCTGCGCGCGCATCTTCGGCCCGGTGAAGGACTATGAGTGCTTATGCGGCAAGTACAAGCGCATGAAGTACAAGGGCGTCATCTGCGAAAAGTGCGGCGTCGAGGTGACGCTGGCCAAGGTCCGGCGCGAACGCATGGGCCACATCGAGCTCGCCGCCCCGGTGGCGCATATCTGGTTCCTGAAATCGCTGCCGTCCCGCATCGGGCTCTTGCTCGACATGACGCTCAAGGATCTTGAGCGGGTGCTCTATTTTGAGAACTACATCGTGCTTGAGCCGGGGCTCACCGCGCTGAAGCCGTTGCAGCTCCTGAGCGAGGACGAGTACGTCAAGGCGCAAGAAGATTTCGGCGAGGACAGCTTCACCGCTTCGATCGGGGCGGAGGCGATTCGCGAGCTGCTCAAAGGTCTCGACCTCGAGAAGACGCGCGACGAGCTTCGCGTCGAGATCGCCGAGTCGACCTCCGAGCTCAAGCCGAAGAAGCTCGCTAAGCGGTTGAAGGTCGTGGAGGCCTTCATCGAGTCTGGCAACAAGCCTGAGTGGATGATTCTGACCGTGGTGCCGGTGATCCCGCCGGAGCTGCGACCGCTCGTGCCGCTTGACGGCGGCCGCTTCGCCACCTCGGACCTGAACGATCTCTACCGCCGCGTCATCAACCGCAATAACAGGTTGAAGCGGCTGATGGAGCTCCGCGCGCCAGACATCATCATCCGCAATGAGAAGCGGATGCTGCAGGAGGCGGTCGACGCGTTGTTCGATAATGGACGGCGCGGCCGCGTCATCACCGGCGCGAACAAGCGGCCGCTCAAGTCGCTCGCCGACATGCTCAAGGGCAAGCAGGGGCGCTTCCGCCAGAACCTGCTCGGCAAGCGCGTCGACTATTCCGGCCGTTCGGTGATCGTGGTGGGTCCTGAGCTCAAGCTGCATCAGTGCGGCCTGCCGAAGAAGATGGCGCTCGAGCTGTTCAAGCCGTTCATCTATTCACGGCTTGACGCCAAGGGCCTCGCCGCCACCGTGAAGCAGGCGAAGAAGCTCGTCGAGAAGGAGAAGCCCGAGGTTTGGGACATCCTCGATGAGGTGATCCGCGAGCATCCGATTCTGCTCAACCGGGCGCCGACGCTGCACCGCCTCGGCATCCAGGCGTTCGAGCCGGTGCTGGTCGAGGGCAAGGCGATCCAGCTGCATCCGCTCGTCTGCGCGGCGTTCAATGCCGATTTCGACGGCGACCAGATGGCGGTGCACGTGCCGCTGTCGCTGGAGGCGCAGCTCGAGGCCCGCGTGCTGATGATGTCGACCAACAACATCCTGCACCCGGCCAACGGCTCGCCGATCATCGTGCCGAGCCAGGACATCGTGCTCGGCATCTACTATTTGTCGATCGCCATGGACGGCGAGCCCGGCGAAGGCATGGCCTTGGGCAGCATCGCCGAGATCCAGCATGCGCTCGACGCCAAGGTCTTGACCCTACACACCAAGATCAAGGGTCGCTTCCGGACGGTTGATGAGAAGGGCAAGCCGTTGTCGCGCATCTACGACACGACGCCCGGGCGCATGCTGTTGGGCGATCTGTTGCCGCGCAACACGAATGTTCCCTTCGAGCTGATCAACCGCCTGCTCACCAAGAAGGACATCTCCCACATGATCGACGTGGTCTATCGCCACTGCGGTCAGAAGGAGACGGTGATCTTCTGCGACCGGATCATGGGCCTCGGCTTCTCCTATGCCTGCCGTGCCGGCATCTCGTTCGGTAAGGATGACATGGTGATCCCCGAGACCAAGGACGCCATCGTGCAGAAGACGTCCGATCTCGTGCGCGAATACGAGCAGCAGTACAATGACGGCCTGATCACCCGGGGCGAGAAGTACAACAAGGTGGTCGACACCTGGACCGAGTGCACCGAGCAGGTCGCCAAGGAGATGATGAAGCGCATCTCCTCGGTGCAGCGCGACGCCAAGACCGGCCGGGAGAAGCCGATCAACTCGATCTATATGATGTCGCATTCGGGCGCGCGCGGCTCGCCCGCCCAGATGAAGCAGCTCGCCGGCATGCGCGGTCTGATGACCAAGCCGTCCGGTGAGATCATCGAGACGCCGATCATCTCCAACTTCAAGGAGGGGCTGTCGGTGCTCGAATATTTCAACTCGACTCACGGCGCCCGCAAGGGTCTCGCCGATACCGCGTTGAAGACGGCGAACTCGGGCTATCTGACGAGGCGGCTCGTCGACGTGGCGCAGGACTGCATCGTCACAGAGGATGATTGCGGGACAACCGCGGGCATCGCGGCGCGTGCGCTACTTGAGGCCGGCGAGGTCACGGTCTCGCTCGGCCAGCGCGTGCTCGGGCGTACCCCGGCCGAGAACGTGAAGAACCCCAGCACGGGCAAGGTGATCGTCAAGGCCGGCGAGCTGATCGAGGAGGAGCAGGTCGAGGCTTTGGAGGCCGCTCGCGTGCAGGAGATCCGCATCCGCTCGGCGCTCACCTGCGAGACGCGGAACGGCATCTGCGGCAAATGCTACGGCCGGGATCTCGCCCGCGGCACGCCGGTCAATCTCGGCGAGGCGGTGGGCGTGATCGCCGCGCAGTCGATCGGCGAGCCAGGCACCCAGCTCACCATGCGCACCTTCCATTTGGGCGGCGTGGCGAGCTCCAAGGTCGTCGATCAGTCCTCGCTCGAATCCAATTTCGACGGCACGGTGAAAATCAAGCAGCGCAACGTGGTCAAGGATTCGCAAGGGCGCCTCATGGTCATGGGCCGCAACACGGTGCTCGTCGTGGCCGATCCGGACGGCACCGAGCGTGCGGTGCACCGACTGCCTTACGGCACGCATTTGCGCGTGGACGAGGGCGCCCAGGTCAAGCGTGGCGACCGGCTCGCTGAATGGGATCCCTATACCCGTCCGTTGCTCACCGAGATCGAAGGCATCATCGACTTCGAGGACCTTGTCGAAGGTGTTTCGGTCAGCGAGCGTAAGGACGAGTCGACGGGTATCACCAATAGCGTCATCGTCGACTGGCGCGCCAGTCCGCGCGGCGTCGATCTTAGGCCGGCCGTGGTGCTCAAGGACAAGAAGGGTAAGATCGGCAAGCTTTCGCGCGGCGGCGAGTCGCGCTACCTCTTGCCCGTGGATGCGATCCTGTCGGTGGAGCACGGCCACGAGGTGAAGGCCGGCGACGTGCTCGCGCGTATCCCCATGGAAAGCGCCAAGACCCGCGACATCACCGGAGGTCTGCCGAGGGTGGCCGAGCTGTTCGAGGCAAGGCGCCCCAAGGACCATGCCATCATCGCTGAGATGTCCGGCACGGTGCAGCTTGGCCGCGACTACAAGAACAAGCGGCGCATCACCATTGCCCCCGACGATGGCGGGGAGCCGGTCGAGTATCTCATTCCGAAAGGCCGACATCTCTCGGTGCAGGAGGGCGACCGCATCGAGAAGGGCGAGTTCCTGCTCGATGGCCATCCGGCACCGCACGACATCCTTGCCATCAAGGGGGTCGAGGAGCTCGCCAACTATCTCGTCAATGAGATCCAGGAGGTCTATCGGCTGCAGGGCGTCACCATCAACGACAAGCATATCGAGGTGATCGTCCGGCAGATGCTGCAGAAGACTGAGGTCAACGATCCGGGCAACACCGACTTCCTCAAGGCGGAGCAGGTGGACCGAATCGATTTCGAGGACGCCAACGCGGCGGTAGTGGCGGCTGGCGGCAAGCCGGCGACTGGGCAGCCGGTGCTGCTCGGCATCACCAAGGCGAGCCTGCAGACCCGCTCCTTCATCTCGGCGGCCTCCTTCCAGGAGACCACCCGCGTGCTCACCGACGCTGCCGTGAACGGCAAGTCCGATGCGCTCGAGGGCCTGAAGGAAAATGTCATCGTCGGGCGGCTCATTCCGGCGGGCACCGGCAGCATGCTCACCCGTTTGAACAAGATTGCCACCCATCGTGACGAGCTGATCCTCGAGGAGCGGGAGCGCACGGCAGGTGACCGGCTTGAGCAGGACGACGACGAGGCGGCGGAGGAGCACGAGACGGTCTAGTCAGGGGTGCGATGTCGGTTATCGGAAGCCGGAAGTGCCTATTCGGTGCTTTCCGGCTTGCCGATTTTGATTTCCGACGTCTGAACCCTTGACGATGCGAGAAACAGCCTGATAAAAAGCGCGCATATCTGCGGCAGGTGGTAGCCCTTCACGCCTCGAGGTTTTTGGCCGTAAGGCATGGGTTAGACGCTGCCGGATAAAACCGGATCAAGTTCGGGAACATGATCTTGGAGGCAACGCCCTCCAAGGTCCTCTGGTTTGAAGGGGCTGAAGATCGCGCTCACCCGCGCTTCAGCCTCAGATGTTGTGGGCCTTTTGCGCCCGTGAATGTGAGACGATTGGACAAAGGCGCACATGCCGACGATACAGCAGTTGATCCGCAAGCCGCGTCGCCAGCCGGTGAAGCGGAACAAGGTTCCGGCCATGCAGGCCTGCCCGCAGAAGCGAGGCGTCTGCACGCGCGTCTACACCACGACGCCGAAGAAGCCGAACTCGGCACTGCGCAAGGTCGCGCGGGTTCGCCTCACCAATGGGCTTGAGGTGACGAGCTATATCCCGGGTGAGGGCCATAACCTCCAGGAGCACTCGGTGGTGCTGATCCGGGGTGGCCGCGTCAAGGACCTGCCGGGCGTGCGCTATCACATCATTCGCGGTGTGCTCGATACCCAAGGCGTGGGTAGCCGCCGCCAGCGGCGGTCGAAATACGGAGCAAAGCGGCCGAAATAGTCGGCCTCTTTGAGCTGAGATCCCCGGGCAAACAAATGAGACCCGGGGAACTCACGAGGCGAACCGAGCCGTTCGGCGGCACAGACGGAAATTCGTGGATGGCCGGGACGAGCCCGGCCATGACGACGACAGAGAAGAAGATAGAGATATGTCCCGGCGGCGAAGAGCAGATAAGCGCGATATCATCCCCGACCCGAAGTTCGGGGACGTGGTGGTCACCAAGTTCATGAACAGCATTATGAAGGAGGGCAAGAAGTCCGCAGCCGAGCACATCGTCTATGGCGCGCTCGACCAGATGGAGCGCAAGAGCAAGCAAAACCCAGTCGAGCTGTTCCACGAGGCGCTGCGCAACGTAATGCCGGCGCTTGAGGTGCGGTCGCGGCGCGTGGGCGGCGCCACCTACCAGGTGCCGGTCGAGGTCAGATCCGATCGCCGCCAGGCGCTTGCCATCCGCTGGATCATCTCCTCGGCACGCGGGCGCAACGAGAACACCATGATCGAGCGGCTGTCGGGGGAGTTGCTCGATGCCGCCAACAACCGCGGCACCGCGGTGAAAAAGCGCGAGGACACCCACCGTATGGCGGAGGCGAACCGCGCCTTCTCCCATTACCGCTGGTAACGAGTTCAAGGACCCCCGGATATGCCCCGAGCTACGCCCCTTCAGGACTACCGCAATATCGGGATCATGGCGCATATCGACGCCGGCAAAACCACGACTACCGAGCGGGTTCTGTATTACACCGGCAAGAGCCACAAGATCGGCGAGGTGCATGACGGCGCCGCCACTATGGACTGGATGGAGCAGGAGCAGGAGCGAGGCATCACCATCACGTCGGCCGCGACCACGGCCTATTGGAACGACAAGCGCATCAACATCATCGATACGCCAGGCCACGTCGATTTCACCATCGAGGTTGAGCGGTCCTTGCGCGTGCTTGACGGCGCCGTAGCGTTGCTTGACGCCAACCAGGGGGTCGAGCCGCAGACCGAGACGGTCTGGCGGCAGGCGGACAAATACGGCGTGCCGCGCATGGTGTTCGTCAACAAGATGGACAAGATCGGCGCCGACTTCTTCCTCTGCGTGCAGATGGTGAAGGACCGGCTTGGCGCCAATGTGATCGTGCTGCAATTGCCGCTCGGCGTGGAGTCGAGCTTCAAGGGCATCATCGATCTCGTCCGCATGAAGGCGGTGGTCTGGGACGACGAGTCGCTCGGCGCGAGCTTCCGCGACGAGGAGCTTCCCGCCGATATAGTCGACCAGGCCAAGGAATATCGCGAGAAGCTGGTGGAGCAGGCGGTTGAGCTCGACGAGGGGGCCATGGAGGCTTACCTCGAGGGCAAGGAGCCGAGCGAGGCGACGATCAAGGCGCTCATCCGCAAGGGCACGGTGCATAATGTATTCGTGCCGATCCTGTGCGGCTCCGCCTTCAAGAACAAGGGTGTGCAGCCGATGCTCGACGCCGTCGTCGACTATCTGCCGTCACCGCTCGATGTGCCGCCGATGAAGGGCATCGACTTCAAGACCGGCGAGGAGGCGACGCGCGCCCCTGCCGACACCGAGCCGCTCTCGATGCTGGCTTTCAAGATCATGAACGACCCGTTCGTGGGCTCGCTTACCTTCTGCCGCATCTATTCGGGCAAGGTGGAAACCGGCACGACGCTGATCAACACGGTGAAGGACAAGAAAGAGCGCATCGGCCGCATGCTGCTGATGCACGCCAATCACCGCGAGGACATCAAGGAGGCCTATACCGGCGACATCGTGGCGCTGGCCGGTCTCAAGGACGTGACCACCGGCGATACACTGTGCGATCCGGCCAAGCCCGTGATTCTCGAGCGCATGGAGTTCCCGGAGCCGGTCATCGAGGTCGCCGTGGAGCCCAAGACCAAGGGCGACCAGGAGAAGCTTGGGGTCGCGCTGCATCGTTTGGCGCAGGAAGATCCGTCCTTCCGCGTCTCCGTCGATCACGAATCCGGCCAGACCATCATCAAGGGCATGGGCGAGCTGCATCTCGACATCATCGTCGATCGCATGCGCCGCGAGTTCAAGGTCGAGGCCAATGTCGGCGCGCCGCAGGTCGCCTATCGCGAGACCGTGTCGAGGCGTGCCGAGGTCGACTACACCCATAAGAAGCAGACCGGCGGCTCGGGCCAGTTCGCCCGCGTGAAGCTCGTCATCGAGCCGAACGAGGCGGGCGCGGGCTATGTGTTCGAGAACAAGACGGTCGGCGGCAACGTGCCGAAGGAATACGTTCCGGGCGTGCAGAAGGGCGTGAAGAGCGTGGTCGATTCCGGCGTGTTGGCCGGCTTCCCCATCCTCGACGTCAAGGTCTCCTTGATCGACGGGGCCTATCACGACGTCGATTCTTCGGTCATGGCCTTCGAGATCGCCGGCCGCGCCGCCTTCCGCGAAGGCGCGCTCAAGGCGGGCCCGAAATTGCTCGAGCCGATCATGAAGGTCGAGGCGGTGACGCCGGAGGATTATGTCGGCGGCATCATCGGTGATTTGACCAGCCGCCGGGGCCAGGTCCGCGGTCAGGAGGCGCGCGGCAACGCCGTGGTGATCAACGCCATGGTGCCGCTCGCCAACATGTTCGGTTACGTGAACAACCTCCGTTCCATGAGTCAGGGACGGGCGCAGTTCACCATGCAATTCGACCACTATGCGCAAGTCCCGCAGGCGGTCGCAGAAGAGGTGCAGGCGAAGTTTGCCTGACGTCCCGCCGGCGTGAGGCTTGCGGAGCAGAATTTTGCTTTTTGGTTGAAGGATGGAGAGCCAGCATGGCTAAGGAAAAATTTAAGCGGACGAAGCCGCACTGCAACATCGGGACCATCGGTCACGTCGATCATGGCAAGACCACGCTGACGGCCGCGATCACCAAAGTGCTGGCCGAGACGGGCGGGGCGAAGTTCACCGCCTATGACGAGATCGACAAGGCACCGGAGGAGAAGGCGCGCGGTATCACCATCTCGACGGCACACGTCGAGTACGAGACCGGCAAGCGACACTACGCTCACGTCGATTGTCCGGGCCACGCCGACTATGTGAAGAACATGATCACCGGCGCCGCGCAGATGGATGGCGGTATCCTCGTGGTCTCGGCGGCCGACGGCCCGATGCCGCAGACCCGCGAGCATATTCTGCTCGCCCGCCAGGTCGGCGTTCCGGCGCTTGTCGTCTATCTGAACAAGGTCGACATGGTCGATGACCCTGAGCTGCTCGACCTCGTCGAGCTTGAGGTACGCGAGCTGCTGTCCAAATACGAATACCCGGGCGATGAGATCCCGATCGTCAAGGGCTCGGCCCTTGCCGCGCTTGAAGGCAAAGACGACGAGATCGGCAAGAAGTCCATCCAGGCCTTGATGGATGCGGTCGATGCTTACATCCCGCAGCCGGACCGTCCCAAGGACAAGCCGTTCCTCATGCCGATCGAGGACGTGTTCTCGATTTCCGGCCGCGGCACCGTGGTCACCGGCCGTATCGAGCGCGGCGTAATCAAGGTCGGCGAGGAGGTCGAGATCATCGGCATTCGGCCCACCACCAAGAGCGTGGTGACCGGCGTCGAGATGTTCCGCAAGCTGCTCGATCAGGGCGAGGCCGGCGACAATGTCGGCTGCCTCTTGCGCGGCGTCGACCGCGAGGGCGTGGAGCGCGGCCAGGTGCTTGCCAAGCCGGGCTCGATCAAGCCGCATACCAAGTTCAAGGCCGAGGCCTATATCCTCACCAAGGAGGAGGGCGGCCGCCACACGCCGTTCTTCGGCAATTACCGCCCGCAGTTCTATTTCCGCACCACCGATGTGACCGGCGTGGTGCAGCTGCCGGAGGGCACCGAAATGGTGATGCCGGGGGATAACGTCGCCATGACGGTCGAGCTGATCGTGCCGATCGCCATGGAGGAGAAGCTTCGTTTCGCCATTCGCGAAGGCGG
>Ga0315293_10005054_pt1 | contig 12464 bp, 16 predicted proteins | sample YL17G13_20_MG_FD_203071 | JGI IMG/M metagenome (GOLD analysis project Ga0315293, IMG submission 203071) | Sediment microbial communities from Yellowstone Lake, YNP, Wyoming, USA - YL17G13_20 | ecosystem: Environmental > Aquatic > Freshwater > Lake > Sediment | place: USA: Wyoming | collected... | reverse complement strand
GGCCTGAGAAAGGGAATTTGGCAATTTGCTGAGATCTTCGGGTTAGCCGATCCACCATGCGCTTGGCATACTCAGGCGAATCCTGAGCAATGTAAGCGTAGATGGCGTCGAGGTGTCCCTCCGCTGTATCTGTCCAGTGAACCTTCATTCCGGCAAGCCGTACTTCGCCCGGACCTCTTTCACGTCTTTGGTGCGGCCTGTCTTGCTGTCGACCAACCCACGTTCAATCGCTTCGCGGACATATATTTCGCGCATCAGATCATCCCATGTGGCGTCTGGAGGCATCCGATCGATGAGTTTGTGGGCTTCTTCCTTTTCCATCACCGTTGACATAGCATTGCCACCTTCTTTCCGCTTGATAGAATAGCATGGAATGAAGCGAATATCAATTTCTCAGAAGCCGAACGCCGGGCATCAGCCAGAGCCGGGTTTCCCGGCAATTGGCTGCATGCCCTGGTTCGGCGCTCCTATGTCCAGAGGAATTGCCTGATGTCAATCAACCGGTGCAGATTCCTCTGGTCTTCCTCGTCCCATTTCTTCTCCAACCGCCAGTGCTTCCTCAGCGCGGAATCGTAGGCCGCGTACTTGTTCTTGTCGTAATCAACTATTTGCCGGTTATCGGAACCAGGCGCCTTCTTCCAGCGCATCGGTGGCTTCTTCAGGCTCCTTTCGTCAAGTGGGCTCCTGCGCGCAGGTCGCGTCTGGCTCCACCATTTGTACAGCGCGCAAATCTCTTTCCACGCATGCTTGTGCTCAGAGTTGGCGTTCCAGTCCACGATCCTATCCGGTTTCTCCTGTTCCATGAAATCGACAAGAAGTTGGAACGCGGCATGAAGCATGACGTGATCCTTATCAGACCACCCCTTTTGCAGCGTGTGAATCCTCAGGATCTTCATTCTCTGATCTCATGCCGAACGTTAGCCATCAGGCGCGGCCTTCTGGACGTCGCCTGGATGGCCTTGTTGGCTTCTTTGATACCCTCACGACCTTCAATCCACAATAGGTTTCAATCGGATCAAAGTCCCGATCGTTATGAAGGAGCGCTATGTCATGTTCAATGGCGACTGAGGCGATCATGCAGTCAACAGGTTTTCGTATGGTAACGCCCCTGCGCCGAAGTGAACGGTACAGTTCCGCCGCTCTCAGAAACGCTTGACGGGTCATGGGAAGAAGCAGAAAGGTGTCGAACCTTGACAACGTCCGTTGGTAATCCTCATCCTCACGAATGCCCTGCAGAACTTCGGTTAATATGATACCGCAGGTACAGATGTCCTCTTCCTCATTCAGCATTCGCTCAAGTTCGGCAACTTCGGGTGTAGATTTGGCAGCGAAGAAGTCAATCCATACCGTGGTATCAACAAGCACCATGGTCAACCTCGCCTCTTGCGCCATATGGCGAGATTACCTTCCCATTGGACCGTACCCTTCAATTCGAGAACCTTCTTCTGGCGCTCGTGCCTCAGCAACTCCTGCAAAGCATGGTCAATGAGTGCGCGACGTGTTTTGAGGCCAGTCGCCTTTTGACAGTAGGCTACGAGTGTGTCGTCGAGGACAATGTTGGTTCTGCTCACCTGAATCACCTCCAATTTATACACATAATATGATAAACTAATGTGTATGTCAAGGGATTCTCTTTTTTGAAGCCAACAATTATTGAACTGCAAGTTATATTTTGAAAAAATGCTACGCTGATAAATATCGTTTGTCAATTAAAATTTAAGTGATCCTGATAATTCTTAATTATTCACAAATTATATTTGTTAGTATTTTCTGTTACTTACGATCTCAATACCTGCGTAAACATCCGTTGGGGAATGAAGAATCTATTGGAAAATTAATGTTATATCGCAGATAATTAAAACCTCAAATCCATTATTAAGGAAGGATGATGAACAGAGAAAGAGAGGAGAAGAGGGGACGTTCGTGCGGAACGTGCCTAGTCAACCTGATATCTTAATCTAACCTTTTCCGACAGCTGCCGCTCGGCCACAATCCTCGTCACACAGGAACCGGTCACCCCAAGGTAGCGTGCCACCTCTGCCCCCGAATACCCCAACCCCTTCACAGCCATCTGTGAAAACTCTTCCCGTGCCTTCAAGACCACCTGCCTCCGGCTCCCAGATCTCAACTCCTCCAACGTCACCCCCCAGTTCTCACATACCTGCTGGGCCAGCAACGAAAGACTCCTCCGAACCCCAGTTAACCGAAGATTCGCTCTCCCAACCTCATCCCATTCCTCTAATACTCTCTCTACGAACTCTCCATCCCCCAATATCCGCTCATCCGATGCCGTCTTTTCTCCCCTTCTCCTTAATGCCAATACTTCCGACCATCCACCCATACTCCGTATCAATCCCCCACCCACTAACTCCGGCCTCCGTCCCATCTTAATCCCCTCTTCCACAAAGTTCAAATACTTTCTTATCCTCCCCACTCCCTTCCCAAAATACGACAGCACATACTCCGTATCCTGCCACTCCCGTTTCTGATATCCCATCAACGCCGAATGACCCGACCACGGAGTTCTGTTCAACTCTCCCAACCCCTTCACCATCCCCCCTCTGATTAAATTCAAATGGATATATCGCACCAATTCCATCAAATACGAATCCTCCTGACAGACAATAGACTTATACCTATTTTGGAAGAGATGGCCGTTCCGATTGTGGCGCTTATTGAATTTCACCACATACCCGGTCAGCAGACGTCTCATGTTTCGGGCTAAAGGCTTCTTTCCTGTTTTGCAGAGGAGATGAAAGTGGTTTGGCAGAAGGGCCCAGGCATAAACCTTAAGACAGCCTTCTTCAGCGAGGAGTCCAAGTCTGGAAAGGAAATCGTTTCGATCCTCATTGGCCAGGAAGATCGGCCGTTTCTCGATGCCTCGACCCATGACATGATGGAGGACACCAGGAGCATCTAAGCGTGCTGATCGGGGCATGGAACTATTTTACTTCCAACCCTTATCGTTGTCAAGCACGCTCTGCACGAACGTCCCCTTTTCCATTTTTGACCGGTTGAGCTTTATTTAGTAGAATCCACCAAAAGAGGGAAAATACTTCCTCCCTATTGCGGATGGGAAAGAAAAAATATTAAATTATGTATATCAATTTAGCTCTTTAAAAACTGTCCCAAACAAAGAACCGCTTAAGCTTCTCATTCCTGCGAAAGCAGGAATCCATGTTTTCTTCTCATAGGTTCTGGATTCCCGTTTCCACGGGAATGACATAGTCCTTTTTTCAAAGGGTTAAAGTGTTACGATTATGTATATTTTGAAGTCAGGGGATAAGGAGTGGGTTGGAATTTATTGGATGAGGATGAGAAAGGAGTTTTCCTGATTGATTAATATCTATATTGCAAGACATGGAGAGACGACCTGGAATGTGGAAGGCAAGATACAGGGTCGGAGCGATCCTGGGCTGAGCCCGAAGGGTTATACTCAGAGCTTGGCCTTGCTCGAACAACTTAAAGAACGGCCCATCTCTGCCATCTACACTAGTACATTGAAGAGATCGGTTTTTACCGCTCAACCGGTCGCAAACCACTTAGATCTTCCCATTCAAAGACAGCCGGAGTTAGATGAGATCGCCTTTGGGATACTGGAGGGGAGACTTCTTTCCAAATTTGATGAGGAGTTGAAGAGCGAATGGGAACAGTTCAAGGATCACCGGTTTACGTATCGTATTCCGGGCGCTGAAAATTATACGGATGTCGCGAACCGGATTAAACCCTTCATGGAAAGGGTCCTTCGAAATCATGAAGGACAAGAGGTTCTGGTTGTCGGTCATCGGGTTGTCAACCGATTACTGATCGGGATGCTTTTGGAGTTTTCATTGGAGAAAGTCCTGGAGATCGAGCAGACCAATGATTGCCTTTATTTGATCCAGAAAGATGGTGAGACCAAAATCTTTCACTACATTGACGGGGAGATTAAGGAAGGGCTCATCCTTGTTGGCCAGGGAATCATCCTTTAGTTATTAGTTGGAGCACATTATAGTTTACATCAGCCTCAGCAAGTCATTGCGAGGGGTCCTACTTGTGGGACAGAGAAGCAATTCCACCCCCTCCCAACCCTCCCCCCTCGAGGGGGAGGGAGAGGGTGGGGGGGATGACCGCGCCCTTCGGGCTTGCTATGGCAGACTCTGAGCTTTGTAGATGTTAACTATATCATGCTCCCTTTAATATCTGTATTGAGGAATCAGAAGCGTATGAAGATTCAGCCCGGGAAATGGAAGGTTCACTGTGTCATCTACGACTGTGATGGCGTTCTCTTCGATTCCCTCGAAGCCAACACAAAATTGTATAACGATCTCTGTGCCCTGGTGGGGAGATATCCTTTGAGGGAAGATGAGATGCGATATGTTCACACCCACACGGTCTATGAAGCCCTCCATTTTATTTTTGGGAAAGAAAACGATTTGGAAAAAAAGGCGTTAGAAATTTTAAAACAGAAACAGGTCGATTTGAAAAATTACGTTGGCTACTTAAAGATGGAGCCCCATCTGTTTCAAACGTTGGAGAGGCTGAAAGAGAAAGGAATACTTCTGGCCATTAACACCAACCGGACGACCTCGATGAAATATATCATGGAGAGATACAATCTCTGGCCTTTTTTTGATATGGTGGTGACGGCCCTCGATGTCAAAAACCCAAAACCTCACCCTGAATCCATCGAGAAGATTGTCCAAGCATTCAATTTAAACAAAGAACAGGCCGTTTTTGTGGGAGACTCCGAGGTCGACCAACAAACGGCTAAATCGTCAGGCATCAGATTTGTCGCTTATAAGAATAAAGAGATCGCAAATGACGCCTATATCGATGATCATCTTGCTTTGTTAAATATTATTTCGAACGAGAAAAACCTCCGTGAAGAGCACGATGATGGAAAATGAAGACCTTTCAAAACTGAAGATTGATAAATCTGTCAGAACCTTTCGGCCGGTCAGGCGTAAGAAATATGTTTATTTTGTTTTGTTTATCCTACTCATCGTCGTTGCAGGTTTCCTCTACTTGAATGGGTTCATTTCGCCAGCCGTTCTTGTCGAAGTCGCAAGCGTCTCCCAGGTCTATCCCTCCCAGACAGTTTCCCAGCTGAATGCGAGTGGCTATGTGGTGGCCCAGCGAAAAGCTGCCGTGGCCTCCAAGATCACGAGCCAACTCGTTTCACTCATGGTGGAAGAAGGAAGCCGCGTAAAGGAAGGGCAGGTGATCGCCCTTCTGGAGAACAAGGACGCCATGGCAGCCCGCGATCAAGCAGAGGCCAACCTGAGGGTGGCCCATGCCAATTTGGAAGGGGCTAAGGCAGAGTTGGAGGAGGTCACACTTGCTTTCAATCGAAATAAAGAGTTGTTGACAAGAGGGATCATCGCAAGGGCGACCTATGATGTCTCGGAAGCCCGTTTTCTCAGGGCACAGGCGGCGGTGGCTGCAGCGGAGGCAGCCATAAAGGCCGGCTCTGCGGCCCTTCAGGGGGCCAATGTTGCCCTGGAGTATTCCCTGATCAAGGCACCTTTCGATGGGGTGGTCTTGACAAAGAACGCTGACATCGGCGACATCATAACGCCTCTGGGTGCCGCTGCCAATGCCAAAGCGGCTGTGGTCACCATTGCCGATATGAGTTCTCTCGAGGTGGAGGCCGATGTTTCCGAATCGAATCTGAGCAAGATCAGGCTTGGCCAGCCATGCGAGATTCAGCTGGATGCTTTACCGGAACTGCGTTTCCGTGGTGAGATTCATATTATTGCACCGACTGCCGACCGGAGCAAGGCAACGGTCATGGTTAAGGTCCGCTTCATCGATAAAGACAGCCGCATATTGCCAGAGATGAGCGCGAAGGTCGCTTTTCTCTCCCGTCCGGTAACAAGAGAGGAGAAGAGACCACGAACTGCTCTCAATCAGGTGGCCTTGGTTGACCGAGGAGGCAGGAAGGCAGTCTTTCTCGTCAAAGGGAACAAGGTATTCGAAACCCCTGTAAGCCTCGGGGACCCCGTGGGTGACATGGTAGAAGTCCTTGAAGGCGTGAAGGCGGGAGACCAGGTCGTGCTGAACCCTTCAGATCGATTGAAAAATGGGTCAAAAATAAAGGTTGAAGAAAAGTAGATGGAGAGCACAACACCGATTGTCGAGATAGAACACGTGAACAAATCCTACCGCAGGGGGACCCACATTATCCCTGTACTGCTGGATATCACGCTGGATATTGTGGAAGGGGAATTCCTGGCGTTGATGGGACCATCGGGTTCAGGAAAGAGCACCCTTCTCAACCTCGTCGCTGCTCTTGACAAGGTTGATAACGGCATGATCAGGGTAGGTGGCATCGATATCACAGGACTCACTGAGAGCGAATTGGCTGAGTGGCGATCAATCAATGTCGGGTTCATCTTTCAGTTCTATAATCTCATCCCGGTTCTGACGGCCCTCGAAAACGTCGAGCTTCCCCTATTGCTCACCGGTCTATCTCGCAGAAAACGACGCGAGCACGTGGAACTGGCGCTCCAAGTTGTGAACCTTGAGAGTCGAATGGATCATTATCCTGGCCAGCTCTCTGGAGGAGAGCAGCAGCGGGTTGCCATTGCCCGCGCCATTGTCACCGACCCGACGATACTGGTTGCAGATGAGCCGACCGGAGACCTCGACCGGGTTTCGGCTGAGGAGATCCTCGATCTGATGGATCGGCTCAATCGTGAATCGCATAAGACCATTATTATGGTGACCCACGACCCTCGGGCAGCAAAAAAGGCGCATACCATCCGGTATCTGGATAAAGGTATCTTGAACAATGTACATCCTCAAGCTGCTCCTTAGAAATGCCTTTCGCCACAAGCTCCGTACCGCTCTGACCATTCTAAGCATCACCATCGCCATTCTTGCCTTCGGATTGCTTAGGACCTTCATCGGCGCCTGGTATGCGGGGGTCAAGGCCTCCTCGGCAAACCGCCTCATCACCCGAAACGCCATATCCCTCATCTTCTCACTCCCCCTTTCCTATAAAGATAAGATTCGCCAGATCGATGGGGTGAAGCAGACCGCTTACGGGAATTGGTTTGCAGGTATCTACAAAGACGAAAAGAATTTTTTTGCCAATTACGCCATCGAAGCAAGAAACTACATGGAGTTATACCCGGAATTCGTTGTTCCTGCGGATCAAAAAGAGGCTTTTCTTCGCGATCGAAAAGGATGTGTCGCAGGACGGAAGCTTGTGGAGCAATACCATTGGAGGATCGGAGACATTGTACCATTGAAAAGTGTCGTCTTTCCAGGCAACTGGGAGTTTGTACTCCGAGGCATCTACCACGGAAGAGACGAAAGCACGGACGAAAGGGTCTTCTTTTTTCACTGGGACTACCTGAATGAGGCGCTGAAAAAGACGACCCCTCGCCGTGCCGATCAGGTGGGCTGGTACGTCGTCGAAGTGAAAGATCCGAATCGGGCGGCTGAAGTGGCTCAGGCCATAGACAAGACCTTTAGGAATTCACTGGCTGAGACCCTCACCGAAACCGAAAAGGCATTCTTTCTCTCCTTTATCTCCATGGCAGATGCCATCATTATAGCCATCCAACTGGTCTCTTTCGTAGTGATCATCATCATTATCGCAGTGGCTGCCAACACCATGGCGATGACGGCTCGGGAACGGATTGGAGAATATGCCATCTTCAAAACTCTGGGTTTTAGAGGGTGGCGTATTGCCGGCATGATTGTCGGAGAATCTCTGCTCATTACCATGATCGGTTGCCTCGTCGGCATCGTCCTTACCCCTCCTGCCGCAAAGGTTTTCAGCAAGTATGTGGGCACTTACTTTCCTACATTCAGGGTGGAGATCGAAACGATTTACATGGACATTGGAGCCTCCATACTGGTTGGTCTTTTTGCGGCCATCATTCCGACCTGGCGTGCTGTAAAAATCCGCATCGCCGATGGACTGAGGAGGATAGGGTAAGTGGGAGTTCCCTTCTCATATAGCTTCCGGAACCTCTGGACGCGCCGATTAACCACCGTGCTCACTGCATCGGGCATGGCCCTTGTCGTGTTCGTCTTTGCTGCCATTCTCATGCTGGCCGAAGGGCTTCGGAAGACACTTGTTGAGACCGGTTCGTATGACAACCTCGTGGTGGTCCGAAAAGGTTCTACCTCCGAAATGATGAGCTGGGTTACTCGACTACAGGCTTCCATTGTGGAAACTCAGCCTGAAGCGGCCATCGGAGCAGATGGCCAACCGCTCCTTGCGAAAGAAATGGTCGTCCTCATCGCTCTTCCCAAACGGGGAACGAACGCACTATCCAATGTGGTGATCAGAGGAATGGGTGCAAGCTCACTCGCATTGCGACCACAGGTGAGATTGGTAGAGGGGCGCGCGCCCAAATCCGGATTATCGGAGATCATTGCCGGCCGAAGCATTGCAGAGCGATTCAAAGGAGGGGGCATTGGTGAAACCCTCCGCTTCGGGATGCGGGACTGGAGGATTGTGGGGATCTTCGACGCGGGCAACACGGGGTTCAGTTCAGAAATCTGGGGGGATGCGGATCAACTCATGCAGGCCTTTCGCAGGATGGTCTACTCATCCGTCATCTTCAAACTGCGTGATCCTTCCGAATTTGAAAGAGTGAAGAAATGGATTGAAAGTGATCCACGCCTGACGTTGGAAGCAAAGCGTGAGAATCGTTACTACGCGGAACAGTCGGAAAGAATGGCTCAATTCCTTCGCATTCTCGGGACGGCGTTAACCATCATCTTCTCTCTCGGCGCCATTATCGGTGCCATGATTACCATGTATTCGGCAGTGGCCACCCGAACAAGCGAAATCGGAACGATGCGCGCCCTGGGCTTCAAGGGGATCAGCATCCTGGGAGCTTTCATTCTCGAAGCCCTGCTCCTGGGGCTGATCGGTGGGTGCCTGGGTCTCTTCTTGGCCTCTTTTTTACAGCTTCTCACGATCTCCACGATGAATTTTCAGACCTTTTCCGAACTCGCCTTTAACTTCACCCTCACCTTTGGCATTGTTTGGAAGGGGCTCGGTTTTTCCCTGGTCATGGGCTTCGTCGGGGGTGTGCTGCCAGCGTTCAGAGCATCGCGAATGAATATTGTGGACGCCTTGCGAGCAAGTTGATGTACGAAGATCATGGATAGAATGGATTGAGTGTCCGCATCGAGGATGGTGGAACTCCTCGGCTTGAGGCAAAGGGCAAATAGGCGAAATGTGAACAAGGTGAAGTGAACATAAGGCAACTGTTAGCTAAAATTTAAAACTGGACACCTTCTAATATCCTCTCCCCGTTGGGGAGAAGACAAAGGTGAGGGGGATTTCATGGATTCCACCCTCACCCCAACCCTCTCCCGTCAAGGGAGAGGGGGATCTATTAATCTTGATCATCTGATCCTCATATCGGGGTTAATCAGTGGGCAATGCTTGTTACAAGAGGATTAGGTGTCCACTTTTAAATCCCTTCGGGTTGTATTCCCCGCCGCTTGCGGCGAGTTCGTCATTCCGGCGGAAGCCGGAATCCAGAAGACCGGACTGGATTCCGCATCAAGTGCGGAATGACAGAATTTAAAATTTTTGATACCCCGCTGCTTGCGGCGGGGTAGTTCATTTTTAAATCCGCCAAAAACTGTCCACTTTTAAATTTTAAATGACAGTGAACATAAGGCAACTTGAAAACGAACCGCATGATTTCGTCATACTCGCGAAAGCGGGTATCCAGGATTTTATCAAAATATGCCAGAATACCCCCCAGCTCAGCTGGGGGAATGAATGGCCTACCCTCTCCCTTGGGGCCTGCCTGCGCGAAGCCGCTTCGGCGAAGGCAGGGGAGAGGGTTAGGGTGAGGGGGAAATGATCTAATCATCACCCCTCTCCGAGCCAGAGGCTCTCTGAGCCGGCGGCCACCTTAATCCTCCCCCATCCCCGCCATAATTCAGCGGGATCTTCGACAAGGGGGAGGAAAGTTTTTTAGAGAATTAGATGTCCCGCAGCTCTGCTGCGGGGTACTTTACTACTCAATTTCAAAGCCTATTGCAGAGGTCAGCTCAGATGACATCGCTTGTTACGCATAAAACATAGGAAAAATCCGCAGAGACTCCAATCATGGGAGGGGTGGAAGTCTGGCCCAAGGCCGATATATTGCATCACTCCCAGCCTTCGGCTGCCAGGGCTTCATGGAGTTCGTCGGGATGATGGCGACAGCGATACTCGAGCCGGCTGGATTCGGCGTGGGCCTTGTTGTAGGACCAACCACCGGCCATTCGATTGCGTTCGTGCAGTTCATGCAACAGCACATAGGCACGCTCTTTTTCCTCGATGGCATCGTCAATCCAGACTTCGTTTTCAGGTACGAATTCATAAACATAATCGTGACCGCCTTCTGTGAAGTCGATGTCAAACACACTACGAACGAGGCGGCCGTTGACGATCCAGACGCTGACACCCTTTTCGAGTTTTTTCCACAGCCGCTGGTGAACCTCTCGGCCGTCCGGGAGTTCCTTGCCATGATGGGTTAATCGGCTCACATCTCCGGCGCAACGGCGCTCCCTCCGTTCCACCCGATCAGCCTCCTCCAAGGCCTTATCATAGGGCACGCCCTTAGACATCAGTCGATGTTCTACCAGAAGATGATCGATGAAAAACCGCTGCTCGTCGTCTTTGGTTTCCTTTTCAATCCAGAGTTCGTCTTTGGGGATGTAGTGGAAACTATAATGTTGGCCGAAATTGGTAAATTCTTCATCGATATGGCTCCGAATGTAACTGCCGTCGACGATCCACACCCGCAGATTTCCCCGTTCATCTATCTTTTTGAGATAAGGCAATTTGAGTTTTGCTGCCATAACCCTACTCCATCCTACTTTCTTAATCTCTTTATCCTAACAACAAATATCGTGTAACCATTTATGATGGAATCGTAAAAAGTCGAAAATCTCCTCCCCCTCGACGGGGGAGGGTTAGGGTGGGGGTGATAAGTTGCGTATTTCTGCATGTTATTTCCCCCTCCCCTTAGTTCCCTCCCGCCGGGGGAGGGGGAAATTTACTTTTTACGAATTCATCATTTATAGCTGCAAAGCTTTTGTGGAACCTACTATCCCTTGGAGCATTCCAGCCACTAAGATAGATAAACGATGGGTTCTGCCGTGAGGAACCAGACATCGCAACATATCCAACCAAACATTATATGCTTTTGTACCAACTACAGATTTTACCATCTTTGGTCCATCAGAATTTAAAAGCTAATAGTGAAATTCAGCGACGGATTTTACGTCTTCCGCTGGAATTTTTTGTTAGCCCATTGTTTTAATCATTCGTTCATATTCATCGTGAGTGCCGATCCAAATCCAAATGAAATCTTCGCCATCCGCAACCGCAAGGGCCCTGTAATTTATTCCAACTCGGATCGACCAAAACTTACCGACTTTTTTGAAATGGAGGGATGGATGTGAAGGGTTGGTTTTAAGCAGGTCAAAGTTCTTTTTCGATATCCCTTGAACAGGTTCTGGAAGATTCCAAAAGCATTCCCAGAAGCGATTTGTTGTCCGATGCATTTAGAGTTCTTTGAGCTTTCCTTTCTTTTTTTCATCAAAGGCTTCCCGGATCAGGAAATCCAATTTCCCTGACTCTGAATCCAGCTCAATCTGTCTATCCCATTTTCCCCAATCCTTTTCAGAAAACCACCGTCTCAACTGGATATATTCTTCCTCGGTTAGAGCTTCGATGGCTGCTCTTAGTTCGTTTATCTTAGACATATTGATACCTCCTTCATAATATTATAGCAGATTCTTCCTTTTTGGGGGCTAACACCAAGCTCAGTGGCATGGTATATCTTGTCCACTGCGGCGCCATGTTAGGTCGCCTATCGTAGAGTTGAATCATGAAAACAAGATAGAAATGGGACCGGGGCCACCTTCAAAATTCGGTTATCATTTTTCCTTTCGAGACTCGATCTCCTTTCTTAATTTAATCTCTTCATCCAATCTTCCCTCTATCCTCTTTATCACTTCGCTCACTGCTGGCCCTTTTATCCCAAGAATCTCCCAATTTCTCTCGACGTAATATCGTAAAATCCATTTCCAAATTACTAAGGAGTCCATAATTGATTAGACATATTTTTCCAAAAATCTCCCCTCCCCTCTGCGGGAGGGGATTCACCCAGTTAGATAGAAGATTTTTTGAATAACAGCGCTGAATAGACAATCTTATCTAACAGGGTGAAGGGGAGGGGGGACTAATGATGGACCAAATCGCTTTTGTCCTCCCCCACCTTTACCCTGTGGAGTAGCAGAACTTACTCCACAGGGCAAGCCCTCCCCCATCGAAGGGGGAGGGGATTATAGGGGAAATTTGAAATATTTCTTCTAAGTCTTTAGTGTCCATACAATTAGCTTGAAAATAGCACCTAATATACCTCCTCTCCCCTCTGGGGGAGAGGATTGAGGTGAGGGGGCAAAGGCTTTGACTCACCCTCACCCCCACCCTCTCCCATCAA
>Ga0315293_10005051_pt1 | contig 12466 bp, 16 predicted proteins | sample YL17G13_20_MG_FD_203071 | JGI IMG/M metagenome (GOLD analysis project Ga0315293, IMG submission 203071) | Sediment microbial communities from Yellowstone Lake, YNP, Wyoming, USA - YL17G13_20 | ecosystem: Environmental > Aquatic > Freshwater > Lake > Sediment | place: USA: Wyoming | collected... | reverse complement strand
AGTTGTATCGGTTCATTGTTCTATTCTCCCGTTTGAATCAATATGCCTTCCGACTGCGCGCCATTATACCTGCGATTTTACCGTAGGTTGCCTTGTCTTTTATCTCGCGGTACAATCTCCTTTTACGCAGTTCGTTTATACGCCTTCTATTTTCTACATTTAACAGAATCAACAGAACGCATAAGGTCGCAACCGTTACCATTGACCTGACAAACTATTTCTACACCGCTTCACCGGAATTGTAGCCGGCGTCGTCGTCCACTTCTACAAGTACCTGATGAACATCCTTCATCCCGAACTTTGTTTTCAGGTTCTTTGTTCCTTTGTAGGTTATCCGGCACAGCTTCCCGACAACTACCGATTCCATTTGACGGTTCAAGTTTGTGAATCCGTAAATGCCGAACGGCACTCCGTCCGCGTCAGTGAACTGCCATATCGTCTGATTGCCAATTTTCGTTGTGATTTGCTTGTTGCCGACGTACGTCCCGATGTGGACAGCACTCACTCCTTCCTTTTTTATGTCAATTGCGTTCCCGACCTGTACCGGTTTGAATCCCATTTTTTACTCACACTCCTTTTTGTAGTTTTTCCTGCCTGTCAGATTCAGCGTCAAGTTCGCCTTCCAAAGCGTCGTAACGTTCGCGGATTTTACGTTGCGCTTTTTCCAGACGATATACAATCATCTCGTTGTAATTTTCCTGTATCTTCCTAATATCGTAAATCAGATTCCCGAAAACATCAACCATGTCGGACAACACTTTAAGTTCTTCACTCATGGAATCACCCCTTTTAACCCTGATTCAATTTTAGGTTTTTTATATTTTTTTGTCAAGTCCCCCGCGTCAAAATAATAACCGTCGGAATAGTTTGCGTCAATCTCGCTTTTCCAGATATGTTTTCTTTTCATACCGGAATTAGCAAGCATTTTTATTTGATAGTTTGCCCCGTTTCTGTTCTTCCATGCCGAATATTTCCTGCGCCTATAATAGACGATGAACATTTAACCGTTCTCTTTACATATTCTCAACGATATAAATTTTTCTCTTTACGTCATGCGGTAATTCGGAAACAGTCAAAATGTCCTCATCGACTTGTCCAGTCTGCGTATCACCAACAACAACCCACTTACCTAAAACTACACCCATGTCATCAACCAATGTCAACTCGTATCTGTTTTTTAGTTTGTCGGCAATCATGTCAGCACCCCCTAATAAGTATATTGTAATTTCGATAATACTCTTATCGCGCCATCAAAGATATTTGCCTGTTCGTTTTTATGTTCTCTTTTTGGGTCAAGTCTATCTGCCCATCCATCAAAAGTTCTTGTAACGCCATTTATAAATTCTATCTCACTTTTTTTCAATTTCATTTTAGCACCCCCAAATAAAGAACCCGCAGGTGAGGAAGGACGCCTTGAAACGCCCAGTCCTGCGGGTTTGATCAGATTCGATGGTTTCAAGGTTTTCATGGTCTTTGTCCTTCCTCACTATAAGTATAGCAGGTATTATCTATCTTGTCAAGTCCCACTGAAAGATTTTTTACCCTCTTTTCACCGTCGTTGTTTTAGTTCTGTGGTTTTCCCATAGTAAAATTTCTTTCATCTTATCAAATCAAATTGACACCTTTTTCAGTTTGTCTTTTTGAGCAGTTTTCATCGCTTCCTTAAATAGACTGATTTCCTTACTCCCCCGTTTACTCTTTACATCTTACATCCAAATACTTAAATCTTAAATACTTACACCTTTTTTACCTCGTTTTAAGCTATTTACAAAGTAATTCAAAAGAAGTCCCTTTTTTACACACTGGTTTGTGTAAAAAAAATTACTTCATCTATGGGGAACTGACGGGATGTTCCCAACGTCTGCCTATTTTGAGAGTTTTAGATACTAACCCCTTTTGGAGTCGTTATACCCGATATCACTCTGACGCGCCAACAGACGGCGCACAAGGAAGGTTGCGTCCTGATAACAGAAAGTAACACCTGTCAAAACTGCCATCACCTATCAGGTAGCGCGGGGAACATGGTTAAATACTTCATCCCCGTTTGTTTTATGGTTGGCAAACTTAATTGCCTATCATTTAGCCCAAAACACCGGAGTAGCAACATAAGGTAAAACACCTCTCCGGTTAAAATTTGTTGTTCCAAAAACCAAAATTTGTACAGCCAATCTTTGAAAGAAAATCAGCTTCCCAATTCATGTCGCGCGGTATCCATTCAAAATAAATGTCCTTAAAAAACTTTTCAACTAACGACAAACATTTGATTGCCGATTTTTTGTAAATTCCATTTTTGATTTTCCATTCTTTTTTCATTTGATTTATTACAAGGTTGGAATCACCGCGTACTTCGATATGTTCATTTTGTAAGTTATTTTGTATCAGGTATTCCAATGCGTCAATTAGTGCTTCATATTCTGCTACGTTGGAACTCATCCCTTTTCCACTGCCGATTGTTTTGTGGTTTTTGTAAGCAATCATTTTGTCGATCTTTACTATAACGCCAATCCGTCCAGTTCCATAAGGATTGCGCGGTTCACAAGAGCCGTCAAAATAAACTTCAATCTGTTTCATAAATAAAAAAACAAGGTCAAAGAGCTTCTCTGAACTTTGACCTTGCTTTGTTGCACATTATTTGTGCAGATGAGAAGCTTTTCGAACATCCATTATGCCTTTTTGCCTTTTGTTTGTCAAGTGAGTAGAAAAGATTTTTTTCTATGGACAACTTATCGACGACGCGCTTAATGTTCCGTCGTTCGCAACGTCTATTCTCCAACAGTTTAAGTCAGGCGATTTTAAGATGTACCCGAACCCTACCGTCTGATTGTAAAAGTTTCCGTTTGTTACGGTAGCAGTCCCATCGTAAACTTCAAACTTGTGTGAAGGGTTCGTAGTTCCTATTCCCACATTCCCATCATTATTTATAGTCAGTCTTGTTTGATTGTTCGTCTTTACATTTATGTCGGCATTGTCCTGATTGACTATATTCATCTCTCCAAATTCGTTGTTCGTACTACCTATCGCACCAGTAATATCGCCATAGTATTTTGTAGCATTGACGTTTCCAGAAACATCGAGAATAAAAGGATTGCCTCCCAACGGGTAACTGATTATAACTACTCCACTACCTCCATTCCCACCTTTGTTTGTACCGAGTCGTTCTGCTCCTCCTCCTCCTCCTCCAAGTCCATTAGTCCCATCAAATCCGTCACCAGTAGAACCGTCTCCTCCTCCTCCAAGTCCACCAGCACCCCCAACATCATACACATCAACAAAGATAACACTTCCTCCACCACCACCCGCATAATAAGATTGTGTTCCAGTTATAGAAGACAAATATCCTATCCCTCCAACACCTCCAACCCAATTTGTACCATCTCCACCAACTCCTCCAGCACCACCACCACCACCTGCCCCATAATCGTCCGTATTGTAAGAATTACCGCCATTGTACCCTTGTCCAACCGATCCCAATCCTCCTATGCCGTCAATTGGTGAACCGCCTCCTCCACTACCGCCATTGATTCCCCATGTAGCATTACAACCTCCACCGCCACCACCAGAAGCTATGACAACGTCAAAAAATGAATCTTCCCCATTCTCTCCTTGTGTATTTGTGTTTCCAGTTCCCCCAACTCCGATATGAACATCCATAGTTCCGGTAACAGCATAAGTGGATTTGTAGACTACGCCTCCCCCGCCTCCCCCCGCTCCATTGAATAATCCTCCTCCTCCTGCACCGCCTCCACCAACAATCAATACCTTGACATTTAGAGGCGTTGTATATGGAGTGAATGTACTGCTTGACGTAAAAGTGTGAACCGCATAGGTAATACCGCCACTCGAATAAGTGGAAAGAACTCCCCCAGATGAATACAGAATATCATTGTCAGCAGAAAAACTGCCAAGACTTACCCTGCCTTTGTTTACAACAAAAGTGGAAGTGCAAACATTAAACCTTTTACATACGGAAAACGTACTGATTTTAATGTAACCATCTTTTTCCTGATAGTTTGTATTAACATCTAAATATACAGTAGCACCTCCTTCAAGTATTGTTCTTGTAGAAAAGTCCAATGAGTCCAATCTGGTTGTTATGGTTTGAGTAGAACCGTCGAGATTGTCAAGTCTTATGTTTATCGTTGACAAATCAACACTTGCCCCGCCTCCGCCTGTAGGGGAAGAAACCTGTATTGTCCCATCACTCCATTTGATTTGCGTTGCCGATATTTCCGCAACCGTGCCGGATGTCGCTATAACACTGTGCCACTTTTTTGTAGCAGTTCCAACTTGCCCCTCATTGTCAGCGCGCGGGACAATGTTCCTTGTCACGGCAAATAACAACCCGCTTGTCAGAAACAAAGAAACAAAAAATAATCTTCTCATCAGTTCCCCCTACGGTTTAGGTTCTAAATCGTTTTCAACGTTGATTGCCCACAAAGTATCATTCGCAATCAATGAGTTCGACGGCATATAGTTCCCGTCAACGTCTGTGTCCCACAAAGTCAATGTCGTAAAAGCTGTCGATTGTTGCGTCCCATCAGAAAATGTAATTGTCGAAGTATGAAAATTTGCTATCGTTCCAGATGATAAATTGGGAACTATCAACGTCATTGAATCGCTCAACTGACTGAACTTTGAAATGTACAAGTCCTGTTTGCCGGTGATAGCGTTTGTTTCGTAGTATTTCCCGCCCAACTTCATCGGGAACTCTGCGAACAAAAGCGCGCTATTTGTAAGTATAAGAACCGCGAGAATTCCAGATTTTATCAGATTCCGAATTGCCATTTGCCCACCTTTTTTCTAAAACTCCTTCGACAAGTTCTAACTGTACTATAAGCCATTTCGCTTCATTATTTTCTGTGCCTATCGGCGCGTGACCTACTATTATCTTTGTGTCGCTGACGTTCTCCGTCCGTTCGGCGCGGAAGAAATCGTATTGCCTGATTGCGTCAAGCAGAATCGAGTGCGCGCTCATAAATACCTCGATATTTTATGACCGTGTACCTTTGACAGTACGTTTCGGTTCAGCATAGCATAAATCAATAGGAGTCCTAAATAGAGTAATTCCTTCTTTGTAAAGCCGAACAGTTCCGGTCGCTTCCAGTGTAGGTAAGCAAGCGCGCCCGCGACCGCGTAGTAGAACGCGTACGTTTTGCGACCGTCCTGTAAGTAAACGAAGAACCAGTATATTTTTTTCAGGATTCTTAATAGTATCACACTATTTCCTCCAACTCAAATTCCGACTGGTAATTGGCGCAGTCATGCCTTGTAGAAATGACGTTACATTTTAGCGCGTCAAGGAATGGCACTGCGTCGTCCGGCGCGTGCTTGTAGGTCACAGCAACCGTGTCGGACAATTCTACCTGCGGTAGAAACTTCGCTATAACCCGCAGACGCCTGCGCTTCTTTTCCAGACGAGCAAGGTATTTTACCGCTATACCGTCAGCGACGTTTGTGTCTTTGTTTATTAAAATGTCACTGCCGATGCTGAAGATTTTAAGATTTGCCAGTATCTCTCGGGCGGACGTTTCAACGTCAACGGCAGAAAACTGTTCGCTGACAAACTGACCGAAGTTCGCTCTGATACCACTGTACAAAATGCCGTAGTCAACTCGACAATATCCGACTTGCGCAAGGTTTGTCGCCTGCGTCAATGACAAATCGACTGCCGTTGAACTGTTCCTTTGCCGGAAGAAAAATGTTTCGTCGTCATCCATTCCCCATTCAAAGTCTGTCAATTTAGCAAGTTCTTGAATACATTGATAGCAATTTTTACCAGAAAAATTCCCCATAGCAATAAAAACATTTGTAGAATTGAATTGTATTGTATAGAAAGTTATATTTGTAGTTTCCTCATTTCCCGATGACAATGATGACGTTACGGGAACAATTACATATCTGACTTGAAAATATCTTTTTGTGTTTGACAATATAGCATTAGTGCCGGAAATTGTAACCCAAGAATCCCAAGAACTTCCGTCATTACTTGTTCTGGTTTGTACGGTCAAAACATCCAAAGGCGCAACGGTATATCCTGTCGTCAAATTACCGTAAGATACCAGACCAGATTTTGTATCAATAGTCTGTGATTGATGAGTTTCACTGTAACCGCTTGACGGAATGTAAATGTCGTCAAATGTAATTCTAACTTCCGGCACTATATTGCCAATTGAACTATAAATTACCATTCTGTCACCGGAAATTGTACTTAAATCAATAACGTCTAAAATTAAAACAGAATCAACGTAAACCTCAAACAACCCTGTCGGGTAACGTAAGACTTTTATTGTTTTTTCAGAACTTCCCATCAAAAGTCCGTCATCGCTTGCTATGACTTCATTGTTTGACGCTTTAACAAGTTTTATTCCTTGACCATTTTCCGTCGAGTAGCCCCACCAAATATAATATCCGTCTGACGGTGAATTTGAATTTGTTAAAAAATGCCATCGTATTTCATCATATCCTCCAGTTATACTTATTTTTATTTCCCATTTTCCGTAAACGATTGACCTTCCAAATGTTCTATAAATTACATTTGATACAATTCCGTTACTATATGTAAATCTTACTTTTCCGCTGTTGACAGCATAAGAAGGCGGAGTGTATGGGGCTTCATTGTCTCTAATTGTCCATCCGTTATCTGAAAGTGTACCGCTTGAAAAATTATTCCACAATGTACCCGAATCACTTATCATCGGGTTGATAATCATTTTCCCGTTTTCTGTTCCTGTGCTTATGTTCGCGGTATTTGTTCCGGCGTCAAAATCTGCCTTTGACGTCATTGTTATATTATTTTTTATAGTTCCCAACGTAGCCGAGGAAATTGATTTTGCTGTTATACCTGCCTGACTGACAAGTGAATCAATTAAATCTTCTAAAAGCTGATTTTTTTTCCAATGGATATAAGAACATTTTATCAATTGCCCGACTGCCGGTGCTTTTGCCAATGTTATTATTGCCCCAAAATCTATATCATCCAATTGAGATATATTGTAATCTGTCCCCTTTGTCATGGTTATTGAATTGACTGTAACTTCCAAAATTTCTCCAATGCCGGAATATGATGTATAAAATTCTTTTACAGTATCATCTCCCGTTCCGATTGTTTCCAATGTAACAGTATTAGAAACGCCCTTTGCGTCTGCGTCCTGTAAAAGCCGTTCAAGTCCTTCGATAGTGACAAAACAATTGCGCGATTCACTGTCAAACTGCCATTCTACGGCAACGCCTGTGAAAACCTTTATAACCTCCTCTGTTCCCCTGACCACTGCCCCGTACCGCACGTCGTGTTCTCCGGCGTTCACAAACCCTGTCCGGATTTGAAATTTCATCATGTAGGGTTCGTAACCGTAGCTTGACCCCAAATCCGACCCGAAGTAACCGGACATGTTATTTTCGTCCCACTGGTTGCTGTCGTTCAAAAGCGTAAGTGTAAGATTTGATACCCTGAACTCCGTCAAGGTTTCCGTGTCCAATTGATGTACGATTGATGACAAATTTGAGAATTTGCTTCGGTCAAGTTCTGTCCATGACGCCTCCCAAACGTATGAGTTTGACCCGTTCCAGTATCTCCGCTTGTAGTAAACCCGCGCAATTGGATATGTAGTTTTCAAATTCTGCGCCAAAACAAAATCGGCAGAAACGGTTTTCATGTTTCTCTCAATTCCATGTTTATAGTGTAGCCGTTATCCTTGCTTTTTGTGGTGTACTTTGCCGTGAACGTGTTGACCCAATTCACAAGGTAAATTTCGTCCGGCTTAAAGTCTGATTCCGGATACCAAAGGAACGGACTGTTTTCGTTCTTTAAAGCAAGCAAATTGTTGTAGTCGAACCTTGACAGGAAGTCGAACGTCGCCCGACATCCGTATTTTTGACTACGGTTTGTATTGAACCGCGTGACAGCCCTATGTTCTGTGCCATCCCCCAAAATTGTTATAGCAACCTTTTCCCGTGTGCCAATTTCGTATAAATTGTAATTTTGACCTAATGAAATTCTGTTGCGCGCAATGATAAGTTCGGCAATGTGTTTCCTACGGTTCGGTAGTATTGTTTTGCGCATTTTTAACCGGATACGGCTTGTAGTTCTTGCGCCAAAATTTATAAACAAATTCTGGTCAAAATTTTCCGATATTGTAGCAATCTTGACGTAACCCCCGCCGGTGTAATACTCAATGTCAAATTCCCTGATGTTATTGCCAATCAAAATAACTGAATCCGTAGAAAATTGTGTTTCAACACCGCCGACTTTGAATGTAAAGGTCAAAGTCATTTCCACTGTGTCCCAATGAGAGAACCCGAAAATGTCGGCATTTTCCCAAACGGTATCGTTGTCGCGGTCGTAAAGGTATGCTGTCGTCCCGCCGTTGGAACTGACAATCACCGTTTCAGAATCAATGAAGTTCTGCGTCAATATCCTTACTTCCGCTTGCTGTGACATTTTATACCGCCTTTGAACTGTTCCGCATGGCGACGTTTGACATTTTTACAGCAAGTTTTATACCTTCGGCAGTTTCTTTGCCAATTTCTGACGCCAGTGCGTTTATGATTGCTTTGTGGTTGTCGATTGACAATTTGTCTGTTGAAAGGTTTACGTTGATTGTTACGTTTGGAGTTTGTCCTTCACCAACACCGCCCGCAAATGCCGGCGCGCCAAATGTTCCACCTCCTCCCGCTCCTCCGCCCCCCGTAAATCCTAACGCCTTCATCACAGGTGTAACTCCGGCAAAACCTCCGCCGGTTGTTGACGCAACAGGTGTCGCCACTTCACTTGCCCCGCCTGTAAATACTCCCATTATCGCTCTCAATATAAGCGTTTGAATTATAGTCTGTATAATCATTTCTATAATTCTTTCAAAAACTTTGGTCATCGCTTCGGCAAAATTTTCCCCGTGTAAAATGGTGTCAGTAAACGCTTTGGCAAATTCTCCACTTGTAAATTCTGCGACCTTTTTTGATTCTGCCTTTATTTCCTCATCGTTTTTCCTTCTTTCTTTTTTCCATTTCTCAACAGCTTCATCAGTGAGTTTGTGTATTTTTTCTAAATTTTCCTTTTCTATTTTTTCCCGTTCCTTTCCTTCTTTGCGTCTTAATTCCATGCTGTCCTTCATGTGCTTTTCCATGAAAGCGCGCGCCTTGTCATCTTCTTCTTTTTGTTTCTTTAATTTCTCTCGCAACGCTTCCTCATCAATGCGGGAACGCAATCCAACTTGACCAAGTGATGATTTCGTTTTGTTCTTTTCAAGTTCGTCAAATCGTTCCTGTTCTTCTTTGCCGATTTCAAAAAGTCTTTGCTGTTTTTCTGACGCCAAACGTCCGACTTCCTCAAAATTGAACTTCGCTGACGCGGTAATCTGTTTCCAAGTGTATTCCGCTTGAATGACAACCCTTGCCATTATTCCGGCAAAGACAACGCCGAAGTTTTCTATATTTCCTATTGCAATCGTCAACCATTTTATTAAGGATTGGATTGCCGGTATGAAGAACCCGCCAACCATTTTGCCAAAGTCGTCCCATGCGTTCTTTAACAAATGTGTCTGTTTTGTCAATGAATCTTCTTTTTCTGACGCACCGCCTAAATTCTTTTGTAGGTTGTCAAGGATTGACTGTGTGTCCTTAACGCCCCCCGTAAACGCCCCAAATTCCCTGTTTGCCTGTATTACCGACCTTTGCTGACCTAACATGAGTCCTGTCAAAATCTCCGTTGTAGCTGACAAGTCCTTGCCGGACGCAACTGACAAGTCCATCGCCAACTTTGACGCGCTCTGTGACTGTTTGACGTCGCCTGTGACCCTGATAAACTTGTTCAAAACTTCAATAGCTTCGTCATCGGCAAAGCGTGTGTTCGCCTGTACGGTCTGACCCCATTTAATCAGTTCTTCACGGGTTAGGTCGGCTTCCTTACCTAACGCTTTTAGGTTAAACTCAACTTTGCGGATACCTTCATTGAACGCTTCCACCTGTTTGACGGAGTCGGCAAAGAACTTGACAATCGCGCCTACGGAAGCAATAAGACCCAAAGTCTTTAACAACTCTCTCGCGCCTTTTGACAAACCGGTAAACGATCCTCCGGTCTTTTCCGCCTGACTGCCAATGTCTGACAATCCTTTGGAAACGACTTCCAACTGACCGGTTTCAGCGTTGATTTGTATTTGTAGGTTTAAGACTTCATCCGCCATGTTCTTGTTCCTTTGATTGTCCTGCCGTCAGTGTGACCATGTTCATTATTGATTCGTAGGTAGGAATCTTTTTGTCCAATGGTATCAAGTCGTTGTCGTAAATCTTCTTAAAAACAGAAAGGCGGACAAAGTCAACCATAGATTGACTGTCGCCCGCCTTTGCTTTTTCGTAAATCGCTAACTGTTCAGCCGGTTTCCCTAACAACAAAATAAGTTCTGTGGTGTCCATGTTAGGTACATTTGAGAACTTAATAGCTTTCCTTAATGTTCGTCAAGGTCAGCAAATAGATTCGGGAATTAGCCGAATAGTAATTTGCCTTCCATGTCGTTTTTGCCGTAAGCAATCCATCTTCAATTCCGTACGGATACGCGCTGTATTGTACGCTTTCTAAAAGCAGGACAATTTTGTACTTTGACGCGCCCGTGATTGTATCACCGGATATTGTGATTTCAAGTGACGTTTCAGTGCCGGCAACGAACTTGTCACGTTCGGCTGTGGTTTCAAAATAGACGGTCATTGTTCCGTTTGCGTCATATTCCGTAGCAAGCAAGTTTGTAATGTTTCTGCTTCCACTGACAGTCTTTTGAGCGAACAATCCATTTGTCAGATTCACTTCCCAACTTTTGACCTGTGTATTTGTAGAGTTCGCAATCTTAATGCTGTCATGCTGAAAGGTCAACTCCTCGCTTTCAGTGAACACCGGCGACCCGATTGCGCCCGCATCCTCACCCTTGAACATAATCGTCGCGTCAAAGTTTATAAACGTGTCCGGCACACGGGTAATCTTAATTACGGAAGCATTACAAAGGTTGTACGCTTTGACGCCGATCCCCCTGTCCATGAACATCGAAAACGACTGCGGTTCAAGTATGTTTGTCGGCTTGAACGCATGACTAAAAGCCGGATATGACGTTGTTGAGTCCGACACGCAACTGATTGCCGAAGCCGTGTCAACTGTGAACCCTAAAAGTGTCTTTGCCGATATTAAAGTGTTTGTTCCGGTTGACCATTTGGCAACAAATACCCCTGCGCTTTTGGTAATGGTCAGCTTCCGTGTTGTGCGGGAATAGGTCACAGTGTAGGTATCAGCACCGTTGACCACTTCCATTTGCGCTTTAATCAGGGCGCAAAGCGTCCCTGCCTGCGCGCTTGACGTCCCCATAGCGTAAGAACCTGCCGTCAGGGTCGCCGTAACCTCTGCCCCGCCGTCCTCCGTAAAGTTAATCTTGTCGTTCACTCCCGCCTGTACGACAAATGCTGTGTTCTCCGTTGTGGTAGGATTACCAATCAGCATTTGAATAAACTCGCCAATGTCGGACGCCCTCAATGGGAACTTGATTGAACCAGTGCCGGAATACATCCCCGCAATAGACGGATATTTTGACATGATCCCCCTAACAGACGGGTCATCCAATAAAGCGACGGAATAGTTAAGCTCCGAATCAGGAGTGACAGCGACCCACTTTGTCGGTAACACTTCAACCGCTCCTCTGACAGATTCTTTTGCCAATCCTAACTGTTTTAAAAAACTTGCATAAATGCTCATTTTAAGTTACCTCACTTTTTTACGGGCTTGTACCCGCTTGTTTGTACATAAATTCAACCTCCATCCTAAAAAAAGCGTGGGGAGTCCTGTCTCCTTCATCAGTGACAACACGCAAAATGTCTGTATATGCGACACGTCCGCCCTGCGTCGGATTGACATAAATAGACTTTGTCACGTCCTCAATGAACTTGTCAAGTTCCGCCTGCGTCCGGCTTTGTTCTGACTTGACCCCGCCGTAAAGATAAACAACCATCTTTGACTGAAAATCTTTATTCGTGACGTTGCGCCGTTCCTCATCCGCGCTTGCGACAAACAGACATGGGAACTCGCTGTCCATCAGTTCGTCAAAACTGCGCAAGCCACGTTCAGTCAAACCGATATTGAAATTGTATCCGTTCGCCTGCGTGATTGTCGGGAACAAAGTCCCGTACAAATACTCTAAAATTGTGTTTCTTTGACTTGCCATTTTATTTAGTTTTTCTGATTCGTTCTAATATAACAGTCAAATTTGCTTTAAGTTCCGGCAACGCTTCCTCAATGGACGGAGTCAGGTACGGTCGCGCTTTGATGTAGTATGACTTCCCACGCGAACTTGTCTGTGTCCCGCCAAATTCATGTATGCGCGCATAAGGGACGTTGCGCCTGACACCGACGTTGACAAAAGCGTTAAAACCTTCAACCTTTGTTTCAAAGACCACGTTCCTGCGCAAGTTTCCTGTTCTTGATGATATCCTTAACGGGTCA
>Ga0315293_10005047_pt1 | contig 12468 bp, 16 predicted proteins | sample YL17G13_20_MG_FD_203071 | JGI IMG/M metagenome (GOLD analysis project Ga0315293, IMG submission 203071) | Sediment microbial communities from Yellowstone Lake, YNP, Wyoming, USA - YL17G13_20 | ecosystem: Environmental > Aquatic > Freshwater > Lake > Sediment | place: USA: Wyoming | collected... | reverse complement strand
CTGGATAAAATGCTGAAAATGATTCGGGCCCGGCGCGAAAAGGCCATCCGACGGACACTGCGAAAGTCGCTTCGCAGCGGCAAGCGATATTTCGCTCTCAAAAGAAGTACGTTTCGCGCCGTGTTTTCGAGGGCTTTATGGACGGAAAAACAGGCGGCGGATTTGCCCAGCCATATCGACCTGCTGATGAATCAGGGTAAAATTCTCAAGCGAGGCAATACCTGCTTTGTCTCGCTGACGGAAATCAATGGTCGGCCCGTTGTCATTAAACGCTACAATCATAAGGGACTGTGGCATTCCATCCGTCAGACACTGCGGGGCAGCCGGGCCAGACGCTGCTGGCTGTATGGGCATCGGCTTGACGCGCTGCAGATTCCCACCGCTGCTGGATTGGCGTTTATCGAAAAGACCAAAGGGCCGTTAGTTTTTTGCTCGTATATTCTGAGTGAATACGTGGAAGGCGCCAAACTCCGCGACTTTCTGCGAGACCTGAGCCGGACGGAGGCAGAGCATACAGAAATGCTTGGGCAGGTTGAGACGATCCTGCGGCAGATGGAAGTGTACCGCATTACACACGGCGATTTAAAACCGTCCAATATCATTATCACCGCCAATGGGCCGACGCTGTTGGACTTGGATTCCGTGAAAATTCACCGTACAGGATTGTTTTTCCGCCGGGCCAGGGCCAAAGACCTCGAACGGCTTTCTTCTTTGTCCGGTCTGGTGGCGCAATAATCTCATGACCGGATTTTTCGTCCTTCTACTCCTTTTCTTGCAAACAGCAGGAACACTGGGCGATGCAGGATTCGGACCTGCGACCCGCTGATTAAGAGCCGATTTTGGCCCTCTGTAACACCTTGCAGGCTATTGACTTACAATCTGTAACCTTTGACTTTGCAACCAGTTATACGCTTAATGTTTCTTATAGCATATCAACCTTTTTCACAAAATAAAGCATAAAGTTACAAGGAAAGTTACAATCGACCCCCGCTGGGCCATACGAATATGTCTGCCACAGCTATTTATGTTGAGCGAAATCAGGGACTGGCGGATGAGGCGGCAAAAAGGTTTGGGTAAAATCCGAAACGAAAGAATATCCGTACAAATTCTCGCTTCATCACATTGAATTGATGGCTCAAACAAAATGTTTCGTAAAAATGTTCGCAAAGAAACTTAGTTAAACCACTTCGGACATAAGATGTTCGCCTAATTCGTCAAATTGTTTTTGGTACTTGCTACTGAAAGGCAATAATTTTTGATATCGTTTTACTTTGTTGACATCTTTTACTTCTCTAACCTGGATGCTTTTAGGAATCCTCTTCTTGATTTTGTGAAAAGCGCCGATAAATAAAATCGCCTGCTCATCGGGTTTAAGGGTCTGGTCTATTCTTTCCGCAATAAACGCATCTCTTTTGTTCAGCAGTATGGTTTTGACCAATTTATATTTTATAAAGGCTATTATTTTCCGTGTGATTGATTTGGCCTGTATTATGGCGCATAATCTGTCATATTCCTTTTTTACCAGCTTGAAATCCTCCGTCTTTACCAGAACAGCCCCTCTTTCGAGAAGTCTCGATACCAACTGATAGTTTTTGCTGCCGGCCTTGGCGGCGTCTTCAACTATTTTTTTGCCCATTTCGTCCTCGCCAACCATCCCATCTTGGTATATCTTCATTCCCTTTACGTCCAAAGAATCAAAATAATCTGATATGGCGTTCCAAAAACCCTCTACAGTTTTTTTGTGCTTTGTCCAGATTTCCTCGCCGAGGCTTGTAATGCCTCTTTTAGCGACATCTTCTGCAATAGAACCAAGGTCGGCGCTGGTATGTATAACAGGTACATAAATCAGTGTTCTCATAGGCGCTTGCCCTTATGTTGCCTTCGACTCGGCATGTTCTAATCTCTTTTTTAATTCCTCATTGCGTTCTAATCTTTTTTTTAGTTCTTTGTTTTCCTGTTCAATATCTGATTTCTTCGCCGTTGTGGACAGGTACGAATCCTGCTGCCACCAATTTATACCCATCTCCAATGCTTTATCCACAGAGGCAACCAAGAGCCTTATTTTAATATTGAGAAGGTCGATATCGAGAAGTTGTATTTTGATATCTCCGGCAATCACAATCCCTTTATCCAATACCCTCTCGAGGATATCCGCAAGGTTGGTGGCCTCAGTGGCATGCATCATTTTTTGTTCTGCCATTGTTTATTCCCCATTTCTCTATGATTATGCCAATTTTTTGGCCTTTATGATCAAGTCCGTGGTCTTCTTACGCACATTTGCAATAAAACGGCAATGACCGCAATCTTCGTTTTTCTTATTGTAATCCGGGCAGGAAAGAAGCACGTCCACTTCTTCCTGCAGCTTTTCTGCAAATTCCGCCTTTTCTAATACTCCTTTGGCGATGTTGATTTTAGCGGTAATCTCCGCGATCACCGGCTCTTGCCTTTGAAATGCAGCACAGTTTATTTTGGCGTCTTCTTCAGACATCATTTCTCTCCACAGGACGCCTATCGGCGCTACATCAAATCTCCCAAAGGCCCCAGATTCAGGTTCAGCTCTTCGTCCTTTAGCCCGAATATCTGCTTTAGTTCTTCCATTTTGCTTTCCAATTTCATCAGGGTTTCGCCCACGTTTTCTATCTGCTCGTCGGAAAGAGAGCCAGCTTCCACTCTTCTCATAGCCTGTTTTTCCAGTAATTTTCTTATCAACTCTATCAGCGTAAGCACTAATTTTGCCAGGCCCTTCTCCACATTTTTAGGGTTTGCATCAATTTTCCTGGGAAGAATATCCTGTGATTTTTCTATTTCTTCGACAAACTCTTCAGGAAAATCCGTCTCGACTACGCTGTTTATTGCCATATTTCCCTGGCTCCTGCCGGTTCCATATGTTGGATTACTTTATCAAATAAATCTTTTTTCTCAGACTCTTTAAGCAAGTCATTTTTCTTCGGCAAAATGACAAAGTTGTATGGAGGCCAGGGGCCGCTGAACAGAAATTTAAAGCCTTCGTGCGCACTTTTTATATGTTCAAAGGCATCCCTGAAGTCACTTTCCTTGTCTTTTTCAACCAAATAAACCGCATCCAGAAGCAGGTTTTCTGTCTTTAGTCTTTTAAGTTTCTTTTCTGCGGCGAATTTACTGAAAAATATGTCCATAGCATCAATAAACTTATTAGCCTTTTTTTTAAACTTTTCGTCTATCTGGTAGGTTTCAAGTTTCCCCCTTATAAATTTCTTGTTTGCCGAACAGTCTGGCTCCGCCAGCCATGGTCGGCCTTCCTTAAGAGTCTGAATGATATTTTCTTTTACTTTATCCGCGGGCCAGATAACCTTTATACCGAACTCCAGCCTGTTACGGACTCTGGCCAGATTCTCTTTAAAATCCTTATAGCAGCTTTGCATTATTGAACGCAGATTATCTCTGCCGTCAATAATAGTCTGAAACCTTGCTGGCAGAACCACAAAATTGGCCATAAGCTTTTCTATAACGGTCTCATGTTCTAAAATAGCGACTTCGGTTACGTTTTGAATCGGCTGACTTGTTTCACTTACAACCGCTCCTATATCACAAAAAGAAACGTTATAAACGCCCGCTCCTTCTAATCCGTATAGGGATTCCTTTATCTGGTCACTTGAATCTATTATGCCGTATAAATAGAGCGTCATTGTCAGTTTGCCTCCTGCATCGGCCCGGCGAATGGCGCGCCTCTCAACTTCTCCATCGTTTCCACGGAGCTGAGCAAAACCTTCAGCCCCAGATAGATCAGGTCCACATCTGCCACGGAAATAACCAGATCGCCTGATATGACCACACCCTTATCCAAAACCCTGTCTAAAATTTCCAGGAGAGTGACATCTTTTGATTTTACCATAACACTATTCATTCTGCTTTTTCCCCCCTGAAAGCCCGCAGAAGTTATACGGCGGCCACGGACCGGTACAATCCATAAGAAGTCCGTTGTTTTCGTAGTGCATTTTTAACGTGTCTATCATATTGAGGAAATTATTTACTTCATCTTTGCTTACCAAAAAAGCAGAGTTTAAAACCATATCCTCTTTTCTTTCGGTCACTTGTTTTGGCAACAGCTTGTTTATACGGGCTTCGAAACTCAACTCCTTCAATAACTCGAAGCTTTCCTGGCCACATTCATTAATTCTTTCATTCAGCGTTTTTTCTATCAGCTCCTCTTTTTTCTTTTTAAGAAAATAGCCCTTACCCACGGAAGAAGACTTGATTTCGTTCTCGATTTCCAAAATCTCTGCTTCGTCATTACTTAAACTGGTTTTCAGTTTTTCCGAGTTACAATAAATTTTAAGGCCCCATTCCTGTTTGTTCGCCAATTTTCTTAAAATCGCCTTAAACTCTTCGCCATACTGTTCAAGCATCGTCTTGAGGCTGCCTTCTGTGTTAAACAGGGTTCCAAACTTAAAAGGGATCACCGGGGCGCCGGTCATAACCTGTTCTATTATTCTTTCATGCATACTTGCCTTTGTCTTGACCCACTGAAAATCGGCCATATTTTTTTTCAGGCCTTCCTCGCCAAATTCCAGGTGTTCGACTTTGCCGGCTACCGCATAAAGGCCATTATGGCAAACAAAATAAAGGCCATTCTCCGAACCTTCTATTTCCTTTAGATTGGGTTCTTTATCCAAAACACAATATAAGTAAACCAGGCGTTCTTCCGCCATCTCCATACCCCGGTTAAATTAACTGGTTGTCAACGGATGACCTTGACGTTCGTAGGATTCGACTTCCAGATTATCGTTTAACTTGACGTCATAAATGTTTCTATCCAGCACCCTTGTGGGAAGCCCAATTGACTTCAAGAAAGAACTCTCTTCATACACTTCCGCCTCGATGTGCCATTGGTTGTCAACTTTTGTGGCGCCGATAACCTTGACGTTCTTTGAATCCAGAGCCTTTTGCAAGAACTCTACAACCGCATTTTTAGCTTCTTGTATGCTGATCATTTTCTATATCTCCTTTTCTTGGTCATTTGCAATAGCATCCAAACGATCTAAAAGTTCGTTTTCCTTTTGGTCATATTCCCGCCGGGTTATTTCGTCCAGCTCAAACTGCAATTGCAATCGCATCAACTCTTCTTTGATGCGCCCGGTATCACTTAATTCTTTCTCGGCTACTTCATTGAGCTTTTCTCCCAACCAAGCCACGCCTTTTAGCGGCGCAAGCAATATGCTGTCAATTAAAAACATCTTCAGTACTCCTCAGTATTAATACTGATGTTTACAAAATTAAACGGCGGCAGCGTCCCTACAAACTTGAAATTCACTTTCTCGCCATATTTATTGCCCAGTTGCTGTACCTGATTGTCAAACTCAGTTTCTTTTTCTTTCTCTACTAAAAAAGCGGCATTAATAATCATCAGCTCGCCATACGGATTATTCGTTTTAACTTCCACAGCCAAAGGCGACAGAATATTTAAAATGTCTTCCTCAATAATCTGTTTCTCCCAGTGTAAAGCTGCCTCAACCATCTCCCCTATCTTCATACGTTGAAGATGCGTTCTTTCAGGGGGCAAATCTGCGATTTTCTCCTTTAATACCCTTATATCCTCATACTTTTCGAGAATGTCCTTATAAATAATCCCTTCTTTGAACATGGCCTTTAAATTAAGCTCGGTTTTGTTCTTCATTTGGTTTAGCAGTTCTCTGAATCTTTCGTACTCTGCTTCCAATATCTTCATAACCTTTTCTTCGTCTTCAGCAACTGTTGCGAACCTCACAGGCAGAACCGTATGTTCAGCCATCACAATCTCAATGGCTTTCTCGTGCGTAAGAGAATTATCTCGCGAAACCCGGTATTTCCCGAGGGGAGCGTCTTTGACCCGGGGAGCGTCACTGACCAACGCAGCTATACCATTAAAACAAATTGTATGCAGTTCGTCGCCACGTCCCCCAATACCCAATGGGCCAAAAGACTGCTGCCTATCTGAGTCTATGATACAATATATATATTTGCCTTCCTTTGTAGCGACATCCATCATTACTTCTCCCATTCTTCCGGATAGATGACAATATTGACAAAATTAAATACCGGCAGCGGTCCCGCGTACATAAACTTCATTCGGTCTTTATACTCGTCGCTTAAGTCATCCATCAGGTTGTCAAATTCTTTTTCTCTGCTTTTGTTTACTAAAAAAGCAGCGTTTATGAACATCTCATCGCCCGTGGCGCCGTTTAATTTATACTCGCAACATGTTTTTCTGAGTCGGGTTATAATGTCTTCAGCTTCTTTTTCTTTCTTGTCATCCAAGGCGTTTTTGACCAGCCGTCCAAGCTCCATTTTTGCCTGTATATTTTTACCGCCTTCTTTTTCCAGCGATTCTTTAAGTCTCTTTATGATTTCATTTTCCTTCACAATTTCATCAAATATCTCCTGCATGTTTTTCCATATACCTTTGACGCCTAATTCTATCTTGTGATCCATATCTCTCAAGGCGGTCTTAAATTCTCTGTATCTTCTATCCAAAAGATTTCTTACTTCATCGGCACTGGAAGCAATTGTGCCGAAACGAACGGGAAGCACGCTGTCAAATTCTTTCATGACCCCCTCAATTACCTTTTGGTGGGTTAGCATATTTTCTTTATTTGCAGTAATTTTGGTTAAGGGATAGTTGCTCATCACCATGCTCAGGTCGTCATAACCAATGGTCAAAACCTCGTTGCCCCTTTCCCCGATACCGACAGGGCCGAAGTTTCTCTCCTGTTTTGTTTCTATCACGCAGTAAATATATTTTCCTTCTTTTTCCATATTACGCCATGGTCGTAACCAGCAGTGTGTTCTTTTCAAATGCTTCTTCGTTCAGACAGCAACCCTGGTCATTTTCAGCCTGGTTGGACGCTCGATAGTAATCCAGAAGGATTCTGTAGGCCCTGGTCATCTCGTCAAATTTCTTTTCGATGCCCGGCGTATCCGGGTTCTTATCCGGGTGACAGGTCAGGGCCAGCCGGTGGTGGGCTTTTTTAATTTCATCGGCGGTTATAAAATCGTTTCCAAGCCCCAGTATTTTCTTTGCCCAATCGATTTCTTCAAATTGCGCTTTTTTAATTTCCAGAGTATAGAAACTGTATGGCGGAAGAGGGCCTACGCATCGAAAGTTCAATTTCTCCTCAAATTTATCATTGATCTCATCTAATTTACGCTCAAACTCTTTTTGCCTGGTTTGACTTACAAGAAATGCGGTGTTAAGCACCATCTTGTCATCCATGAGGTCGTGTGCCTTGAGATTTTGAGCTATTTCACCTAAGGCAGTCTGTATCTGGCCAGCAAGTATTTCTTTTTTCTTATCTAAATGTTTCTTAACCAACACACCGACCTTTATCTGATCATCTATGGTAACGCCACCTTCTTTGTTTAATAGCGACTGCTTAAGCTGCGTTATCTCATCTTCCTCAGAAACCTCCTGTAGAAAGGATTTAAGATTGTTTAGTGTTGCCACCACATCAATCTCTATGCTGTCTTTTGCCCTTTCAAAAATGTCTTTAATCGTCCTGTATCCTTTGGATAGAATCTGTCTTACTTCTTCGTCACTGCCGGCAAAAGTCCCTAACCTCATAGGGATGACGGTATGCTTAGTCATTACTTTTTCGATCAATTGCTGATGGCTGACAAGCAATCTGCCCAAGGTGCCTTTGGGCATATAACTGTAATCGACCATTTCCATATCTCTTACTACCGCAGCGATGTCCCGGAAGGATAGGGTATATGCCTGGTTAGAGATTTCGCTGCTGTTTACAACTTCAGTGGGGCTTCTAAAAGGATAGACGTCTTCAAAGGCTGCCATCTCATCCGGATCAAACAGTTCTTCGGCATTGGAGTTTATGACGCCGTAAATGTATTTGCCTGCTTTACTCATGACAAACCCTTTCATTCTCCGGGAAGGGTTCGCCGGTCCCTTCCCTGAGACCCGTTTTATTGCTTATTTGCCGTTTTGTTCTTTCAGTATTTTCATCGCCTGGTCAAAATGCAGTTTTGAAATTTCGAGCTTCCCATCCGCGCTCATTTTCTCTTCTGCCGAATGGCGCTCGATGTATTCCCTGACCGCAAACATAGATGCCTTGCGACAGACAAACTCGATATCCGAGCCGGTCCTGCCTTCGATTTCTTTAGCCAATTTCTTTAAATCGACATCCTTTTCGAGGGGCTTGTTTTTTGTATGTATCTTGAAAATTTCTTCTCTGGTTTTCTCATCCGGCAAAGGCAGTTCAAACGACAGGTCAAATCTGCCGCTTCGCAATATCGCAGGGTCAATCAAATCCAGCCTGTTGGTCGCAGCCAGAACCATCACGCCCTTGAGCTCTTCAATGCCGTCCATCTCAGTCATAAATTGACTGATTACTCTTTCGGTTACATGCGCATCGGTAGAACTTGAGCCTCTCCGCGGCACAAGGCTGTCTATCTCATCAAGAAAAAGGATTGTCGGGGCCGCCTGTTTTGCTTTTTTGAACGTTTCTCTTATCCCTCGTTCCGATTCTCCGACATACCGGCTGATAAGCTGGGGACCTTTGATAGAGATAAAATTGACGCCGCTTTCATTGGCAACTGCTTTTGCTAAAAGTGTCTTTCCCGTGCCCGGCTTGCCGTACATCAAAATTCCCTTAGACGGCGTAGTCCCGGCTTTCTTAAAGACATCCGGATATTTAAGCGGCCATTCCACGGCCTCTTTAAGCTCTTGTTTAATATTCTCAAGACCGCCCACATCGGACCACTTTACATCGGGGACTTCAACAAACACCTCTCGGATGGCTGAGGGTTCTATTTCCTTCATCGCCTCAAAGAAGTTATCCATCGTCACTTCCAGTTTGAGCAGCGTCTCATAGGGAATGTCCGACAATTCGAAATCAATCTTGGGCAGGATTTTCCGCAACGCCGACATGGCGGCTTCTCTGGTCAAAGCCTGCAAATCCGCCCCTACGAAACCATGCGTAATCTCAGCCAGCTTTTCCAGGCTGACGTCTTTCGCCAAAGGCATGCCTCTTGTATGAATCTCTAAAATTTCCAACCGCCCATTCTTATCCGGGATGGGGATTGAAATTTCTCTGTCGAATCTGCCGGGCCTCCTTAGGGCGGGGTCTATGGTATTGGGGATATTCGTCGCACCTATAACGATAACATGGCCTCGGGATTCTATCCCATCCAGCAAGGACAGAAGCTGAGCGACCACACGCCTTTCAACCTGTTTTTCACCACCCATATCCTCTCTCTTTGGTGCTATTGCATCAATCTCATCGATAAAGATTATGGCAGGGGCATGTTTCTGGGCATCCTCAAAGACACTTCGTAAGCGGGCTTCAGATTCACCGTAGAACTTGCCCATAATTTCAGGACCAGTTATACTGGTAAAATAGGCATCGGTTTCATTGGCTACCGCGCGGGCTGTCAACGTTTTACCCGTCCCAGGCGGGCCATACATAAAAACTCCCCTGGGGGCTTCGACGCCAAGCCTTTCAAAGACTTCGGGGTACTTCAGGGGCAGTTCAATCATCTCTCTGATTCGCTGAACCTGGGTACCAAGCCCGCCAATATCTTCATACGATACTTTGGCTTTCTCAATTTTGCCTTCCTTTGACTTTACCCTTATCAGGGTTGCAGAGCTGACAGATACCACGCCATCCGGTACTGTGTCTTCCACCATGAAGTCACAGGTTTTAGTGCCAAATAACCTGGCTCTTATTTTATCACCGCTCGTTAAAGGCAAACCTTCTATCAAAGACGCGATGTATTTAGAGTCTTTATCCTGTTGAAGCGCACCCCCGGCATTCAAAGGGGCAAGCGTGATTTTCCTGGCGGCTCCGGCTTCGATCTTCTGGAGGGTTACCTTTTCATCAAGGCCGACTTTGGCGTTCTCCCGTGTAATACCGTCTATCTGGATTATTTTTGCCCCCCGATCTTCGACATAGCAGGGCATCGCCTTGGCGGCGGTTTTCCTTTTGCCTTCTATCTCGACTATCTGGCCCACCTCCAGCCCTAAACTCTTCATATCTTCAGGGTCTATTCTGGCAATGGCCCTTCCCACATCCTTCGGCAAAGCTTCCTTGACTTTCAATTGCTTCATATCGTCTGCCTTTCGTTGTCAACTGAACAACTGCGTATTCAAATCCGCCAGCGCCTTTAATCCTTTAACCTCATGGGGACGCGAATGGACAACCGTTCTTCTCAGTCCGTTCATCCGGTCTTTTATCTGGTTTATATACTTGTCCTGTTCCCGCCTTTTTTCTTTGCAAAATCCGCAGCCGTCTGATTCCAACACGTTGTTTATCACCAACTGCCTGACGGTAACGCCGTATTGGCTCAAATTGCTTATTAATCGTTCTGTTTCCAAAATCGCCATATCCTCCGGAATCGTGACCGCTATAAATTCACACCGGTTTGGGTCGCGAAGCAACTCCTCCATTTTTTTCACGATTTTCTTCATAGACAAAAGGAAATCATCGCCTTCATCGCCGTTATATTTGCCGGCAAATCGCTCAACCATATATCTGTATTTCCATCTCATTTTTGCCATTACCTTAACCCAGTCATCCAACAGCTTCGGCGAAGTTAAAAGTCTCAGGGCATGACCGGTTGGCGCGGTATCGACCACATATTTATCAAATTTCGCCTCATCGATCAGGTCAATCATTGTCTTGAAACCCATGACCTCGTCCATGCCGGGTATGGGTAAAGCAAAGACGGAATCGATATCTTCCGCATCCAGGTTGGTGCCGGTTTCCACAATTTTCCTTATCTGGTCTTCGTGTTCGGTTTTAAATTTCGAAAGAGCGTTTTCGGCATTGACTTCAAGAGCGCTTAGATTCTTTACTCCCTTTATTTCTTTTGGCTGGTCGCCGAGTTTCTGTCCTAAGCTGTCGGCAAGCGAATGGGCCGGGTCAGTTGAGAGAATCAACGTCTTAAAATCTTCCGCCAAATACAGGGCCGCGGCGGATGCACAGGTTGTCTTGCCTACGCCGCCTTTGCCGCCGAATAAAATCAGCTTCAGGGAAGCGTCTTTCAGCCCTTTTAATCCCATTCACTTTTTCACCTTGATCTCTAAGATGCCGTTGTTGTAAGAAGAAGTCATTGTGTCGGCTTGTACCTTTGTCGGAAGCAGGACTTCTTTACGGTATTTCCTGTCTCCGGTTTGCGCTGAAATATCGAGGATATCTTCTTTCAAATCTAACTTTATATCAGCTTCGTTAACGCCTGGCATCTCGGCATAGATTCGAATCTCTTGCTCCTCATCAAAAACATCCGTGATAGGCTCTCTTTCTTCCTCTACGGCAGCGCCATGAGAAGTCTTTTTGACATTTCCGAATGACTCAACCACAGGTTTGCCTCCCACCGCTGTCTTTATGGAAATCCCGAACACTCCCTTCATCCCTTTCTTGAGGTTGCTCAGGTCTATTTCGCCTTCTTTATTAATTTCACCGCCCGCATCTTTCAGTTTAGCAGCCATGTCAACCAGATTCTCGATACCTTTGAATAAACCGCCAAGGCCCAGGCTGCCTATGCCAAAGTCCATGTTGAGACCTTCCGTTTCTTTTTCTTTGCCTTTTTTGTTTTTCTCTTTTCCCATTTTATATTCCTCTGCTTTTTTGTCTTTATGTCCGGTTGAAATTGCATTACAATAGCAATCTCAATAATTTAAGATCATGGTCTTAAGCGGGTTTTTCGGCGTCTTGCCGGTTTTGGCTCCGCGTTTTTCCGAAATTTGTTTTTGCAGTTTTTCAATCCGGTCGCTAACGCTGTCCAATTGCTTTCTGACCGTGTTTCTTCTCTTATCCAGTACAAAGAGTTCCTTTTCCAATCGGTTTTTTTCGCTTTCGAGCACGTATAATTCCAGATGGCCTGAACGCTGAGCTTTGGGTATGGATGTCGCGCCGATAGAACGTACGCTTTTTATGTTGTTCAGGCTTGATAGCTGCTGTACGGTTTTCATTAGGATGATCTCCTTATCTTTTTATCTTACGCCAACCAAGTTTTCTATTTCTTCCCGGTTTAAAACAGCATCCCCCCGGCCGGTTTTGGGAGGAATAACTATGTGTTTTTGTGTCCCAAGTTCTTTGGCCACCAGTTCGCCCACTATTTCCTTAACCCTGTTTTGGTTTGTTTTTGAACCCACCCGGCTTGTCTCGGAGGCCAGGATGTCTTCGCACATTTGCGTAAAAACGCCGTTGGCTTTAAACAGATTAAGATTTCGCACTTTAAGGGTTTTTGCGATCATGATACAGCCCCGCACGGTAGGAGCGAATTCGCACTTTCCCGATTCTCTCAAGCCCCTTACAATATTGACTATCCTCTCAACCTGCGGCCTGGAAAGTTTGGATTTGGCTTCGGTGACGGCCACCTCTGTTTCATAGTCAAAGTAATCGAGGTCCATGGTTATCATTCTGTCCCTCAAGGCGTCCTGACTGCGATGCACCCCCGCATATTCTTCCGGATTAGAGGTGAAAATAGCGGTAAAGTTTG
>Ga0315293_10005044_pt1 | contig 12473 bp, 8 predicted proteins | sample YL17G13_20_MG_FD_203071 | JGI IMG/M metagenome (GOLD analysis project Ga0315293, IMG submission 203071) | Sediment microbial communities from Yellowstone Lake, YNP, Wyoming, USA - YL17G13_20 | ecosystem: Environmental > Aquatic > Freshwater > Lake > Sediment | place: USA: Wyoming | collected... | reverse complement strand
TCGGTCGCCGGGTTCGTCATCGAATGCCTCGAGAAGGGCGTCCTGACGCCGGCTCAGGTCGGCCGGGACATCAAGTGGGGCGACACGGAGGGTGTGGCCTGGCTCCTGGAGAGGATCGCGCGGCGCGAGGGCATCGGCGACCTCCTGGCCAAGGGAGTGAGGGCGGCGGCGGCCGAGTTCGGCCAGGGCTCGGAGAGATACGCCATGCACGTGAAGGGCCTGGAGATCTCGGGCTACGAATCGCGGTTCGCGCCGGCCATGATGCTGGCCTACATGACGGCCGACATCGGCGGTCACCACAACCGCGCCTGGGCCATCACCTACGACGCGGCCGTGGGCCAGGACAAGATAGAGGGGAAGGCCTGGAAGGTCATCGAACTCCAGCACATCCGGCCCCTCTTCGACGCTTTGGGTCTCTGCCGGTTCCCGTGGGTCGAAATCGGCTTCGAACTCGAACACTATGCCGACATATTCCCCTTGGTCACCGGGTGGACGTCCTCGTGGGAGGACCTCCTCAAGATATCGGAGCGGATCTGGAACCTCACCCGGTGCTTCAACCGCCGGGAGAAGCCCGACTTCGACCGCCGGGCCGACCTCCCGCCCCCGCGGTGGTTGGAGGAGCCCCTGCCCAGCGGGGCCGGGAAGGGCAAGTTCATGTCCCCCGAAAACGCCAATAAGATGCTCGACGAGTACTACGCCTTGCGCGGCTGGGACAAGAACGGTCTGCCAACCCCGGCCAAGCTGAAAGAGCTCGGGTTGGAGTTCGTGCTCGACCAGCTCCCGCTCGGGGCGGGCCAATGCGGGTAACCGTGCGCGTGGTCGGCCACGCGGTCGAGTACTTCCCCGGCCGGAAAGACGTCTATGAGCTTGAAGTGGAGGGCCCGGTGCGGATCAGCGAGCTCCTGGCGATGCTCGGGGTCGGCCGGGCCCTGGTCATGGCCGCCATCGTGGACGGCCGGCGGCGCGAGTTCGACTTCGTCCCACCCGAAGGGGCGGAGGTCATCCTCATGACCCCGCCGGCGGGAGGGTAAGGTCCGGCCGAGCCGGGAGCGACCGGGCCACCGGCCTAGCTTCCGGGCTTTGGCTTCGGGCGCGGCGAGAGGGTCGCCATCTGCTCCGACCAGGACAGCTCAGGGATGGCGGGCCGCCCTTCGCTGAGTCCGGCGGCCACCTCAGCGTTCCCGTCGGGCCACGCCCGCCTCCCGCGCCTCCGGAGGAGCCGCGTCAGATACCCCAGGGCAGGTAGAGAGCAGGTCCGGGGTCGGCCGGGTCCCACAGCGCCGACGTCTTCACTCCCCGGTAGGAAGCCAGCCATTCGCCAAGCGTCAGACGTCCGTCCCGCCACTGGAAGAAGGCCACGGCCAGGTCCCGTCCGAGGTAGACCCACTTGACGGTCTCCCTGGACTGCGTCTACGGCGGCACCGGCTGACCCGTGGCGTCAAGGTAGGCGGTCAGGGGGAAATCGACTCCGGTCGGCACGGACAGGGGATGGAACAGCCAGAGCCTGGCGTTGACCTCGATGAGCTTGAGGCGCCCGTCGCGCGGGTCGCGCTTGAACTCGGCGGAGCCAAGGCCGGTTAGCCGACGTGGTCGGACAGACTCCGGCCGAGCCGCAACACCTCTTCGTCGTACGCGCTCTCAAGGAGCGTCGCCGTCCCGAAGCCGGGCGGGAACTGGCGCACTCTCCGCGAGACAAACTCGGCGAGGTTCCGACCCCGGCCATCCCGGTAGGTGCTGTAGAAGAAGAGGCGCGTCTCGTCACCCGGTATGACCTCCTGGAGAACGTAGGAGATGTCCCGGGGAAGGCGGTCTAGGGTCCGCGCCGCCTCAGCGACGTTTCGCACGACAAGGACCTTGTTCTTGGCGAGCCCCCAGAGGGCGTAGGCGAGCGAGGGTTTCAGGATGGCCGGAAAAGGAAAACCCGGCGGCAGGTCGGCCGAATCGGCCAAGCCTGCGGTCACGACCGCCGGCCGGGGGACCGGCACGCCGGCCCCGGCCGCGAGTTCGTAGGTCTCGCTCTTCTCGAGGAAGGCTTTGGACAACTCCGGGCGCGGCAAAACGAAGGTGAAGCCGCGGGCGAGGTGGTCGCGGTGGACGGAGACGAACTCAGCGAACTTGTCGTTGCACGGGAGGAGAAAGGGTGGCCGGGGCTCAGTGGAGGCCAGGCCGCCCAGGAAGGCGAGCAACCTTTCCGGCTGCCGCGTCGGGTCGGGGCAGAGCGCCGGCTGCCCAATCCGGGAGCGCAGGCCTTCCCGGCTCGGGTCGCAGTCGAAGGAGCGGATCCTGACCCCCCGCCGGGCCAGTGCCCGGACCGCCCCGAGGCCGTTCGGGCTCAGGTCCAGGACGTAGGCCGGTCCGGCTGATGTCGGACCCCGGGCGCTGGTGACGTGTCGCGACTGGGACATGGTCGACCTCGGAGTGAGTGGTCCGGCGAGGGCCGGGGCAAGCCATGCGCTGGCTCGGGTCTAGATTCTACCGACCGGCGAGGTCTCCTCTTGGCTGTCCCGTGGTTCTCGCAGACAAAAGAGGCGAACTTGTCGTTGAAGGGCAGGAGGAATGGGCGGCGCACCTCGCCGGCGGCGCGGTCGCCGAGGAAGGCCCGCAGGCGTTCTGGTTCCGCGATGGGGTCGGGGCAGACCTCGCGCCGGCCGTAGCGGGAGCGAAGTCCTTCGCGGGTGGGGTCGTAGTCGAAACCGCGCACGGGGACACCGTGCCGGGCCAGGATGCGGAGAGCCTCGAGCCCGTTCGGGCTCAGGTCCAGGACCTAGGCCGGGCTCGAGGTGTCCATGGGATCAGGAATACCCTCCGCGCTTCAGCCGCTTCTTGATGAACTCCCGCAAGCGGTAGGGGAGGGGCCAATCAAAGGCGCCCCCGAGGGCGGCCTGGAAGACCTTCAAGGAATCCCCGCCCTCCACCCGCGTCCGTCGCAGCTCGAAGGGAGAAGTGGACGGGCCGTTGGTCCCGGGCAGGCAGGTGCAGGCGCAGGCATAGCCCGCGAGCGAGGCCAGCCTGGCCGTGGCGGGCGTGAAGTGCCCGTAGGGATAGCCGAAGGCCACCGGGCGTCGGCGGAGCTCCCGCTCGATGTCGCCGGCGGAGGCGACAAACTCCTCGCGTACGGCGTCGTCGGACAGGCCGAACAGGCTGGCGTGGGAGAGGCCGTGAGACTCCACGTCGACCCCCTGAGCGGCCAGCTCGCGCAGGCCGTCCCAGCCGAGCGGAACTCCGCCCGGGTCGGCCACCGGATCGGGAAACCAGGGGAAGGGCGCCGGACAATCCGCGTAGCGCGTGGCGGCGAAGACGGCGGCCGGGACGCCGAGTTCCTCCAGGATGGGCAGGGCTCGGGTCAGACTGTCGCGGTAGGCGTCGTCGAACGTGACGACCACGTAGCGGGAGAGGTCGGAGGCGCCGGAGGTCAGAAGGGCCGGGACCTGGCTGAGGGGCAAGAAGCTGTGACCGGAGGTCAGGACGGCCTGCATCTGGCGCCGAAAATCGGCGGGGGCAACCGCGAGGCGGCTCCCGACGCCGGGCGCCACGCGGTGGTAGAGGAGAACGCGGAGGCCGCCTCGGGCCCGACCCGCGCCCCGGCCGGACAAGACCCGGGCGAGCCTCCACAGGGAGATCCAAAGCGACTTTGCCGCCCGGTTGAGCGCGTCGTAACCCAGACTCTCCCGACGAGCGGTCATCTAGCCGCGTTCCCGCCCTTCTGGGCGCCTTTGTGCCTAGGAGGACACTTCGCACCCCGTGCATGGGTTCCTGCGGTCGTTCCGGCTGGTCTTGAACGGTGAACGGGCACAATCAGCAACCTCGGACCCACGGAGGGAAAACGCGAAAAGCGTAGGCACAACCGGCTGCCTTATGGTCCTTGCCAAGGGAGCTTGGGTATGGTATGCCCGAGGAGGCCGAGGGGGACCGGAAGAAGCGGAAGAACATCGTCGCCGAGGTGGGGCGCCGGCTGGGGGAACTGAGCCAGCTCGACGGCGAGCCGCACCGCCAGGCGACCTGCGAACTCAGCGCCCACAAGGTGTACGGACGCTACGTCCGCCAGAGCAGGACCGGCAAGCTCCGCCTGGACAAGGCCAAGTTCCGGGCCGAGGAACTCTTCGACGGCAAGTTCCTGATCTCCAGCTCCGACGACGGACTCTCGGCCGAGGACATCGCCCTCGGCTACAAGCAGCTCGCCGCCGTGGAGCGTGTCTTCCGCGACCTCAAGCACACGGTCGACATCCGGCCCGTCTACCACCGCCTGGCGGACAGGATCCGGGCCCACGTGCTCCTCTGCCGGCTCGTGCTGCTTCTCATCCGGGTGGCGGAGAACGAGACCGCTCAGACCTGGCGCCGGCTCATCCAGGCCCTCGGGTCACTCCAGGTGGGCATCCACGCCACGCCCTCCGGAGAGGTCTGGCGGACCAACCCCATCACCGCTGTCCTCGGTCGGGGGCAGACACTGGTGGAGGAATACCTCGAACTCATCCGCACCTACCTCAAGGACTCCGAAACCATGCGAGGCTATCTCCGGCAGAAGGGCGTGCAGCTTCCGGCCCAAATATCATATGGGGGTTGACGTAGTCCGGCAGATCCCATGCGGTCCCGGCCTGCCAAGGCCAAGCGGGAACAGGCAGCCGCCGGACGGGGCAGGAACCGCTCCGAGCGAGGCGTATAATAGAGCGGTGTTCATTCGTCACCCGAAGCTTCTTCGCCGTGGCGCACGAGCATCTCGGACGGCGGCTTCCTCAGGGGGCATTCGTCACGGTCGACACTTTCCGAGCGCTCCGTCACCGCAACTTCCGGATGTACTGGTTGGGTCAGATGGTTTCCCTCATCGGCAGCTGGATGCAGATGACCGGCCAGGCCTGGCTGGTCCTGACCCTGACCGACTCCCCGTTCAAGCTGGGACTGGTGAGCGCCCTCCAGTGGACCCCGGTGCTTCTCCTGTCGCTCTTCGCCGGGGTGGTCGCCGACCGCTATCCCAAGCGCCGCATCCTGATTATCACGCAGACAGGCCTCTGCTGCATGGCCTTCGTGCTCGCGGCCCTTTGCCTCACCAGCAAAGTGCAGTACTGGCACGTCCTCATCACGGCCACCTGCGTCGGCACGCTCCAGGCCTTCGACATGCCCACCCGGCAGTCGTTCGTCGTCGAAATGGCCGGCCGGGACGACCTCCTCAACGCCATCGCCCTGAACTCGACCATCTTCAACCTCGCGCGCGTCATCGGCCCCGCTCTGGCCGGGCTGGTCGTCAAGGAGGTCGGGATCGGCTGGGCGTTCGCGCTGAACGGCCTCAGCTTCTTCGCCGTCATCTACGCGCTCCGGGCCATGGACGTGCCGGACCGGGTGCGGCCCCGGCAGGGCAGCGCGGTCAGCCACATCCTTGACGGCCTCCGGTACATCGGGCGGACGCCGCTGGTCCTTGGGATAATGATCCTGCTGGCTGTCATCTCGATCTTCGCCCTCAACTTCCAGGTCCTCGTTCCCACCCTGGCCAGGAACGCGCTCCACGGCGACTCCAGCCAGTATGGGCTCCTCATGTCGTGTATGGGAGCGGGCGCCCTCCTGGGTTCGGTCTGCCTGGCCACCTTCGGCGGGCGCGGCCCCCAGACGAGGGCCATCCTGGCCGGGGCCGTCCTGCTCGGGCTGGGGGAGATGGCCCTGCTCTTCGCCCGAGGCTGGGCGTTCGCGGGGCTGTCGCTCTTCGTCTGCGGGGCGGCGATGGTCACGTTCTCCGCCAGCGCCAACACGACCATCCAGTGGAGCGTCCCGGATGAACTGCGGGGCAGGGTGATGAGTGTCCACGCCCTCGTCTTCGGGGGCACGACGCCCTTTGGCGCCTTCATCTCCGGCACGCTGGCCCAGAGACTCGGAGCCTCGGCCACCTTCGGCATCATCGGCGGCGTCGCGGTCCTGAGCGCCGCGGTCATGTGGCTTTCGCGCCTGCTGGCCCCGAGGACCGTCCAGCCGTCCGGGCCCCGGGTGACGCAAGCCGAACCCTTCGCCGCTCCCCGCGGGGGCGGCAGGGACTAGCCGCCAGGCGTAGTAGCTCTGGCGAGGCGGCAATCCTAACCAGACCAAGACGAGAACGGGTGATCAGACCTGCCCAGCGACGTCCGGGTCCGCATGGCCCCGAGCCCCACCGGCCCCATCCACATCGGCAACCTGCACACGGCCCTCTTCAACTGGCTCTTCGCCAGGAAGACGGGAGGCAAATTCATCCTCCGCTTCGAGGACACCGACCGCGAGAGGTCGGACGCTAAGTACGAGCAGCTCATCTATGACGAGATGCGCTGGCTCGGCCTCGACTGGGACGAGGGCGCCGACGTGGGGGGGCCGTATGGTCCGTACCGCCAGTCCGAGCGGTTGCCGCTCTACGCGAAGTACGCCCGGCGCCTCACGGACTCGGGTCACGTCTATCCGTGTTTCTGCGCGCCCGAGGAACTCGACGCCGAACGCGCGGCGGCCCAGAAGGCCGGCCAGGCCTACAAGTACAGTGGGCGCTGCCGTGGGCTCGACGAGTCGGGCCGCCGCAAGCTGGAGTCTCTGGGGCGCCCGCCGTCGCTGCGCTTCGCCGTGCCCGCGGGCCAAGTCGTGGTCATCGACGACATCGTCCGCGGGCGCATCGACTACCCGGCCGACGCCATCAGTGACTTCATCATCGTCCGGCCGAACGGGATGCCCCTCTACAACTTCGCGGTGGTCGTCGACGACATCACCATGCGCATATCTCACGTCATCCGCGGCGAGGGGCATATCTCCAACACGCCGGTCCAAATCCTCATCTACCAGGCCCTGGGCGAGACCCTGCCCCAGTTCGGCCATGTGGGCCACATCCTGCTGCCGAGCCGGGAGAAGATGGCCAAGCGGGCCGGGAACGCCTACGTGGGGCTGTACCGCGACGAGGGCTTCATGCCGGAGGTCATCGTCAACTTCATGGCCCTCCTCGGCTGGACCCCGCCGGACGGCCGCGAGTTTCTGACCTTGCCGGAGATCATCGCCGAGTTCTCGCTCGACCGGGTGACCAAGGCCCCTTCGGTCTTCGACCCGGAGAAGCTCTCCTGGATGAACGCCAACTATATCCGCCGCCTCGAGCGGGATGAGTTGGCCGGGCGCTGCCTGCCGTTCCTGGTTCGCGCGGGGCTGGTGGCGGGTGGACTGGAGCAAGGTCCCGGGGCCGCGGGGGCCGGTTCGGCCCCACCGGGCATGGTCCCGTCGGACTTCGGCCGCGTGGCCTGGATTGTCGGCCTGGAACAGGAGCGCATCGAGACCCTGGCCCAGATCGTGCCGGCGACGGAGTTCTTCTTCCGCCGCGAAGTGACCCCTGACGAGCCGGCGGCCAAGGCGCTGCAGGCCGCGGACGTGGGGAACACGTTGGAGCAGGCGACCGCCGCCTTCGGCGAAGTGGCCGACTGGACGCCGGAGCCCCTGGAGGCGGCCGGGCGGGCTCTAGCCGAGAGGCTGGGCCTCTCCGCGAAGCTCGTCTTCCAGCCGATGCGGGCCGCCATCACCGGACGGTTGGCCAGCCCACCGCTCTTCGACACGATGGCGGCCCTGGGACGCGGGCTAAGCCTGGAGAGATTGGCCAGGGCCGTCGCCCTCGCCAAGGCCCCGGCCTAGCTTGAGCAGCCTGTCGGTCCGGTTGAGCTCGCGGTAGCCCGGCAGGAACAAGCAGACCCCCACCACCGCGAGAGTGAACACCCCGATGCTCCCCAAGCCCACGGAGCTGCCGACGGCCGCCGCAGGACCGGGCCGTACGGCTCGGCCGGGGGCGACTGTCGCCTGCCGCGCCTGTTGCGTCCGCCATGCGGTCAACTCCCTCAACGTGGGGTAGACTTGTCCTGACAGAAACTCTCAGACCAGCCATGGACCGGGCGGCATGGTATTAATCGGCAAACACGGCACGGACGCTTGGGTGCGACAGGACTCGTCAGATGGTATCATGAGTGTCGGCCTGGCCCGTTGGATGGCGAGGGCCGGTACGGTGGACGCGGCCGGGGAAGGTGGAGGTAGGTCCAGTGTGCGGCATCGTCGGTTTCCGGGGTAGGCCCGACTCCGCCCTGCTGAGGCGTATGGCGGATTCCCTGCGCCACCGCGGACCGGACGACGAGGGCTTCTTCGAGAACGACGACGTCAGCCTCGGCCATCGCCGCCTTTCCATCATCGACCTGGCCGGTGGGCACCAGCCCATGTCGAACGAGGACGGCAGCCTGCGGCTCGTCTACAACGGCGAGGTCTACAACTACCGCGAACTGCGCTCCGAACTCGCCGGGCGAGGGCACCGTTTCCGGACCGATTCCGACAGCGAAGTCATCGTCCACGCCTACGAGGAGTGGGGCTGTGAAGCCTTCTCCCGCTTCAATGGGATGTGGGCCCTGGCCCTGGCCGACCTGGCCGGGCGGAAGCTCATCCTGGCCCGGGATCACTTCGGCATCAAGCCGCTCTACTACGCCGCCACACCCGGGCGATTCCTGTTCGGGTCGGAGATCAAGGCCCTCCTGCAGGACCCCGACCTGGTCACGGGACCAAACGAACAGATGCTGTACGAGTACCTGGCCCATGGCTTTCACGACCACGCCCCGCAGACGTTCTTCGAGGGTGTGCTGCACCTGCCGGCGGCCACCTACGCCGTCGTCGACGAGACCGGGACAGGCCTCACCGCCTACTGGACCCCCAAGCTCCGCACGGACGGCGACGCCAACCCGGCCACCTTCCAACGGCTCTTCCGTGAGGCCGTCCGGCGCCGGCTGGTCTCCGAGGTGCCCGTCGGCGCCTGCCTATCGGGCGGGCTCGACTCCACGGCCATCGTGCGCCTCATGAACGGTCTCCTGGAGGATGAGGACCGCGACGCCGGGTCGCTCGGGAATCGCCTGGAGACCTTCTCGGCCGTTTTCGACAACGACCCGATCGATGAGCGCGACTACATCGCGGAGGCGGTCGCCGGAACCCGGGCGGCCTCGACCTTCATCCACCCGACGCCGCACGAGTTCGTGGGGGAGTTGGAGGCCTTCGTCTGGCACCAGGACGAGCCCATCGTCAGCACGGGCCCGTACGCCCAGTGGGCCGTGATGCGTGGAGCGTCGGAGAAGGTCAAGGTGCTCCTTGACGGCCAGGGAGGCGACGAGCTTCTGGCCGGCTACGTGCCCTATCATCTGGTCTACCTGCGCCAGCTCCTCAGGGAGCGCCGCTACGGCCTTCTCGTCAAGGAGGCCGTGGCCTCGCGCGACGTCCTCTGGCCTCTGGTCAAGCGAAGGCTCAAGGCCCGGAAGCGCACGCGACGCGTCGCCGAACGCTCGCTCATCCGCGACTCGTTCCGGACGACCGTCCGCGAACCCAAGGACACGCGCCCTCAGGACAACTTGAAAGAGCGCCTCGTGCAGGACCTCACGGTCTACAGCCTGCCGTGCCTTCTACGCTATGAGGACCGGAACTCCATGGCCTTCTCCATGGAGTCCCGGGTGCCGTACCTCGACCAGGAACTCGTGGAGTACATCCTGGCCCTGCCTCCGCGGGCCATGATCAGGGACGGCTGGAGCCGGATAATCCTCCGGGAGGCGATGCGCGGCATCCTGCCGGAACGCATCCGGCAGCGGCGCTGGAAGGTCGGCTTCACCACTCCGGAAATCCGCTGGCTCCAGAACCGCCGGGCCGCGTTCGGCAGCCTCATGGCGAGCCCGCTCTTCCAGAGCCGCAAGTACTGGGACGGTCCGGCCATGCTGGAAGCCTTCCGCGGCGCCTGTGAGGGCCGGCTCGACAACTCGATGCTCTTCTGGCGGGCCATCAACACGGAACTCTGGCTCCGGATCTTCTTCAAACCCGACGGTTCGGTCCAGCGCACCCCGCCGGCCTCGCACACCGAGACGGCCGACAGGGCCTGGGCGGCCACTCTTCCCGAGGAGGACCTCTCGGCCCTGGCGGGACCGGCTGTCCTCGCCGCTCCCGACGGAACGCTGCCGGCCTGGAGCCCTCCGGCCAACGCGGGCAAGCACATTTTCGCCGTGGCGCAAGGCTCGGTCTTCGCCCGAGTGCCGCTGCGGACCAGGCTCGTCCAGCGGGGCGACGACCTCGCCTCGGCCCTCCTGGAGGCCGTCGACCGTGGCCAGCCGGCCGCCCTGCGCGACGGGGACACGCTCGTCGTGAGCGAGAAGATCGTCGCCATCTCCCAGGGCCGCTCGTTCCCGATTTCGGAGATCAGCCCGTCGCGGGCGGCCCGCTTCCTCTCGCGCTTCGTGAGCCGCACGCCGCACGGCATCGGCGTGGGCATACCGGAGACGATGGAACTGGCCATCCGGACGGCCGGTCTGGCCCGCATCCTTCTGGCCGCCGCGCTGGGTGCCCTGGGCAAGATCATGGGCGTGCGCGGCCTCTTCTACGCCGTGGCCGGCCCGGCCGTCGAGGCCATAGACGGCCCGACCCCCGGGACGCTGCCGCCCTTCAACACGCACGCTAAGCTGGCCCCTAAGGACCCCGACGCGGCGGCGGAGCGGCTGGCGGCTGACGTCAGCCGCCTGAGCGGCCGGCGCGTGGGCGTGGCCGTCGTGGACGCCAACGACCTCAGCGTGGCCGTCCTCGGCCGGAGCGCGGGAGTCTCGGCCGAGACCATCGCGGAGCTCTTCCGCGACAACCCCCTGGGGCAAGGCAGCCAGCAGACGCCGGCCGCCGTCGTCCGCCTGGTCGGCCGCGTCTAGGCGATGACATCTCCCGCCCCCAGAGTCTTCATCCCCATCACCGGTCGGCTGGTCTGGCCGGAGAGCCCGGGTCTCTCGCTCCGCAACTCCTTTGGCGAAAGCCTCGACCGCGAGTGGCACGGGGCGGAACTGGGTTCTTCGAGTCCGACCGATCCGCCGCGGAGGCCCTGACCGAAGTGAGACGCCGCGGGTGGGCCGTGGGTGTGCATTGGCCGCTGGTCTTCAAGGACCCCCAGCAGCCCAGATGGTTCGACAGCAGGGCGGCGGTGCGCCAAGCGGGGCTGGACGAAGCGACGGAGGCCGTTCGGGTCGCGGCCGGCGCCGGCGCCGACTACGTCCTCTTCCACTTCCCCTGGCCGGGCCTCCTGGAGAGCGGGGTAGACTACTTCGCGCAAGGCTGGTGCTTCACGACCCCACCCGTGGCCGAGGCCGACTGGCCTCCGGCGGCGACCGTCGCGTGGGCCGACGAGGTTCTCGGGCGTCTGGACGACTCGGGGCGGGCGGCGGGCGTGGAAATCGTGCTCGAACTGGATGGTCCGTCGAGGCTGTTCTACGCGGGCCCGCCGGAGGGCGACGTCCTGACCCGGCTCATGGAAGGCCGGCCGGGGCTGGGCCTTTGTCTCGACACGGGAAGGCTCGGCCTCCTGGCCTTGACGCACGGGCAGGAGCCCCTCGCTCTGGCCAGACGCTGGTACCGCCAGACCTCGCACCTCCACCTGCACGCGGCGAACTGGCGGGAGCACGTGAACCACGTCCCCATCTCGCCGGACCATCGCGCCAGCGACGGTTGGGCGCCGGCGGCGGACATCGCCCGGGAACTCGCGCCAGCCCGGCCCGGCCTTCGCCTGGTCCTCGAGCACAGCCCCTCGCTGGCCACGCCGGAGGAGCATGAAGCCACGCATCGCTGGGTCAGGAATTTGCCAAACCAGGATTAGGCGCAACCTTCGCTGACGATTGTCGTCAAAATGATATAATGGGCCGCTTCTATTGACCTTTGGTCATGGATAGGGTGTCAAACCATGGCAGACATGCTCCGGGCCGCCAAATCACCGCGCCTCAGCCTGACCGCCCTCCGCAAGAGAGGGTTCGTGTTGGCCGCGCTGTCGGCCATCGTCGTGACGGTCGGCTGGTCCGCCTGGCCGCCGCCGGCCGTCGCCCAGGCCGCCGAGAAGCAGCCCGCGGCTGAGACGCCCGCCGGGACTCCCACGGTCGTCTCGAAGATCCCGACCCGGGAGAAGGTCGTCGCCCTGACTTTCGACGCCGGAGCCGACGCCGGCCACACCTTGACCATCCTCAGCATCCTCGAGGCGGAGGGAGTCAAGGCCACCTTCTTCGTCACCGGCGATTGGCTCGACAAGTACCCCGAACTCGGGGCAGCCATCGCCGCCCGCGGACACGCCTTGGGCAACCACACCCGGACCCACCCGCACTTGACGCAACTCACCGATGCCGACATCGCCGCCGAGTTGGTCTCGACCGAGGAGAAGGCTCTCCAGGCTTGCGGCCGGACGACCCAGCCCTTCTTCCGGCCGCCCTTCGGGGAGCGCGACGAACGGGTCGACCGTCTCGTGGCCGCGGCGGGCTACGCCTACGAAATCATGTGGACCATCGATTCTCTCGACTGGAAGATGCTCTCCGCCGACGACCTCTACCGCCGGGTGGTCGACAACGTCGTGCCCGGGGCCATCGTGCTCATGCACGTTGGCTCCCAGACCAACGAACCCGACGCCCTGCCCCGCATCATCAAACAGCTGAAGGAGGACGGGTACCGTTTCGGGACCCTCAGCGAGTTGCTGCTGG
>Ga0315293_10005041_pt1 | contig 12476 bp, 12 predicted proteins | sample YL17G13_20_MG_FD_203071 | JGI IMG/M metagenome (GOLD analysis project Ga0315293, IMG submission 203071) | Sediment microbial communities from Yellowstone Lake, YNP, Wyoming, USA - YL17G13_20 | ecosystem: Environmental > Aquatic > Freshwater > Lake > Sediment | place: USA: Wyoming | collected... | reverse complement strand
ATCCCTGCGTAATTTCCCCTGTCCCCTATGGCTTCCCCCCTAATGAATCATAACCTAACAATATTTCGCTCATTTTTAGGTTTTTTCGAGAATGATTTTTTCGAGAATAAAACCGCTAAAAAATGAGTGAGAAAGGGTAAGGGGTAGCAGGGGGGTTTTAGGGGGGAAGTGCGAGGGGAAAGGGGAAAGCGCCCCGCCGTATGGGGAATTATAACAAGAGATTATTTAAAAGTTGCCAGGAGTGCAGGAAGGATTAAAAAAAGATTTAGGAAAAACGAGAGCAGAAAAGATTAGTTAGGGTAAGATGTTATCGGGATTACTCCGGGGGAAAGTATCCAGGGGTTATATTCTGTTCCGCTATGGTGCGGATCAGAATATAACCTTGTTAACCTGTGGGAACTGGAGCAGATTAATCGGAGTGGATTAATCGGATTAGTTAAAATAGATTAGACAGAGTGGCCAGGATTGAAGATCTTTAAAAGAACATATGTTCATTTAAGAATCCTCTTTAAATACCTCTGATACTTTAAGGCTAGAGAGAAATAGAGAGAGCAAAGAAGATTTGAGACTGCATTGGGACCTGGACTTATCAGGTTCCTTAAGAAAAGACCGAATTATTGAACTAGTACAACCGCCCCCTAGTGCACTATAATTTAATAATTTTCATAAAAATATTTCCAACAACAAATTGATAACGATCTAGCTCAGCGGCGGTTTACCGTCCGCTACAGCGCCTAGTTAGCTATTTTTAATTAATTTCTTTTCTTCTTTGGAAATTTCCTCAAACGTGACTTCGGGATTGTTTCTATACATCTGCATAAATAAATCAGAGTTTTTCAGCATGAATCTTATAAGATGTTTATGTTTGATCCCACTATTGCTGTGACCAAGATCCTTGCGAAGAGCAAGAAAAAAATCCATCATTTTGATCATTCCCTTCGCCTTTGGGATATCCCCCTGAGTAGTCAATTCATAATGCAATTCGGCATAGGCTCTAATAACGTCTGGACCAGACCAAAGAATGATTTTTCTGTGGCTTTCTCTAAGAAATAGGACTAGGTTTTTATTATTTTTTTTCTCTTTATCATCACCTAAAATTATTTCAAAGAGTTTAGAAAGAAACTTGTCATATAAGTCAATTTTTTTGTCTCTGTGAGCTACTTCTCTATCTCGCTTAGCTTGGTAATAGCGGGTGATGACAACTGTTAGTGTTGAAGCTAGGATTGTTGCTGAACCTGCGACAATTGCTATTAAAACGTTGGGATCAAGCGTTAACAAGGTTTGGGATACCAAGGCCAAGGCGATTATTTTGTAAAATAGCCATAGTAATCCACCAACGATACCTAATCCGAGAAGCATGCTGAGAATTTGTTTTATTTTATTCATATTTTTTGTTAGCCAACATATTATTATATAGAATTCTACATAACAAAAAACTTACATATCTGCTTTAAAATTCATTTTTTTGCGAGGACACGGAAGTCCAAGCCTCTTTTTCTTGCGCGTGCTTTTTGCATATAACCCCCAATAAAGGCGTTATTACGTTTATCCTACTAAAATGACATAATATCCGCATTAAGTAGTATCAGCTTTTCTTGATAAACTCTCTTCATTAATATATACGACAAAAGTTTCAAAAATCCTCTTTTTAAATAAATAGGATGTGTCCCCAATTTTAAATAGGATGTGTCCCCAATTTTAAAACAAAGAAAAGACTATTGACAAATTAACTAAAATAAGTTATATTATATTTGCGGGCGTTAACTACGTTGATAGCTCGCATTATTTTTTGGATCGAATAGCCATACACTGAAATAATTTGGTTTATGAATTGTAATGTTTTTTGCCAATGAAGTAACTCCTAGTTTCTTCTTTAAGTAATCTACTATTCCTTTTTTAATTTTGTTTATTTGAATATTTTTATAAAATTTATTTCTAAAATCAAAATTCACCGCACCTATCAATACGTCAATCATTTGAACATATAAAGAAGCATGGGACTCTATCATGCATACATTATAGATCTGAGACAGATTGCAACTTTTAACTTCGGTCTCATAATATTTATTTGAACTATTTGGCTTTTGGTAAAAATCAGCTATAATACAAATCTCATCATTTGCTCCTAAATTATTTTTTATAAGTAATTTAGAATAACAAATATATGCTTCCCATGATGAAATAAAGTATTTTGGAAAATCAAAATTAATATCCATTTTATCAACTACAAAAATACACACACTAATATTTGGAAACGAAAAATAAATTTCGAGTAAATCGTAATAGAATCTATAATTACTTTTGTTAATTTCATTAAATTTAAACTCAAACGGTTTTTTAAGATTCGGTAAAAAAGACACTACCCTATCTTTTAATTTAGCAACCTCTTGATAAAAAGGTGCTGTTTCTTCAAGTTTTAATAAGCCTAATCCAAAAAATCTTTGATTAGGATCTTGCCCTAAAACTCCTGTATCATCTAAAAAACCAAAATATTTTTTCGTTATTTTTTGCTCCTCATGTGGTATTATGATAGTGGATAGACCTTTGTCACGCTTTAATCCTTCCTGAATCAATCCACTCTTTTATTATTTCTCTTCTCTTTTCTTCCAAGACAACCTCGAGCATTTTTGAAATTTTACCTTTAACTCTTTCCTTATTAAAATTTTCCTTCCAAAAATCAGGTAGTCTGTTTTCTGTTTCTATTCTTATCTCTTCTATTTTTGAGCTATGGCTCTATAAGAACAATAATTCCAAGGGTAAACTTCATAACTTGCCAAGGCGTAAGGGTCTCCCAAGAATTCTATATAAGAATTTACACAGGCTTCAATGCTGTCTAGAGCCGGAGAAACTGAGTTAAATAAAGAAGACACATCAATAACGCCATATTTATCCAACCTAGAACCCCAATACCAATCAGCATCCGTATCTTTATATTCAAAAACAGTTAAGAGGTGTCCTGCAGATTCATTAAGGAAAAATATAGGTACAGAATATACAATGTAATCATGATAGTGTAGAACATAACAACTAAAAATACTAAAATCGACACAATCTCCTTCTTTCCCAATATAAAATTCATAGGGAGTGTACGCGCCGTCATGCTCTTTATAATGGCAAGTACTTAAAAAATTAAGTAGTTTTAAAGGAGTATTTAATTCATTCAGTAAAGATATGAATTGAGGATCATATTCATCCATCCCGCCATTATCGGGAATAACTGGTGGTGTTGTTATCCAGCTGCAACCTACAAAAAATAAACAAAAGAACAGTACCGCTCCTAAATAAATTAATTTTTTCATAATTACCTTTATCATATTAAAATTTATTAAATGTTGCTGTCGGCTGGTTAATAAACTTCTCAGATCATATAGCTTTTCCGCTAAAAGTTACCAAATTATTGAGTATGTACAACCGTCCCCTGTATTTTTACTATGGGTGGTCGAGGCTGTTTTATTAAATTAATTTGTGACGTTCTTATTATATGATTTTTTTATTAATGGTAATATCCAATCAAAATCAGATTCATTATTTACTACGGCTTCAGTATTGCCCGTACCCCAATGACCAATACTTGCGACATCCCTTATTTTTAATGTTTCTTGCTCAGATAAATCTGTCATTTCTAAATTAATCCATATTTTTAAGCCAGATTTTTGACCATGTATTTGGCAAAAGTTTATATTGCTTGAAATAAATCCAATATAAATTTTAGTAGGGTTTTCTTCAAAACTCAAATCAGATTCTTTTAGTTTTTTCACTAATTTTTTATAGAGATTATAACTTGAATCCCATTTTTTATCTTTAAATTGATACTCTATTGTCCAGGTATGTTTCTGTTTATCATCGTCTGAAGAGTCATAAGGTGGCTCATGCACATCAGTATTTATTTGTATGTTTAATTGATGTAATGATTCTTCAATTTCATCATTACCAAATTTATGACCAAGTATTTCTTTTAACTTTTCATTTATTATGTTGATGATTTTTTTATTAGGAAATTGAAAGAGACTTTCTATTGTTTTTTTGATATTAGTTAATATAAATATATTTTTTGCATAACTAAGTAATTTATCTTGTTCAACATTGGATTTACGTAATTTATCAATTATTTCTTCTGTTTCTTCATCAAATTCCTCAATAATTGAAAATTCTTGTAATAGTTTATCTTTACCAGACCCCTTTAATTCGGAATAATAAACTCTATATAATACTCCATTAGTTATTATAAGAAATGGAACCTGGGCATTAGAGCAGTAATTAATTTTCTCTGTAATCATTTTATTATCATCAAGTGAATTATTGATTTGCTTTGCTTCCATCAATAGTTTTGCCTTTTCGTTTATATAAAAGCAATAATCGGGACGCTTCCCTGTTGAATCGTCATCTTCAGGAACAACTTCATCTGGATTTGAAAAATCCCATCCTAGTAATTCAAAAAATGGCTTTATTAACCATTCCTTCGTTTGTGCCTCATTGATATTTTTATTTTTAAAATCAGGAATTTTTGATTTAATTTTGTTAATAAAATTCATTAAATCTTCCATGATATTCTTTCTCCTTTATAAACTAAATTATCATATACTATAAGCCGCCACAACCACAATAAATATCTGCTACCTTATACAATTATTAACCCTCCTATATGTACTTCATTTTCTTCCAACTAGATAATCAAATTGTTCTAAATTTCATCATTTCTTCAGTTAATTTTTGTCTTTTGGATTTACAATAGAACTTTATTTGCTCTCCCCTTTTTTTATGTCGTAAAGTTGAAGAGCGGCACGGAAAGGTTCCTCCAAATCCATGCCGAGAGTCCTCTCCGGAGCAAATCGGTTAAAGCCGGCGTACATAAGACACATTAATTGTAAACCGCTGAATTTTTCTCCGGGACAATTTCTAAGGGTATACTTTTGATCTGGTGAGGCATAGTCTAAGCCACTACTTCCAAGCATTCCAATTTCAAATGAGAGTGCCTTAATTTCCTCTTTGGTCATACCATCAAATCTCTCCAATGCATCCAGAAGATACCAAACGGTCGCCGGATGTTTCTTTTTTAATAATTCAGGATTGGTAGTTCCTTTGGATTTTATTCTATCTGACGCTTTATATAGCTCTGTATCTTCCTGCCACTCGTACCAACCCTTAAGTCCAAGTTTTTCTGCCCACACATCAATAATCTCGTACTCAACCCCGGGTGTTAATGTTTTGATATGGTTTTCGAGCATAGATAGCAATTCTTGTGAGGTAGAAAATGAATTGAGTTTGCGGTAGGGTTCAGCGTAACAGGTTGCCCCTCCCCATAGCTTATCTAGGAATAAAGCCGTTGCTCCATTTAAAGCAGAGGAGGCATACATAATGTGTTCGGGCATACGCTCTTGTATTTTGTGGTTAATTATAGATTCTTTTGCTTGTTCAGCTAACACACCGAGTGAAATAAACTGGGATGCTCTTAAAATTGGAAAATTGCAGTACAGTTGAGCCTCTATTATTAAGTCAATAGGAGCGTTCTGAACCTGTCTTACAATTCCTTCTGAAAGTTGGATTGTTACATTTGTTATAGATTTTTCTCTGAATCCTTGGCGTTGCCAACGGGCAATATCCTTTGCCATGCTGCGGATCGCTCTCTCCTGACTGGCGGCAGTAGAAACAAGAAAGCGATTCTGCCCTATTTGTCTGGCAACACATTCCAAACGTAAATGTGCCAGTTCGTGGGCAATAAGATGTATCAAAATTGGATCAGGGGTATTTTTCTTATGAATAATTAAATGGTAATTCCTTCCGTGTTTCCATGCCATTTGAATAACAGCTTCAGTGTCACCAGGAGTTTCTCCTGACTGGATACGAATAGGATATCCGGAAAGAACAGCAAGCTCACTCTTTATGTCTTCTATCACCTTCCACATATCTTCGCATTTCTTTTCGGCTAAATCGGCCATTAGCTCCCCATACATTTCACGGGCCTGGGAAAAGACAGGAAGTGAGCGTGCATCCTGTATTTCCGCTTGAGCGAAAAGCTTTTCAAGAGTCTGTTTAATTTCCTCCGGTCTTCCCTGAATTTTTTGCGCCATAGCCTTGCCCATATAAGGATTAACAAAGGATGGCTTTTCGGCAATGCATTTTTCAAAAAAATCAATGGCTTCATTCAATCGTCCCTGCTCCATACAGACTGCTCCAAGACTGTTTAAAACCCACGGATCATCAGCCTTTGTCAGAAGAGCTCGATTCAGTAAACGCTCAGCGACCTCAAAATTATTCTCGTATTTACTGTAGAGATTAGCGAGAACAACAAGGCTCCATACGTCATTGGGGTGAACTCCCAATACCTCGATGAGTTGATTCTTGGCCTCCTCCGATTTCCCCTTCTCCACAAACACCATAGCTAACTCCCATCTTGCCTTGTAATTGGAAGGCTCGAGCTCAAGGACTCGCTTTAAAATCCCCATCGCCTTGTCATAATTGCCCTGAGCCGCTCGTTTTGATGCTTTTTCTTGAAGCCTTTTAGCTTCTGCCTGTGCAGTTGGTGACTCTTTGGTATAGGTGATTACGCCTCTCCATCCTTCGAACTGGACTTCAATGGGCTGCGGCAGGAAGGAAAATTGTTCACGGACCATTGTCTCTAAATCAGCTAATGGCGGGGGCTTCTCAGGAATAACCATGCCCGAGAACTCATAAAGCGTCCGAGCGTCAATTTCTATATTCATACTCATACTCCTACTCCTCCTTAAAGATTCTGGTATTGTGTTACATGGTCTTGTAATATCTTAATAAATAATATGACAGGTGACGGTTCTTTATCACGCTTTAACCCTTCCTGAATCAATCCACTCTTTTATTATTTCTCTTCTTTTTTCTTCTATGGCGGCCTCAAGCATTTTTGAAGTTTTGCCTTTAACTCTTCCTTTATTTAACTGCACTTTCCAAAAATCAGGTAGTCGGTTTTCTGTTTCTATTCTTATCTCTTCCTGCTGTAAAGGATCAAGAGAATTATAAATTTGTTCTATCTTTTTAATCTCTTCCTGCCTCTTTTTATTTTCCTCTTCTTTTTGTTGGATTTTAATAAATTCTATTTTTTCCTCTTCCTCTCTACCTTGCTTCTCTTTTATTTCCCTTAAATATTCCTCCGGGACCTGCCAATTTTCTCTGATTGCCTTAACTAAATAAGCCGCTTTATCATCAGCTTTAGTATAATGAATTGCCTCAATCCACTTTTCTATCAATGCTTGATCATTGTTTTTTATTAGGTCCTCAGCGGTTACTTTAGAAACATTAAGTTTTACTAACTTATCAACTAGATCAGCCCGTTCTTTAGAAAATATTTTTACTCCCTCTCTGCCTGTGCGTGTTCGCACGCAGACAGGTTTTTCCTCTGGTAGATATTCTCCTGTCCAATTATTAATACTCTTTATCTCTGCCCTTCTCATTTCTTCCTTGGCTCTCTCTCCTGGCCAATAATAGATAAGCCAGTCCTCTTTACCGTTTTCGCTCCATTCAAACTTTGATATAAAATCCGTCTCTTTAAGTTCATTGTTACCCGGATCTAACTGTTGTTTAGCTAAAGAGATATACTCGTGGGGGGTTACTGGAAGAAGTTGGCATAATTTAGAATATCTGTAACAGATAAAATTTTCTCTTTTACTCCTTAAACCATAAAACTTTACCCCTAAAATTTCATAGAGCCTGGAAGCTATTTTACTTTTAAGACTTTTTAAATACTCATAATCGATTGGCTTTATATAAAAAGAATTTAGGTTTTGGAGATACCAGCTTCCTAAAAATAAATAGTTATTATCAGCTATTTCATTGTTAGGTAATTCTTTACCTTTGAAGACTATCCTATCATATAAACTAAAATTATCGTCAACCCATTGCTTGCCTTCCTTTGAATAAAAGGTGCCTACTGATTTTATGGCAGTTGTTCTTATCCTTTCTAAAGCTTTTTTAATCATACGATAATTTTTTCCTGCGGATTCATTAATTCCCATTCTCCTACAAATGTTATATAAAGAGCCTAAAGGAATCGGATTTTTTATTTTTCCCTCTTTCCTTAATAACTCCGTTATAATCTGTTCTATTGCTTTATGAACTTCTCTATCAAAAAGGCCAGGATAACCATATTTTGTATTAGCAGAGACATTCCAAACAATCTCTATCTTTTGATCTCCTCTTTTGACTATATCTTTATATACAGTTTCTATTTTTTTATTTTTTCTTTCTAATGCAAAAAACGGGAATACTAATAAATTTACTTCGGAATTTATTATCTTTGGTAAGTCAATTTTATTATTCTTTTTTATAATTATCTCTTTGGGTTTTTTCATTTCTTCCCTCTTATATTTTTTAAAATAACAACAACATCTCTCTGTTGTTGTTATTGTTATATGTTGTTAATATTGTATATTCCAGCAAACCCTTTAAGAAAAGGAGTTACAACGTTTTTTCTTAAGTCAAAGTTCGGTATTTCTTAAGTCAAAGTTCGGTATTTCTTAAGTCAAAGTTCGGTATTTCTTAAGTCAAAGTTCGGTATTTCTTAAGTCAAAGTTCGGTATTTCTTAAATAATATTATTTCCGTTTTTTACTTTTTGATTTTTTTATTTGGTCGGAACCGGATAATCACCACTCAGATACTTTTTAAGATTATCTTCCGTGATATACCATTTACCGGTTATTTTTTGCCCTTTAATTTTTCCTTCTTTAAAATAAGCTCTTATAGTAGGCTTGGTACTTTTCAACATCTCTGCAACTTCATCTACACTATATAATTTTAATCCACTAATTTCTAAAGGCATTTTCTCTTTCCTCCTTGTTATAGTATACATAGTATACATTGTAAACAGTTATTACAGAGTATACTGTGTATAATAAGTATTATTTTATTCTATCGGTTTTCTTGTTCTTAAAATAATTAGTTAAAGCTTCATTTACTATTTCTTTAATCTTTTTGCGATCCCAATATGCTACCTCTTTTATTTTTTCTAAATGCTCATCTTTAATGATAAGAGTAGCCCTGGTCCAACCTTTTTTTAACCCTTTTTTCTTTGTACTGTGTATACTTTGTAAACTCTGTTTACTATGTAAACTTTTATTACTTTGTATACTCTGTTTACTTTTGCCTTTTTTTATAGGTTTTTCTTTTTCCCGGGTATCTTGAATCCAGTCTAAAGGACTTTCCTTAAAAGGATCACTCCCTAACCGTTCTTTTTTTGCCATTTAATTAACCTCTTTTTATAATTTCCTTACAAAGGTTCAAGTAATCTTTTGCTCCAAAACAATTAGATTTATATTCAAAAATAGATTTACCAAAACTTGGAGCTTCGGCCAAAGATACATTATCTCGAATTAAAGTATTAAATAATTTATTACCGAAATATTCTTTTATCTTTTCTACCACTTCTCGGTTAAGATTTTTTCTGCTGTCAAATCTTGTAGCTATAATTCCGGTTATTTCTAAATTTTTATTTAATCTTTTCTTGACTATATCTATAGTCTCTAAAAGCTTTTTCATTCCTTGCAAGGCCAGGAATTCTGTCTGTAAAGGTATATAAACTTCTTGAGTTGTGGTTAAAGCATTTAGAGTTAAAAGCCCTAAACTGGGTGGACAATCTATAAATAGATAATCAAACTCTTTAAGGTCTTCTATGGTTTCTTTAAGTAAAAATTCCCTGCCGGCTAATCCCGAAAATTCTATCTCAGCTCCGGATAAATTAAGAGAAGAGGGGACCAGGCTAAGACCATCTCTTTCGATAATTGTTTCTTTTAAAGTTACGGTTCCCTTTAAAAGTTCGTAAACAGTATTTTTAAGCTCGTGGGCAGGTATTCCTAAACTATAAGTTAAATGTGCCTGCGGATCTAAATCTATCAATAAAACGTGCTTATTTAGATTATTTAAGCCTGCTCCTATATTAATTGCGCAAGTAGTTTTTCCCACTCCGCCTTTTTGATTAATTAAAGCTATTATTTGCATGGATAATTGCCCTTTCAATCAGTATTTTGCAGCGTGTTATGCAACAGTTAATAAATCACTTTCCATTAGGTCTTTTAATATGTCCGTTTATTCTATACTTATCGTAAATATCAAAAACCTCTTCGCAGAACCTAACCATCTTATCATCACCATTAGCGACAGCTTGTTTATACATTTTAATGAAATATCGTTTACCCGCTTCTGTCTGTGAGTAGCTCTTTTTTATAAGATTATGTTCCATACATAAGGTTTGTCCATTATCAAAAGAGTTGTCACCGCCTTTATCTTTAGGCTTAATATGGTCTGCGCATATTTCGACACCATCTCTCCTGCCGCGTCCGCAAACAACACATTTGTAGTTATCCCGTTTGAAAATATCTTCCTTGACTTTAGGAGGGAAGTCAAATAACTCGACTTTTTTAAAGTAGTCAGGGTCATAGCGATAAATGCCCTTGCTTATTTTGATTAGTTTTCCTTCTTGATACAGTTTACGAATAGCTCTCCACGGGTCTCTCGGAGGACCAGGGTTTTCTTTAAGGTATTGCTCAGTAACCCAATCTACTACGGGTCCATGTTTTAGGTCTTTCTTAGGATATTTCTGGAAATAATTCATTATTAAATTACTTATGCTTTTTGACATTATCTATCTCCTTTACTACAACATCGAGTTTGATTTGATTTATCTGTCCTTCTATTAAGAGTCGTCTCTTTGCTAATTCACAGTATTTCTTGTCAATGTCAACCCCTTTACCCTCCCGTCCCGTTTCTAGACAAGCAAGTAATGTAGATCCACTACCCAGGAATGGGTCAAGAACTGAATCGCCAACAAAACTAAAAAGTTTTATACATCTCTTCGGTAATTCAACAGGGAAAGGTGCTGGGTGTCCAACTTTCTTTTTGCTCTCTCCTCTAAAGTTCCACAAGCCATTTGTCCACTCCATAAATTCTTTTTTAGTTATGTCCGATTTTTGAATTCCTCTCGCCTTTTTCCATTCCATTTTATAAAGAACAATTATTACCTCGACTGGAGCTATAACATAAGGAGCGGAGGCAGAGAGCCAAGAACCCCAAGCTGTACGTCTTGAAATGTTCTGTTCGTTCCAAATAATCGTAGAATGATATTTGAAACCGACTTGTTTTGCAATTGTTGTTATATCTGCACATACGCTTTGATGACCACCTTTATTTTTATCTAAGGGAATATTTAGACAAAATCTTCCATCGTCTTTGATGAATTTATAACATTGAGCAAGCCATTCTCTTGTAAATGAAAGATAATTATTATAGGGCATTTTATCGTCATGGGAATTATATTTTATATCCAAATTGTATGGAGGAGATGTAACAATTAAATCTATAGAATTTTCTTTAATACTATTTATTTTCAAAATGTCAGCATTGTATATCCAAACTGAATCAGCATGAAAAAACAATTCATTAGATTGAGGAGCTTGAGGAGCTTCAAAATTCTGGCTTTCTTTTAAATATTTTTCGATATTTTCTCGGCTAAATCGTCTCTGTCCTCTAGACATTTTTATTGAGGATATTAAACCTTGTTTTTCCATACGATAAATAGTGGCTAGATTTATTCCGAAATATTTAGTTATTTCTTTGGCCGTATAATTATTTTTTTCTTCCACGAGGTTTTCTCCTTAATTGTATAAAAAATAAATATTATTTATACAGTTATTTATTTAAACCCTTTAATATTATGATTTAGAAAGATATCCTGTTTTGATTAGAAAATTAATGAAAACATGCGTAACTACAGCGAGGATAAGATAATAAACTACGTAAAATATATATTTTAAGAGTTTCCCCGCAAAGGAAGTTTCTATTTTTTTTTGATTAAACCCTACTCTACCAAGAGTTTCAAAGGGCAAACTAACGAGAGAGTCTATTAGTAGAACTATCCAAAAAAGCGGGTTATAAGTCCTCTCTTTAGCTCTTCTACTATCTTTTTTATATATTGCTATTGCTCTTTCTGTCATATTTACTAACGACTTATAAAAATGACTCCTATCTATTAAGTTTTGTTGGCAAATATCCAAGCCTCGCGTTAAATAATTATTTTCATCTATAATGCCCACAATAGAAGGAATAGCATCTATATAAGAACATGCATCATCTATAAGTTTGTTTATTTCTTTATGTTCTTCCTTCGCTTTTATATTTTCTGTCAGACCGCCTTCATAATGATGTTTCAAATTATTTAAATAAGTATTTAAATGAAGCTTAAATTTTTCTAAAAGACTTACTCTTTTTTTATTTTCACAAAATGTAATTTGCTTATAAGCTTGTATCATAATGTTAAATGGGTCCTTTATATATTAAATCAAAACCAATTCCTCATTTTTAACTTTATTATCTTTATAATGAGCCATCCCTTTATAAAGAGGATTTTCCAGTATATATTTAATGGTCCCAGCATACCATTTGCCACCTCTTGCAGTAGGTACGCCTTTTTCATTTAGTTCCCTGGCTATTTCTCTTAATCCCATTCTTTTATATCTTT
>Ga0315293_10005039_pt1 | contig 12478 bp, 22 predicted proteins | sample YL17G13_20_MG_FD_203071 | JGI IMG/M metagenome (GOLD analysis project Ga0315293, IMG submission 203071) | Sediment microbial communities from Yellowstone Lake, YNP, Wyoming, USA - YL17G13_20 | ecosystem: Environmental > Aquatic > Freshwater > Lake > Sediment | place: USA: Wyoming | collected... | reverse complement strand
GGCAGGCTTCTTCGAAACCTACCTACGCAGATGGAGTCCGCGATGGGTTTAATGGGTCTAAAGATGAGGGCTACCGAACGGGATACCATGCGGCTATCAATCAGACGCTTGAGCAGGCTAAGATGATTGAATCTCTCAGTAAAAGTAGCGAAGAGTGATAAGCAGAATCCAAAATACCCATATAAAACACAGCAAGAGTCTATCGATAACGTGTTTGGGTATTGTAACTGGCAATTTGGCAACATGATGGCTTTAGACAGCGTGAAGGTACAATAGATGGATTCATTTACTAAACAACTTCTTATCGTAATGACAGGTATATGGTTAATTGTATTAACTATATCTCTGTCTATAGCGTGGTATGATGTGACTACTACAAAAGCTGCAATGGAAAACGGCTATACGATGGAAGTTATTCCGGGATCAAGTTCCCCACAATGGGTGAAGCACGCCCACTGATCATGGGCTAATGCGACCCGCATGATGAAGCCAGTAGTACAGTCGTGGGTGGCTGTCGATCACTGGAGGGTAGTTCTGAGGCGAATGCCTCACTTGCCGCAAGGCAAGCGGTCTTACTGAACCGGGGGCGTGGCTAAACCATAAGCTATATTCATGGAGTCGCAATGACGGGTATACCCGTCTAAAACTACCATCGCTAGTAAAGTCGGGTGTCCGACGATACTGACTGTGCGTGGAAGACAGTGAAGTGGGTATAGTGGCCAATTTTATGAGTTTTGCTGGTGAGCGGAGCGAGCTATGAATATCTATCAATGTAAAGCTAAAGCTCAAGAGATTGGTTATAACGAAGCACAATTTATAGCCTTATTTCCCTGTGGCCCGGTCAATTGCCAATGGCTTGATGCGTACATGGGTATGTTTAAAGCGGATATGGATGGACTCCGTGATGGTTTTTTAATGACTGGACAAATCAATGATTTATATCCAGATTTGTTTTGTTCTGATCCTTACGTGACCAAATCTAGCGAGCGGAGCGAGCTATGAATTGGAGAGATTACACGGCTGGACTCACCCCAGCCGAGCGGGATAAAATTCTCTATGAGTTATTATCGTGGCAAATGGACGACTGCGGCATAGATGGAGATATTGGATTTAGCGAGGGTGAAGACCCGAGCTATCAGGGAACATTCACGGTGAATGCTCACTTTTACTGGAGGTCTACTTATGTAGACCTCTTAAACAACGAACTTTAGGGGAAAACAATGAGAATCGTGTTGACAATCGTTTTGTTTGTGGTAACATGTGCGAGTCTTAATGCTGGCGACCGAGTCACCAGCTACACCAGAAGTTTTGGTGGTGGTACTATGACCACACGATCTGATGGCAGTCGGATGACGACTCAAAGATTTGGGAACGGCTCGCTGTCGCGAGAAACCTTTCGGAGTGGCCGTTCGGCCACTCATATTACGAATCGGTTTGGTGGTGGGTATATGACGCGGAGTACGGGGTCCTACGTGCGAAAACCCTAATGGGGGGGGGTTTACCCTCTACGCAAACTACTGACCAAAGGTCAGGGGTTGCTATCACCCGCAAAAAAATCATCATCTACTCTTCTTCATCCGGTGGTGATAAGTAGCAAATATAGTATAGTGCTCATGAACTATGACAAATGAACTGGACATTTTAGTCTGCGATGTCGTCAATTTGTGGAGCAGACTTCGTTGACTGAGTAGTAGGAATAAGGGCTAATAGCACAGTAGTAGTGCTGCGAACTCATAATTCGTAGGTCGTAAGTGCAATTCTTACTTAGCCCATTTTAGGTAGGCCAAATTTAACTACCAATTTCTACAAGACCAATATCTTGCTTTCCAACGGGGGCCGGGATCGGTATCGCAGTGATGCCTAGCTCTAAAACTTTTTCGGCGTTCTGGATCATCTCTTTTAATTTCCATATTAGGGTCGCCAAAATTGACCTTAACTACATTACCTTTATCATTTTTAACGTAAACACTAAACTTTTTAGGACCATCTGGAGTTCTAAATGGTTTTCCAAGTTTTACATTACGACCTTGATATTCTTCCGAGGTGGATATATCGGGGGTATCATATTTAATACGAGACTCCGACTTAATAAAATCATAAATATTCTGGATATAAATCTCTGCTTTTGAGATCATATCTTTTGTCCACTCTTCAAAAACTACATAATCAATTTTATCTGCAATTTCTTCAAACTGTTCATGCATTTTGTGCATTTGCTCTTTTTGCATTTGCCCATCTGAATAAGACTCTGAAGATTGTGCCAATTTCCAAGCTTCTTTAGAGGGTCTATCTGGATCGCCTCTCTTGGCGGGTTTATAATTTTTACCCTCCTTTTTTTTCTTTTTTTGAATATTAGTCCACAATCCCGGCTTAGCTATAGAAATATCCCAATCTTCAATTTCGCTATCTTCATAATAAACTTCACTACTCGTCACATATTCTTCTTCTGAAGGTATGTGAAAATTGTCTTCATTGATCTCTTCTTCTGTTCCAGAATTCTCAATATTTGATTGACTACTTAATAAAAACGCTATACTTTTTTCATTATTGGTCATACGTTTTATTCTTTAAAAAGATTTGGTGGGGCGGGTTAGTCAGCTTTCAACGGTAAAATGAACCTTATATATTATAATACGCCAAAAACCAACAGTAAAAGGAAACATATGCGAAAATGCCTCCTCCTACTTCTCCTGTGTGGCTGCGTCCAACCAGAACCAACCCCACCCAGTCAACCAAAACTCACAGTTCTTCACCATTCTGGCTATCTCATAGTCCAGAAAATCACCATTGAAGGGGAGAACTTTCTTGTGTTTCAGGGTCATGATAGTATATTCGTGCTTGAAAACAAACATCAGCCTGAAAAGCCTTAATCCGGACTTATACACGAAGGAACTGAGTGACGTGACCAGAATCAACGTGGGTATCCACCCTAAGGAACTACCCGATAAGCTGCTCCTAGCAGAGCATCGTGAAATCAAAAGAATACCCAACGTGATTAAGTCTGGCAGATACAGCATGGCTGGTATACCGGCCAAGTTTACTCTGGGGAAGGGGCATGTAAAATTTTTTTACTCCCGACTCCTGTTCCTACGAAACAGGTATGTTTCGCTATACAAAGAGTGTATTGCACGAAGCTTTAATGTGCAGGACTATTCTTCTGCTTGGGAGGGCGTTCCGCCCGAATTATACTTAGATTATCAGTCGTCCGAGGACGACAGGCAAATCGTAGTTGAAAGAATTGAGTCTAAGGGATTTTCCCTTATCACAATTGAGCGAGCGAAGCTCACTTATGAAGATTGGGAGATCTCCCATAGGGAGATCCTCACTCTTAAATTTCCTCAGTCTGGATTTGATGATTTTGATATGTTTGTTGAGAGAGAATTTTTTCAATATCTAAATGATAACAAGCTCTGGGGTGAAGTATTTAATGAAGACGCCAATAAATGATATCATCGGCAAAACTATAGCTTTCGCCAAATTCAGTGGCTCTAATCTGCTGTTCTCTTTTACTGACGATACTATCGCGGTTATAAGCGGCAGATGTTATTATGATTCGGATATAGAGTTATCCTTTAACGAATTCGATTGGATAGATTGGGAAAGTTATCTGGTAAATATGGGTATTTGCTCACAAGAAGAACTTACCAGTCTACAGAATGAGGCTAATGCTAAAACAGATGAGGCTCAAAGAAAGCATAAATTAGAGCAATTTTATTTGTTAAAAGGACAGTTGGGTCTATAGGATGATTGCGTCATCTACAGTTCGATTTTTTAGGAGAAAAAACGTGCCTCTAATCAAACTAATCAGAGTCTATAACAGCGAATCATATGACTCCTACGGAGATAAATTATATGATCACCTACTTGATTCAATATCTGAATGGACTGAAGTCAGTCTTGAAGAATATGAAATATTAAGAGACGAATCTTTTAGGGCAAGGCTTGGTCCTAAAGGAAGTTTTTTAAAGATCATTATGATTGAGGATCTTAATAGGGAAGAAGTTGTTACGGTAATTAAGGACCTTAAAGAAGCAATTGCCGTCCAAAAGAAGAAAGATAAAGCTGATGCAATTAAAAGAGCTAAGCAAGAACAAGAAAGAAAACAAAAGGTCGAAGCTAACAAATTAGCTAAGGCTAAAAAGCTTATTGCTTATAATCAAAAGATTCTTGACGAAGCAAATGCAAATTGACTGGCATAGCCAGCATAATTTTCAGGCGTGACAATGTCAGTATCGTTATTCCCTTAGACAAGGATGCACTGTAGCGAAAGAAAGGGTGGTGCAACTCCACCTCGGTGGCTGAGTTTGAGTGAGAAGGGAGTTAGGTTCGAATCCTAATGATTGTGCTGATCTGGTAACAGACCAGCTAACTCTGGTGAGACAAAAGCTCGTAGGCAGGTCGCGTAAGTGCCTGCAAAGGTGTGTGTAGCTCACTGGTAGAGCGGGGTTTGATTCCTGCGTAGGCGATTCGATTTCGTCCCACACCAATGTGGTTGTCATTCGACAACCACTATAATGTCAAACTCATTAAGAGATATCCATGAGACTTAATCAAGTCATCGCCCTTGCCAATGGCAAGAAGGCAAACTGTACAGCAGCTATCACAGAGATTTATAAGAATCTCCAGAGGCCGGATCTATTTGGTGGTCTTGATAGATGCTACCATCCACTAGATGATGAAGGGGAGAAGCTCCCCCCAGAGACCAAGATCATCCAGCAGACCGTACAGGGCAACCTAGACGCTGCTCAGGCTGAATTGGTGGAACTACTTGATGTGATCGCTACACAGGAATTTGCCAACTGCGAGGCTAAAGCCAACATCGTCGTAGATGGGCAAGTTCTAGCAGAGAACGTCCCCGTCACCTACATGCTCTTCCTTGAAAAGCAAGTAGATAACATAAAATCTCTGATTTCTAAGCTTCCAGTGCTATCGTCAGACGTTAAGTGGCACAAAGACCCTAACAGTCTTAACACCTACATGACTGAAACCGTCATGACGACACGCACTAAGAAGTTGCCAATCAGGTTTGAGCGGTCCCCTGCAACAGATAAGCACCCTGCTCAAGTGGATGTGCTTACGGAAGATAAGATCGTAGGCAACTGGCACAAGATTGACCTGTCTGGTGCAGTACCAGCAGCATTCAGGGATAATATGCTGAAGCGTGCTGAGAAGCTGCGTGAGGCCCTCAAGGTCGCCCGAGAAGAAGCTAACTCTGCCGTAGTAACGCAGAAGGAAGTGGGGAAATCTATAACAAACTTCGTCTTCGCCAACTAAAATTGGCGAAGTATATTAATAGAGCAGCTTAAGACTAAGATTAAATCTAACGCCGTTACCACGAATGTACATCAATAGGGCTTAAAAAGCTTTCGATTGGATATTAATTCTAATAAGTGCGTGTCGAGGTTGGTCAGTTGGCCTCGTAAAAAGCTGACCAAAATTAAGTGCAAAAGCTAATACCTTTTCTCTCGTCGCATAAACGCGGGGAGCCAGTTCCCTGTAACCTAAGCTGGATCGTTGTTATATCGACTCCGTCGCAAGACGTACAAATGCTGGCTCAGCCAGAGATGCACGTATAGATCTTATTAGTCTGATATTTAAGACGCCATTGCAATTATGGCTAGGTCCACTTTAATTTCCATTAGCTCTACTTTAGTGTAAGGAACAATCTATGTGTTTGGTATAATCAGATTAACTGGTGCTATTGCTCTACTTACTGTAGAGTTGGTGAAGTTGCGCAAGGTGATTGGGTTACGTAAGCCCGGTTTAATATTTTCTAGAATGATTTTGGAGAGAAGAATTATGAGTGTTTTTGCATTGGTGCTTCCAGCACCCGGATCTGCTGATGTAGTATCTCGTGAATTGGTAGTATCTGTAAATGGTGGCGAGCCAGTTACAGTTACGCTTGATGGTTCTGCTGTAGAATCAGCAGAGTTTAGTGCTAATCAAGGCGACATTGTTACAGGATCACTCGTCGATATCGACGATGCTGTGCCTGTAGGCAATCGTTCTGAAGCGAGCGTGTTTGAATTGGTTTTGGCGGATACAATCGCTCCAGTGCAGCCCGGTGATGTCGGGGCGAGAATGGTTTCAGAGTAAGGGTAATGGTCAACCCAAATTCACTTACCCCGTCAAATCCAAATTTGACGGGGTTTTTCATTGACACGGGCCTGCGGCTGTGGTAGAATGCTGGTATGAAAATGACCAAAAGTAATTTCTTAATCGGCAAATTTATTCGCACAAATGACCAATTTCATAACATAATACTAGGTCATCGCTGTTTATATGGTCTAAACAATATTGTCGGAGAAAAAGATCGCTTTCTTTTGGAACAACTATATGACTTTTATAACGACGCTATCAAATTTCCCCAAACAGACTCAATGGCTGCAAGGCAGAGGTTTGTGTATGCTCCATACTAAGGATCTTCATTTTTACCGAGACTGCGGCGAAGATACTCCCTTATATATTGTGTGTGGACCCTCTCCAAGATCTAAAGAAATGCACCAGCATCACGCAGTAGTGTTCCAAAATGGCCGTATGGCCTATGATCCTCATCCCGATAATACTGGTTTGACAGCCATGATTGATTACTATTTAATTTTTAAACCGCCTACTGGCGACTGGAGCGAACATGACTCAGCTTAATTTCGAAAATACCTTCTACGCTGATTCAATGGGGGATTACATCGTAAACGACGTATTAGTATCAACTCAGTATTTCCTTGGTGATCTTAAGGTTGCCTACTACAACGCCATATCTGGTGTTGGGGAATTGTATGCTGAAGGCATCGAGGTTGATGCCATGATAATGGCATCTCTGACGATGAGGAGATTTGAAGAATGGACCATATGAATACGGTTAGAAACAGCTCTATTACTGCATATATACATCCAAGCATCATGATAACTCAATATAATAGCTTAGGCAAACATTTCATAAAATTTGATGGTCGTAGGCTCTATAATATGTTATATAATGAATTTGAATCAACTATATGGACTAGACTTATGCATGAAAAGATTCGATAGGTATCAGCATTTAGCCCTACGAGTGTGATAGATTAACACGCGGATCTTCTAAGTCTGAAAACTAGGAGCGTAACCTAGGTGGGGCATTTTCACACGTCTTTTATTTGGAGGAACTATGGACCTACTTACGATATTCTCAGAGCATTACAACGCCTCTGATGAGGCATTAGCCTTAGAGCAAATTGGTAAATTACCCAAACTAAAAGGCTTTAGCCTCGTAATCGTGGATGTTTCAGGCTCCATGGAGTTTCCCGCAGGAAACTCTTCCAGACTCACAGTAGCTGCTGCCTTGGCAGCGGAGATTAAGGCTAGGTCAGACTCATGCACAGTCTACGCCTCCGCAGGAAGCGACACTGAAAAATACCATCAGACCAGTCCGCTACCCTATGGTGGTTTCCTTTTACTGATGGCCCTAAAGCGTGCATGTCTTGACATGGGTGGTGGCGGCATGTTCCTGAGGCAAGCTGAAGAATTTGTACGTCACTATCATGTGCGTCCTGATAGGCTCATCATTATTACTGACGAAGATCAAGATTACGAGCTAAAGTTTGGCAAACAAATCTATACGATCAACGTGCTGACCAGCACGTATGAGGGATGTAGAGGTCAACTATGTTAACCTATAAGAAAGGAGATCTTGTAAAGGCCGCTAAGAATGGAGAAGTGGATTTCTTGCTTCACGCGGCAAATTGCTTTTCAACGATGGGCAGCGGTATAGCCGCCTCAATTAAGAAGGCCTTCCCGAAGGCCTACGAAGCTGACAGACAACATCATGGAACTCCCATACAACGGATTGGAGACTTTAGCGAGGCTAAGATTGGAAATTTAACTATCGTGAACCTGTATTGTCAATACGATTATGGTACAGACTATAGAAGATTCGAATATGGATCTTTTAAATATGCTTTATCATTATTCTGTAATGAGAATATGCTTAATGGGAAGACCATAGGCCTTCCAAAAATAGGTTGTGGCTTAGCAGGAGCTAAGTGGGATTTGGTTGAAGCAATTCTAATCCAAATAGTTGCCGCAGGCAACTGGATTGTTTACGAACTCTAGCTGAGGCCTATGGCATCAGAAATGGAAATGAAATGGCTAAAAAAGTAGTAGATAAACACCCAGAGGGCGTCCCATCTTGCGAACTTGTTCGCAAGTGGGTAGATGAACACGCATGTGACCGTTCATCTGTTACTGAAGTAGGAAGGGATAAATTCAGGGTTAATCTCTATAAATATACTGGCGATATAGTTAAAGTCTCAAGCTTAACACGTAGTTTCTATTTAGCAGTTGAGAGCGGAGTAGTTTACGACCGTACACTTTAAGGGAGTCCGTATGGTATGATACAATCTGATGTGTTAAGTGAAGAATATCGTACATGTATTTTAAAATGCATACACAAATATAGATCGCAAAATAAAATAAGGAGGTTGGGGTATACAATCGACGAAATGGTAAATGAGATATTATCTAGAACTTGGGTAAATTTTATCAATAAAAAGGATATTAATCTTAGCCTTGGCACTATTGCCGATAACCAACTCCGGTGGGCTTTAATAAAGTTGAGACAAAAACCTCTACCAGTTCTAAGTGTAAACGCTCAGTATATAGATACTCAAAGACTTGATAATATTGAAGAAGTAAATCTATTACTCAAACATTCATCCTTATCTTCGCATGAGAGGCAAACACTTGAAAAACGGTTTTTACATGGAAAAACATTCGATATTATTGCGAGCGAACTCTCTCTTACTAGAGAGCGTGTCAGGCAGATCCAATTGAGAGGGCTGAGAAAACTGAAAAAACTTGTAGAGGTTACTTGACACAGACGAAGTCCGTGTTATGATGCGGGAGTGATGTCAAACTCAGCTTAAGGAAACAAAGACATGATTCTCAACGAAGTTAAAAAAGACAGTCGGGTTAGTGGAAACTTTACTACGAACAGTTTTCGGATCGACGCAAGCTCAAAAGCATTTCAGATTCTCTCCTCTAATATCTATCAGCATAAGGTTAGAGCCGTTATTAGAGAATTGGCCTGTAATGCTATTGACGCCCCGATAGAAGCAGGCATGGATACATCCATCCTCCCAGACGTTCACCTTCCTACAACGTTTGAGCGTTGGTTTTCAATTCGTGACTACGGTCCCGGATTAAGTGAAGATGACATCAAAAATGTATTCACGGTTTATTTTTGCTCTACAAAAACACAGCGAAATGATCTTACAGGTGCCCTAGGTTTGGGAGCCAAGTCGTTTTATTGCTTAGTTGATAGTGCAATCATCAACTCACACCATAATGGCATGGTGTATAACTACTCAGCCTACAAAGATGAGGGCGATCTTCCCCAGATGGCATTGCTACGGTCTGCTCCAAGCGACGAGCCGTCTGGTTTGGAAATTATCGTACATGTTAATGACAGAACTCAAGAGTTTGTAGACGAAGCTGTTGAAGTATTCAAATACTTCGATACGGTCCCAAACCTGAATAATAAAGCTGTTGTAGAGCGTATTACGGCTGCGAAGCAGTCGTTTAAGATCGTGGGTAAGGACTACGCCTTCAACTCACAGTCCGGGACCACTAAAGCCTTAATGGGAAATGTAGCGTATAATATCCCATCAGAATATCTCCATATGTCCGGATATATCAGGTTTAATCTAGGAGAACTTAGCTTTGATCCGGGTCGTGAGAATCTAACCCTAGATACTAAGACCATCGCGATTCTTAAAGAAAAGATCAAGCATGTAAAGGATCATCTGGCTGATGATATCATCAACCTGATTGAGGTCTTGCCTACATCTTTTCAGCGTGCCAAATACTTCGATAACATCAACACTGGTGTCGTCGGTGATATTATCACTATTCATCGTGATAAATTCAAATATCGATTGCCAAAATGTAAAACTACATTTAAGATGTACTCAAAGCAGTATAGAAGTACAGCTATAATGTTTGGAGAGGTGTTACCCCTAGGCAATGCTGTTGAGTACTACCTGTTAAAACCTAAATTTCAGGCACGTATTAAGGCATACCTTAAGGATAATAACTCTGTAAGTAAGGTTGTTCTGCTTACTAATGAGCAGATTGATGAGATCGGCGTCGATAGAGACCAGATCAAAGATTTGGACATTATCCCGAAAATCCAGTATACAAGATCGTCCTCAGCACCAGTTAAGGTTAAAAGGCTTACAGACTACGGCTGGACAGAGTCAGCCGTAGTAATGTCAGAAGAGTACGTCTATGTAAACTTAAAGCATGGACAGCCAAAAGACTATTCAACTGATGCTATCCGCAACGCGGTAGCAGGAGCTAAGTCTCTTGGGATAGAAATTGATTTGTATGGACTCACTCCGCAAGTTAAAAAGTTCGGAGAAGGTATTGAGTTAAAAACTTTCTTGAAAGAGAACGTCTCGGTGCCAGAGAAAGCGATTTTAAAAGATCCAAATGAAAAAAATCTATTGAAAATGATTGACAATAGGTTTGAATCTGGTAAAATCTCGCCAAGTCAGTACGCATTGTATACGCTGATTGGGACCGTGGCTCATGATGATACTTTGGACAAACTGTCAAAGGCGTACTTTGATAAGTATCCATTGTTGGACTTTATCTCCTGTAGCTATTTGCAAGAAAAAACTTGCAAAGACGCTCTTCTTTCCTATGTAACAGAAAAGGTGCAATAATGAATTTCATTAAAGATCACAAAAATTGTTGGACAGTGGTTTTGGACGATCAGGTTTGCGTCTTTGACCAGACACATACAAACTATGAATTGCTTCTTGATGATATCAGGAGTGATGACACTCAATCATTTCTGACACATATTAATGTAGGCAAAATAATTGCCACATGGTCTAAGGGTGGATTCGTCTTTAAAGATGGGAATCTCATATATATGGGAGAAGAAGTTGCAGAATCAATCACTAGTATTGTGATCGACATGATTGAGCAGGGTTTTGATGAGACCCCGATTCTTAACTTTGCTCGAAGATTGTACAGCAATCCTAGCATGAGGGCTGTAACGGAACTGTATACTTGGCTCTCTCATAAGAGTCTGGCTGTTACTCCTGACGGACATTTTCTGGCCTATAAGTCTGTCACCATATATTACGGTGAGGGGTTCATCGATCCATACGGACGACAGGTAAAGTCTGGAGACTATGTTGATAAGCATAGCGGAACTATCCGTAATAACGTCGGAGACGTTAACACTATAGCACGAAGATTGGTAGACGATAACTTCAACGTAGGGTGTAGCTACGGCTTCCATGTTGGAACTCTGAAGTATGTCACTGAAGTGTATAGTTCTGCAAAGCAGATCATTTGCAAAGTCGATCCAGCAAATGTGGTTTCGGTTCCACTCGAATGCAATTGTCAAAAGATTCGTTGCTGTGAGTATACAGTACTTTCAGAGTTCAAGAGCCTGCGGCTCGTAGAACCGAATAACGGTGTTGAAGACACAGATGAAGAAGACGACAATATCTGCGAGGATTGCGGAAATCTAGAAGATGACTGCGACTGTTGAACAGATGATGAAGACGATGAAGACGAAGAATACGCAGAACATTGGTAATTAACCTGCAACCAAGGTAGAGTTCTGACTATAATGCTGGATAGTTTCTATCCAGCATTTTGTAAGGACTCACCCATGTTCTATTTAGATAACAAAAAAAGATACGTATTCGATTCTAACGACGAAGTCGTAGGCGAGCTTAAGAATGGGAAGTTTACACAAGACACACCCAGACTCTCCCGATTATACGCTGATGGCCTCCTCGCTAGTGAGTTGGAACAACTCTCAGAAGTTATTCAGCGTGCTCCTGCTAGGAATGCTAAATGATTCGTATTGTGCCTACAGAAATGGAAATGATTGAGGCCAAGGCCCGTGCTGAATCTATGGGGATTCTTTCTTCGTCTGTTCTAAAAGGTGCTGGGAATCTGGTTGGATTCGTTGGTGAGCAGATAACTGCTCGGCATACTGGTGGTAGAATAATAGATTCATATGACTATGATATTAAGATTGATGATCTTCGCATAGACGTTAAGACTAAGTCATGTTCTACTAGGCCAAAAGGCTCATATTTATGCTCAGTCATGAGCTACCAGCTAAATAATGAATGTGATGGATATATCTTTTGTAGGGTAAATCTGACATCTAAAGAGGCGTGGATATTGGGCTATATAAGTAAGCTACGTTTATTAGATGAGGGATTTACTATGTCAAAAGGAGATATGGACGGTAAGTTTAAGGTTGTAGAGAATTGTATTTCTATATCAATCTTCGATCTTGACGAAGTTCCGGTAAAAAGGAAGGTGCCATTTTGAAATTCCCCCTACTTAATCGCACACACTATTCACTCCTACGAGCTTTTACAAAGCCTGATGAATTGGTTAAGGCTTGCAAGGCCTCTGGTTTCACGTCTGTGGGCCTCTGTGACTTCGGCAGCGTATCAGGTGC
>Ga0315293_10005038_pt1 | contig 12482 bp, 9 predicted proteins | sample YL17G13_20_MG_FD_203071 | JGI IMG/M metagenome (GOLD analysis project Ga0315293, IMG submission 203071) | Sediment microbial communities from Yellowstone Lake, YNP, Wyoming, USA - YL17G13_20 | ecosystem: Environmental > Aquatic > Freshwater > Lake > Sediment | place: USA: Wyoming | collected... | reverse complement strand
AACAGAATGTGAGATTCCCCCTCGATATGTTTACAGAAAAGAGTTTTGAAGAAAAAACCGATCGTGTTAATTTCTGCCTCGAAAGAGTAAATATTGTCAATTCCAATAAACTGCTGCCATCTGAATTATCCGGCGGAATGAAAAAAAGAGTGGCAATTGCAAGGGCAATTTCACTGAATCCGAAATTCCTGTTCTGTGACGAGCCCAATTCGGGCCTCGATCCGATAACCGCCATCCTTATTGATGAACTTATTAAGGAACTCACAGAGGAGTATTCCATGACTACCATTGTAAATACTCATGATATGAATTCCGTGATGAAGATCGGTGAGAAGATAATCTTTCTAAGCGATGGCGTAAAATGCTGGGAAGGAAGCAATAAGGAGATCCTTGATTCCGATTGCAGCACTCTTAATGATTTCGTATTTGCCAATGCCCTGGCAAAACAACTGAAATCCTCCTTAAAATAAAGATTTAATCAACCTCCTCGTAATCGGTATATTCTCCGATCTCCTTCGATACTCCTTTTGATCCTGTCTTGTTCTCCTGTTTATGTTCCCGTTCCCTGGCATTGGAATCCATTTCTTCAAAATACCTGTTAAACGACCGGATAACGAGATAGATTATAATGCTTACTAATATAAAACGGATCAGCAGTGTCATTTTTCATTTAAGATTATTATGTTGTAAATCTTTATGTTCACATATTATTCCTTGCTTTGTTGCCGAAAACAAGATTCATCCCGAACCTGGTATGTATTGTATTCCAGTTTGATGGGAGCGTAGCGGATTTATTGCCGCTTCCGGCTTTTTCCCAGCTAAGGGGGATCCTGTCCAAAAGAAAATAGAACTGGAAAACTGATGCCCTGAACCCAAGTCCAAGGCCCAGGTTATTATAATTGTGATTACAGGCTGTATATGCAAGAGTTGTTGAAACTGAGTTTCCAATATTCATGTTTGCTGAAACAGTCAGGGCTTCCTTAATCTGTTGTCCTATAATTCTGCTGTAAGATAATACCCCGATTGAGAATTTTTCATTCAGATTATATTTCCCTCCAATTGCTATTCCGACCGGAAGCTTTGTGGTAAAAGGCTTTTCGGTTCCGGCAACATGGAATACCTGTTTAAGGGAATCGATCAAATTGCCTGCCACCTCATCTATTGTTGCAGTTTCTTCATAAATATCTTTGAAATCCATCCCACTAACCTCCACATTCCCAACAGCTTCTAGGTTTGAAAGATCAGATTTCCATTTTATAAAACCAATGTCAGTGATCGCTGCAGAAATCAAGATTCTGTCATTGACTGCATATTCAGCTCCCAGATCTATTCCGAAACCTGCATTCCTTGTGTTTGTCAGGAACCTGATAGTCCCTTTGGAGGTATTGAATCTTTCATTGTCGAATTTTGCATCTTCAATGTGATTTTCGGAATCTGTGTAAAATTGAAAAGGGCCGCTGATATCAAATGCCATATTGGCATCTAGGGTATTTGAAAAATCATTGTTCACCGTCAGATTTAGGCCATAATTCTGAAATGATCCGGCTGAAATACCGAACAGAAGTTTAGCTTTTGCGCCAAACCGCAGCTTTGGAGTAATTTTTTTTGAAGCGCCTATTCCTATTTCCCGATAGTATTTATAATCAGCTCTCAAATCTGACAAATCAAATGTCTGACCAATAAATGCTTCATTACCTAGAAAGGCCAGCCTCATAAGGTCGCGAGGAAAGGCTATGTTGACATCGATGTTGTCAACAATGTCCAGAAAAACATACAGGTCCCGACCTGCATTGAGACCTACCCCCAGAAGCTGAACAGAAGCCGTCGGTTCAAGATAATTAGATTTTTTTAACCTGCTAAGGAATTTTTCTGTGTCAAAATCCGGTTGAAGGAACGGAATTGTAGATTTGTTGACATCCAGGCCTTCCGAAAACACATCGGAAAAATTGAAAAAGTTGTTTTTTATGTTAATGCTAATCCCTGTCAGGGCAGGTAGGCCGATATAAACTGAATTTGTCGGACGCAAAGCCGGATTAAGAAGATGATTCTGAGGCAGATTCATAAAATAAAGAACCTGGCTGTTTTGCGCCCGGGCACTTGTTATGATCAGCATAAATAGTGCAGTCACTAAAAATTTGTTTTTCACGTTTGTACTTTTCATTTTTGCGATATTTCCAGTTTGTAATTATAAAGGAACCTGTCGGTACCGCCGACAATAAGATGCCAGTCATCACCAGCCGAAAGCTTTCCGATCGAAAACATTGATGCTCCCCTTAATGGAAATCCTTCCATAATTTCTCCTTTTCTGTCAACAAGGTAGATAAGATTACCGATTGCATCAAAAACCCCTATTTTCCTGTCGGCTGATGAAAAGGTAAAACTAATTGGTTCGCCAAGTTTTCCGGAACCGAAATCTTTCGTAAACATCTCTTTCCCGTTGTGATCATAAAGATACAGTATACCGCTGTCAATGAAAATATATTCGCCAAAACCATCGCCATCTACATCAAAAAAATCGAATGAATGGTCAAAACTGAACTTCCGAAAGCTGAATTTTTTAACCTCCCCATTGAAATTGACGTTCTGAACAGTCCCGTCAGGAGAGGTACACACAAGAGCCGCTTCTGACCCGGGTGTAAGTCTGAGCGCTGATCCTTTTGCTTTTGTAACAGCATCGTTCAGCCTGAGCCTAACCTTGCCTGAACGATCCAGAAAATAAACTGAAGATTCATCAGCTATTACAATAAAGTCTTTCCCCGAGACTTTGTAAAAACCTGCCTCGGCTGTTACATAACCGGCAGTTCTGAATGGCTCCCAGCCCTTCACAACATTTCCTGACTTGTCGTATGAATACACAAGCTTATCCTCACCTGCAATAACCAGTCTGTAGGTATTATTATTCTCATAATCAAAAAGCGCAAGCGAATTTGTTGCAGGGGATCTTAATCTTACAGGATACCTTTCAACATAATTTCCGTTACGGTCGATCAGGTGAAGGTTGTTCCTGCCTGAGAACAGCAATTGATATTTGCCGTTCCTGTAATAGTCGACCATATAAATAGATCCATTGATCTTTTCTTTCAGTGGGACTTTCCACAAAACGCGTCCTGCTGCATTAATAAGATAGGCATTGTTTTTTATGTCCTGAATGAATATTTCCTTCGCTCCGGTATTGTGATTGGTGAAAAAGAAAGGCTTTATGCCTGCGGTTGTATCAAGAAGAGTTTCCCACTCAGTTGTCGACTCTTCCCTTACCAGATCCTTATAGTTCACCGATAAGCTGTTATAAATCATCCCGTTAATGGATGCAAGCTGAAATCCTATTGATTGAATTTTATTGAGCAAATTTTTGTTTGACCTTAGCCCGGCAGCTATTTCCTGATTAAAATACCCTGAAAAATAGTCAATGCTGTGCGACGGAACGCAATAAAACAGGTATCCTGCCATGCTGGCTACCATTTTCTCAAAGTCGCGGTACAGAATATCGTTTGCCAGAGTTTTATTAAGTAAATTATCATACAAAAGCCGGGAAATTGTAACATATGAATTCCCTGTTATCATAAAGTTGTCGTAAAAAGCACAGCATGAGTCATTGAATCCGGGTGCAAAACCTGGCATCAGAGTTGAAAGCAGGCCGGCAGTCCCGCTGAGATAAACAGGTATCCTTGTCTGATCGTCGGGTCTGAAATAAGCTGTTTCTGATTTCCCGCCGGTATGTTCAATAAAGATATTCTCGCACTGAACCCGGTTTTTTAATTTATAAATGACCAGGGAGTTCTGACTGACAGGATTATTTTTAATATCAACATAAGCCCGGGTAATCTCATCCCCGAGAAACGGTTTAAGTTTCCCGGCCAGATTGTTTATCTGACCCGAAGCAGGGTCTGAAATTTCTGCTTCATGTTCCCTCATGATCAATACCATTGACTCAAACATGGCCGTTGCCGAGGGAAGGATCTTATAGGTCTGAAAGTCAACAGGCTGGACGGCTTTGAACCGGAACAGTAATTCTGACGGTTCACTGCTTTCACTGTAACCGCTTATCGAAACACCCCCTTCATTAATAAAGATATCCCCTCCGGCGCTCCCTCCGAGTTTTGCAATTTTGTCTGCCGGCGAAGCTCCGCCCTGTGAAAATATCCTCCTGGCAGTTTTTTTAAGGTTCCCGAAAACCACAAATATTTTGTCTTCATTTTTCCCTGACGAAAGAAGGATCCTTGAAAATCCGGAAGCATTTCTTATATCTGTTCCCGGAACATTTTGAAATACTGATTTCTTAATAAGATTATCGGATGTGCTGCAGATTAATAATCCGGAATTTATCATGACAAAAACAGTATCTTTCTGTCCATTCACCGTATAAGGAAGCCCTATTATCCGCTTGCCTGCCGTCTTTTGTTCCAGTATCTCACTTAACCCCGATGCCTGAAGAGCTTCCCTTAATTGCCTGTATCCTGTCTCTGGTGGAATGATTTTTGAAAGAAAAGGGGTGAGCTCTCCGTTTTGGGAAGGATGAAAGGAAACAATTGCAGTACCCTCCTGCAGTATCTTTTTAAATCCTGATTTATTAATCTGGTCTGCAATAAATTTCAGCTTTATGTTGAAACGGTTAAGCTCTTTGATGTTCGCAATCTCCGAAAAAAGGCCTTTGCCGGTTGTAACAGAGTTTATAAGATTGCGCAAATCAATGGTTTCTATAACTATACAGGCATCCGAACCAATAACTTTATAAGCATCTGTAAACAGGTTTTTTCTGCTCTGATGAAGAAAATATCCGGCTAAAGCTACAGCTGATACTAGAACAACCAGGGAAAAAATTGCAAAGCGTTTGGACACCTTAAATCAATATTATTCTGATTCTCAAAATTAAGAATAATATGCCACCAAAAAACCCGGCGTAATTACATATTCTGTTTTCGTTTTGCGTGCTTTGAGATTATTCCGCCCCTACGGGGCTTATCAGGAGTTGGGGCTATGATGGGATGGACTTCGCTCATCCCTATAAATATCTTAGGCCTGCGGCCTGATAGAATACTGTGTATGTTCGCTGTCCCATAGAGGCGACATATTTTTGGCCTTTAATTTGATGTCATTTATCTAAATGGAACTTAACTGAATTATTTATCTATTTTTATATCTGCTTATCAGGTTAAGATGAAATCCATCTGTTTATCATCTTTTCTGGCTTTTATATTTTGTCTCGAAAGCTTTTCCCAGATTGTCACTGTAGTTGATAATGAGGACTCCAAACCCATTTCTGACGTGGCTGTACTGAATGAATCAGCAACCAGGTTTATCTATACAAACAGATCAGGAAAGGCTGACATCTCCTTGTTTGAAAAAGAACCCGCAGTTTGTTTTCAGCATTTTACATATGAAAGAGTTTGCCTCAGCTATGATGAGATCAAAAAGAGGGGTTTTCAGATCAGGCTTAACAAAAAGATTTTTGCGTTTGAAGAGTTTATGATTTCAGCCAACAGGTGGGAACAGAACAGGAATGAGGTTCCGAACAGGATTTCAATTGTCACAAGGCAGGAAACACAGTTTCAAAATCCTCAGACAACTGCTGATCTGCTTGGCATTTCAGACGAAATCTTTATACAGAAGAGCCAGCTTGGCGGTGGCAGTCCAATGATACGCGGATTTGCGACTAATCGTATTTTGATAATGGTTGATGGCGTCAGGATGAACAACGCCATTTACAGGGAAGGCAATATTCAGAATGTAATATCGCTCGATCCTGCCATGCTCGAATCGACCGAAATAATATTTGGCCCTGGTGCATCAGCTTACGGCAGTGATGCAATAGGCGGAGTGATGGATTTCCATACCAAGAATGCATTGTTTTCGACCGGCAGCAAGATATATGTTAAAGCTGACGCTTATTCCCGGTTTTCAACTGCGAACATGGAGAAAACTTTTCATCTCGATTTTAACCTTGGAGGAAAAAAGATTGCATTCTTTTCCGGTATCACCTGGTCAGATTACGGAGATCTTAAAATGGGTTCAGTAAAAAATGACAGCTACCTGCGGAAGGAATTCGTTCAGAGGATCAACGGCATTGACTCTGTTTTCCGGAACAGCGATCCGAGGGTCCAGAAGTTTTCGGGTTACAGGCAGCTTAACCTCCTGAACAGATTCAGATACAGGATTTCCGATAACATTGACCTGGTTTTTTCCAGTCACTATTCAGGGTTATCCGATGTACCCCGATATGACAGGCTTATCCAGTACAAATCGGGAAAACTAAGATATGCTCAATGGTATTATGGTCCCCAGGTGTGGGCGATGAATAGCTTTCAGCTGAATTTAACAGGAAGGAACCGGTTCTATGATAAGGCAAAACTGATTGCGGCATATCAGAATTACCGCGAAAGCCGGCACGACAGAAGTCTTGGGAATTCATACCTGAATGAACAGTTTGAAAAAGTAGATATATATTCCATTAACGTCGATTTCGACAAGAATATTAAAAAAGAGAACCAGCTTCTGTATTACGGATTCGAATTTGTCAGGAACAACATAACCTCTGAAGCACAGACGAGAGATATTCTCACCGGATCAGCCGCTCCTGCCGGTTCGCGGTATCCTAATGGCAGCAATAAGTACTCAACCTTTTCAATCTATTCCGGTTACAAAAATAACCTGTCTGAGGCAGTTTCAATAATAACCGGATTAAGGTATAATTATGCCGGACTCTCTTCAACAATTGCGGACAATTCATTTTATAATTTCCCCTTCACGTCCATTTCAATAAAAAATTCAGCCCTCACCGGATCAGCTGGTTTAGTCGTCAGGTTAAAGAAAAGCCTTAAGCTGAATCTCAATGCTGCAACCGGATTCCGGGCACCGAACCTTGATGACGCCGGTAAAATATTTGATTCCGCTCCCGGAATTGTTGTAGTTCCGAATCCCGGACTGAAACCCGAATATGCTTACAATATCGATCTCGGGATCTCAAAGAGTATTGGTGAAATTCTTCATCTTGAAATCACCGGGTTCCATACCTGGCTCAGGAACGCAATGATCCGTCATGATTTTCTGTTTAATGGCCAGGCTTCGATAACATATAATAACCAGTTGAGCAAAGTTGAGGCTGTTACAAATGCCGGATCGGCACGTGCATACGGAATACATTTCAGCTTTCAGGCAAAAATCACCGGTCATGTTTTGCTTAAATCATCCCTGAATATTACCGAAGGAAAAGAAGAGGGAGGAGTACCGCTAAGGCATGCAGCGCCAGTATTTGGAGCCGTACACCTGTTTACTGAATATCCAAAGCTCAAGGCTGATTTATATTCTAATTATAACGGGCCCAGGCGATTCAGTAAAATGCCTCCTTCGGAGATCGAGAAACCATATCTATATGCAACTGATAAAAACGGCAATCCATGGTCTCCAGGCTGGTTTACCCTGAATTTTAAGCTTTCCTACACTGTTGCTGAAAGATATATATTGAACGGAGGCGTCGAAAATATTCTCGATCACCGCTACAGGCCATATTCATCGGGGATTGCAGCACCCGGAAGGAACTTCATAATTTCAGCAAGGATTATTATTTGATTTCCCGGAGACAGTTTGGCACGCATTTTGATTTAATTCTGTTACACAGGCAATCTCAAACATATACTTGATCCTTCAAGGTCAGCCAGGTCACAAGCCTGGCTTTTATTTTTTATCAGAATGATTTATACCCGATTATTTCCCTCACTTCCCTCACTGTCCGCGAAGCGCTTTCCCTGGCTTTTTCACCTCCCTCTCTGACAACTCTTGCAAGGTATTTGTTATCGGCAAGAATGTCATTTATCCTTTCTCTGATCGGAGTGGTGGCTTTTATAATATCTTCTGCCAGCTGTTTTTTAAGATCCCCGTAGCGAATCTCGCATGAGGCATGTTTTTCAGTGAAATATTTAACAACAGATGGGTCTGAAACCACATTCATAATTGTGAAGAGATTCCTGACCGGTTCTGACATTGCCTGCCCCGGTTCAGTAGGGCCGGCATCGGTTACCGCGCTCATTACTTTTTTTCTTATGGCCTGTGGAGTATCCGACAGAAAAATCCCGTTCCCTTCGCTTTTACCCATCTTACCCGCACCGTCAAGTCCGGGTATCTTAATAAGCTCATGCCCGAAATTATAAGCGTCAGGTTCGGGAAAGAAATTTACTTCATATATCATGTTAAACCTTCTGGCGAACCTCCTTGTCATCTCAAGATGCTGTTCCTGATCCTTTCCAACCGGAACTTTACTGGCCTTATGGATAATTATATCAGCTGCCATCAGAACAGGGTAAGTCAGAAGTCCGGCGTTGATGTTATCCGGATGTTTTCTGATCTTTTCCTTAAATGATGCGGTCCTCTCCAGCTCACCTACATAGGCATTCATATTCAGAAGGAGGTACAATTCAGACACCTCAGGAACGTCGCTCTGGATAAAGACTGTGGCAATTTCAGGATCTATTCCGCAGGCAAGATACTCGGCCAGAACCTGTTTTATGTTCCCGTGAAGGTCATCTGGCCTGGGATGTGTAGTAAGCGCATGATAATCGGCAATAAAGAAATAACATATATTCTCTTTCTGCATTTTCAGAAAGTTCTTTATCGCCCCATAATAATTCCCAAGATGAAGGTTCCCCGTCGATCTTATTCCGCTCACTACAGTTTCCATTGTTATCTTCAATAAAATTCCCTGCAAAATTAATTCTTTTTCCGAAAATAGTACCTTTGCCTGTTCACAATACAAAAGGCCATGGAATCAACGCGACAGAAAAAAGTATCAAGACTTATCCAGAAAGAGATGGCCGATATCTTTCTGAAGAAGGGCAGTGAGCTGGCACACGGCAAAATGGTATCGGTGACAAAAGTAAGAGTCAGTCCTGATCTTTCATTTGCCAAAATATATGTAAGCATCTACCCTTCCGTTGGGCAGGATAATGTCCTTAAGGCCATTCAGGACCATTCTCCGAAGATAAGATTTGAGATGGGACAGAAAGTGAGAAGACAACTCCGGATAGTACCCGAAATCGTCTTTTTTATCGACGACAGCCTTGATTATATTGATAATATCGACAAACTGCTGAAGTCCTGAGCCAGATGCAGTACGATCCGATTAAAAAAACAGTGGGCCCGGTTTTTTCAGGTCCTCTCTTCATGAGAAAAATCTTTTATTTTTTTCTCGATATTCTTCTGCTGCGGTCATGGCATGTCAGAAAGGCGCTGAGAGGAATAGTCCGGAAATACCCTGGTCAGGCATCAGTGCTTGATGCAGGAGCAGGATTCGGACAATATACCTGGAGAATGAGCAGGATGAACAGGCAATGGAAAATAAAAGCTGTGGATATTGATCAGGAACATATCAATGACAATAACAGATTTTGCAGTAAAGCCGGTCTCTCCGGGAGAGTTACATTTGAGACCATGGATCTTGCCGAACTGGATGAAACAGGATCCTTCGATTTCATTCTCTCAGTTGATGTAATGGAGCATATTGAAAAGGATGAGCTGGTCTTCAGAAATTTCTTCCGTGCACTAAAGCCGGGCGGATCATTGCTTATATCTACGCCATCTGATCAGGGAGGTTCTGATGTCCATGGCGATGAGGAAAAATCCTTTATCGACGAACATGTAAGGGATGGATATGGGATTGCAGAGATCTCTCAAAAACTCGGGAGAGCAGGGTTTAATAATATAAAAGCATCATATACCTATGGAAAACCGGGTGCTCTGTCATGGCGTCTGTCAATGAAATATCCGATAAGGATTCTGAACATCTCAAAATTGTTCTTCATTATTCTTCCGTTATATTACCTGATATTCTTCCCTTTTGCGGTAATACTGAATATTTTTGATATCTTTTTGATTCATAAATCAGGAACCGGTTTGCTGGTTTCAGCAAGTAAGTAAAAGTGAAACTATCCCTCTATATAGCAAAAAGGTATCTCTTCGCGAAAAAATCGAGAAATGCAATAAATGTGATCTCCTCGATCTCTGTTTCAGGTGTTACAGTCGGCACAATGTCCCTTATAATTGTTCTATCGGTATTTAACGGACTTGAGAGCCTTGTGCGTTCTATTTTCAACACCTTTGATCCTGATCTGAAGATCACTCCGGTGGCAGGTAAGACATTCATCCCGGACAGCACCGTGCTTTCCCTTCTTTCAAATATTAACGGGGTTGCCTGTTATTCACTTTGTGTGGAAGAAAATGCTCTTCTCAGATACGGTGAAAAACAGTATGTTGCAACAATTAAAGGAGTGGATGAAAACTATGCTCAGGTCACCGGAATCGACAGCTCAATGTGGGATGGAGGATTCATACTACGGTCGGAAAAGGGAAGGCCATATGCAATACCGGGTATAGGAATAGCCAATTATCTTGGTATGAGAGTCAATTTTATTACACCCCTGAATATCTACGTTCCAAAGAGGACCGGAGGTACCGATCTGAACCCTGAAGAAGCGTTTATAAGAAATTACATTTTACTCTCAGGCATTTACCAGGTCGAGCAGGAATATGATTCAAAATATGTATTTATTCCAATTGATTTTGCACGCGAGCTGCTCGAATATAAGTCAGAGGTAACATCCCTTGAGATTAAGTTTGAGAATGACGCCAAAGAATCTGCTGTGCAGAAAGATGTTGTAAAATTATTCGGAAAAGACTTTCTGGTCCGGAATAAATATGAACAGCAGGAGATCTTCTACAAAGTGATGCGTTCTGAACGCCTTGCAATCTTCTTTATCCTTACCCTTATCCTCATTATTGCATCTTTCAGCATTATTGGTTCCCTAACAATGCTTATTATTGAGAAGGAGAGGGATATCGAGATACTCAGAAGCCTCGGAGCTGATAACACGCTGATAAGGAAGATATTTATCTTTGAAGGATGGCTGATATCTATAATCGGAGCTTTTGCCGGTATTCTGCTTGGCTTTGCAGTGTGCTGGATCCAGCAAAAATATGGAATAGTAAGGCTTCAGAGTGAATCACTGATCGTAAATGCATATCCCGTAGTGATGAAGATAAAGGATTTTATCATAGTCCCGGTTACTGTCCTGGTGATAGGATTCTGGGCCGCATGGTATCCTGTAAGATTCCTTACTAAAAAGTATCTGACCAGAAATTAAATATTAATCTTAGATCCATGAACCGGTATTTCCTTCTTGTCCTTTTTGCATTCCTGGTTGCGGCAGGCTCGTGCACAGGCAGGAAAAGCAAAGCAGAACATAAAGATATCCTTCCTGAGAAAGATCTGATATCAATATTGACGGAGGTGCATATAGCTGACGGACTTCTGTCTATTCCTGAAGTCAGGTATAAATTTACCAAAGGCGACACCCTCGAGTCGTACATAGACATTTTCGAAAAACACGGCTATACCAAACCTCAGATGGACAGGACGATGAGGTACTATTTTGTCAGGAAGCCTAAAAAGCTTATTAAAATATATGACAAGGTGCTTGGGCAACTCAGCGAAATGGAAGCAAGGGTCGATAAGGAATTGCAGAGTTTTGGTGCCAGGCAGATGAATATATGGCCGGGAAAAGAATTCTATTCATTTCCCGATCCTTCCTGCAAAGACACCACCCGGATTGATTATCCATCCAATTTCTATGGTACATTATACCTGAAATTTACTCTCACCATCTATCCTGATGATCAGTCAGCTCATCCGGTAATGGGATTGTATTTCTCCAAAACTGATTCAACCGGAAATGAAGAAAGGATACGCTTTTCAACAATCCCTTACATAAAGGATGGGCACCCCCACGATTACAGAATTTCAGTGGTCCAGAATTTTACCGGCCCCGTAAGGCTGAAGGGATGGTTCATTGATCAGGAAAATGCCTCACCATACAGGGAATTTCATCACAGGGTGGAAAACATTATCCTTACGCTCTATTTAATAGAATAATGAAGCACTTTTCGGCGCAGTATATCTTTACAAATAACGGACCTCCGCTGAAAAGAGGCATAGTAACTGCTGACAACGATGGTACCATAACAGGTGTCGAGGATTCCGGGGGGAACCTTGATGAAAGGGAATCCGTCGAGTTCCATAACGGGATAATAATTCCGGGATTTGTGAACTGTCACTGTCACCTGGAATTGTCTTATATGAAAGATCTGATACCTCCCAAAAAAGGATTGGCTGAATTTCTGAAACACTTCCGGACAAAAAGGGAAGAGGTAGCTGAAAACGTATCCTCTACTGCCTCAAGGGCCGATAATGATATGTGCAGGAATGGGATTGTTCTGTGTGCTGATATTTGCAATACAAGATTGACATTTGATATTAAAAAGAAAAGCAGGATAAAATACATTAACCTGCTTGAGGTCTTTGGAATTGATCCTGAAAAAGCTGACCACAGGATGAATGAAATAAAACAATTGTCAAACATAGCTCGCGATTACCGGATACCTTCCTGGATAGTTCCCCATTCTGCCTATTCGCTTTCTTTATCACTATTTAGTCTTTTGAG
>Ga0315293_10005037_pt1 | contig 12483 bp, 7 predicted proteins | sample YL17G13_20_MG_FD_203071 | JGI IMG/M metagenome (GOLD analysis project Ga0315293, IMG submission 203071) | Sediment microbial communities from Yellowstone Lake, YNP, Wyoming, USA - YL17G13_20 | ecosystem: Environmental > Aquatic > Freshwater > Lake > Sediment | place: USA: Wyoming | collected... | reverse complement strand
GCGCCCTGCTGCGAGAGGGCCTCGCCGTGATCACCGGAGACGAGCAGATCCGACGCCGGCCCGCCGGCCCCCTCGCCGCCTCTCTGAATGACCTCGGCGCCAACGTCCGCTCCACCCGCGGCACCGGTGCCGCCCCCTTCGTCGTCGAGGGCCGGCTCCGCGGAGGCGAAACCTCCATCGAGGCCGTCACCAGCCAGTACCTCAGCGCCCTGCTCATCAACTGCCCGCTGGCCGATGGCGATACGATCATCCGCGTCCCGCTCCTCAACGAGGCCCCCTATGTCGAGATCACCCTCGACTGGATCGGCCGCCACGGCATCACCTTCGAGCACGACGCCCTGCGCGAGTTCCGCCTCCCCGGAGGCCAGCAGTACCAGCCGGTGGATCGCGCGATGCCCGCCGACTTCTCCTCCGCCACCTTCTTCCTCGGCGCCGGCGCCCTCGGCGACAACGACGTCCTCCTCCGCGGCCTCGACATGACCGACACTCAGGGCGACAAGGCCGTCGTCGGTTACGTACGACAGATGGGCGCGCAAGTCGAAGAGACGCCGGAGGGCATTCGCGTCCACGCCCGCGATCTCACTGGTTGCGAGCTGGACCTGAACGCTACCCCCGACGCCCTGCCCACGATGGCCGTGCTAGGCTGCTTCGCCAAGGGCGCCACGCGACTGGTCAACGTCCCGCAGGCGCGCGTCAAGGAGACCGACCGCATCGCCGTCATGTCCACGGAGCTCGCTGGCCTTGGAGCCCGCGTGGAAGAGCTCGAAGACGGCCTCGTCGTTCACCAGAGCAACCTCACCGGGGCCGAAGTGCAGGGCCACGGAGACCATCGCGTCGTAATGGCGCTTGCTGTGGCAGGCTGCGCCATCCCCGGCACCACCATCATCCACGGGGCGGAGGCCGCCGCCGTAACCTTCCCCGAGTTCGCCGATTCCATGATCGCGCTTGGGGCCAGCATCACCAGAGAAGACTAGCAACCTACTAGAAGCTGTTTCATAACCTCCAGAGGAGGTTATGAAACAGCGTAGTAAGGACGGCGGGCTTTATCAAACGCATTTCAGGCCAGCCTATGGGCCGACCAGCCAGCCGGTCTAGGGTTATGAAATGCGCTCTAGGAGGTCGTGCGCATGTTGGGCTGTGACATCGGGACGCTATTCCGGCTGACTGTCGCCGGCGGGTCCTACCAGGAGGGCCTCACCATCCACCTCCAGGGCGTGCCGCCGGGCCTGCTCATCACCGAAGAGGAAATCTACCGCGACCTCCTCGTACGCAAGCCCGGCCAGGGAGAACTCACCTCTCCCCGCCGCGAACCCGATATCCCCATCATCTACAGCGGCGTCAACGCCGCCGACACCATGCCCGGCTTCCACAACGCCGGCCACACCAACGGCACTCCTTTTGTTGTCCTCATCCCCAACCTCGACCGGCACTTCGAGCACATCGAGCAGTATCAGGTCACCAACCGCACCCCTCGCCCGGGCCACGCCTCCTACGCCTCCTACCGGAAGTACGGCTCATGGGACGACGCCATCGGCGCCGGCTTCTTCAGCGGACGCTATACCTCAACCATCGTCGCCGCCGGTGTGGTTGCCAAGCGCGTCCTCAAAGACCACGGCATCGACGTCGTTTCCTATGTCAAAGAGGCCGCCGGCGTACGCGCCCCCGATCTCCCTCTGAAGACCATCCAGCAGAAGGTCGCCGCCTACAAAGAGGTGCGTCGCCAATACGATCCCGTCTATCAATCGATCTTCGCCTCCGGCCGCCTCAAGCCCGAAATGCGCTTCCTCCAGAAGATGGCCGTCCTCGCCGAGTTCGAGCGAGAGATCCCGGACCTCCGCTGGCCGGAGATGGACGAAGAGGCCATTCGCAAGGAGCACGGCGTCCACCCTAAGCTCAACTGTCCCGACCTCGAGGCCGCCGACGAAATGTACCGCCGCATCATGGAGATATCCGAGGCCGGCGACTCCAGCGGCGGTGTTGTCGAGGTCGTTGCCAGCGGCCTGCCCGCGGGCATGGGCGAACCCGTCTTTCGCAAGCTGGACGGCGACCTGGGCCGCATGATGAGCATCGGCACCGTCAAAGCCGTCGAAATCGGATCCGGCTTCGCCGCCAAGGACAGCACCGGATCTCAGTTCAACGATCAGCTCTACGTGGAAGACCGCAAGGTCGGCTTCCGCTCCAACCACGCCGGCGGTATCACCGGCGGCCTCACCACCGGGCAGGACATCGTGGTCCGACTCACCGTCAAGCCCACCCCCACCATCGCCAAAGACCAGCACACCATCGACAAAGTCTCGCTCGAGAACAAGGAGCTGCAGGCCGTCACCCGGCGCGACCCAACCATCGTACCCCGCGTCTGGCCCGTGGCCGAGGCCTTCACGGCCCTGGTGCTCCTCGACCACTACCTCATGCACCTGGCCTACCAGAAGCTCGCAGACAGATACCGAGAGGAGGAACCGAGCGTCTGATGAACTCGCTGGGGATTGCAGCCGTAAGCTGCCTCGCGCTCTACCTCGGCTACCTCTGCTACGGTCGGTTCATGGCCCGTCTCTGGGACTTGGATCCCAACCGGAAGACCCCGGCCGTGGAGGCCGCCGACGGTGTGGACTACATCCCCGCCCGTCACTGGACGGTCCTCTTCGGGCATCACTTCGCGAGCATCGCCGGCGCCGCCCCCATCGTCGGCCCGGCGATGGCCTGCGCGGTGTGGCGCTGGCTCCCGGCACTCCTCTGGATCGTCATCGGCTCCATCTTCATGGGCGCGGTGCATGACTTCTCCAGCCTGATGGCCTCCCTGCGCGCCCGCGGCCGCTCCATCGCCGAAATCGCCGAGGAGAACCTCGGACACCGCGTCCGGCTCATCTTCGGCGGCTTCCTCTGGCTCGCCCTCATCCTCGTCGTCGCCGTCTTCGCCCACCTCGGCGCCCAGTCCCTGACCACCATGCCCCAGGTCGTGATCCCTACCCTGGGGGTAATCCTGGCTGCGATCCTAGTGGGCATCATGATCTACCGATGGAACGTCTCCCAGTGGATCGCCACCGTCGTCGGCCTCGCCCTCCTCTTTGGATTCATCGTCCTCGGCTACTTCGTTCCCATCACCCTCCCCTTCGGCTCCGACCACGCCAACGCGCTCGCCTGGACCGTTGTACTCCTTGTCTACGCCTACTTCGCCTCCATCACGCCAGTGAACTTGCTGCTCCAGCCCCGCGACTATCTGTCCACCTTCGTCCTCTACCTCGGCCTGATCGCCGGATACCTTGGCCTGCTGCTCACACACCCCAACTTCCAGACCCCGCCCGTGCAGCAGTTCTCCGGCTCCCTCGGCCCCCTTTGGCCCATGCTCTTCGTCACCATCGCCTGCGGAGCCATCTCCGGATTCCACAGCCTCATCGCCAGCGGCACCACCTCCAAGCAGCTCGCCAGCGAGGCCGACGCCACCCGCATCACTCGCTACATCGGAGAAGAGCTCTTCGCCCAGGGGATGGGCATCAAGCAACTCCATAACCGCTTCCTCTCCACCGCCATCATCATCGCCCTCGCCTTCTACCTCGCCCTCGGACCGCGGCAGATCATATGGCCCGTCTTCGCCAGCGCCAACCAGTTGATCGCCGCCCTCGCCCTCGTAGTTGTGACCGTCGTCTTGTGGCGCCGGCGACGCCCCACCGTGTACACCCTGGTCCCGGCCGTCTTCGTGCTCGCCACCACCGCCGGGGCCCTCGTCTACCAGACGCAGTCATTCCTCAGCACCGGCAAGGTCGCCCTCGCAGTCATCAGCGTCGCCCTCCTCGTGCTGGCCTTGCTGATGGTGTTCGAGAGCGTCTGGCGTATCCTGAGCGGACGTTCTACACTACCGGCGCAGGCGACGGCGGCCGGTGAGGGCGGAGACCCACAGCATACGACATGAGACAACATCGCAGAGACAAGACGCGCAAGAGAGAGGCGCCCCCGAAGCGTGACTGGGCAGCGACTATCGGCGAAGCGACCATCCTGCTCGTAATCGTCGCCGTGCCACTCATCATCCATCAGCAGAGCACCAATGCCTCCGACCTCAAGGACGTGGTGCTCGGCCTCGGGGTCGCTCTCGGCCTGGCGCTGGCGCTGCTGGCCAGTTTCCGTCGCGGCGTCCTGACCTGGGTGCGGTCGCCGCTCTCCGCCGCCATCGGCGTCTTCGCGTTGTGGACGGCTGCCACCCTCCTCTTCTCCCACTACCGCTGGGTCACCATCTCAGAGTTCGGTCGGCTCGCCGCCCACCTCGTCCTCTACTTCCTGGTACTGCTTTCCGTCCGCCGCATGGATCAGGTCCGAAGGATAGTCGGGGCCGCCTGCCTCACCGCGGTGCCCATCTGCATCTACGCCTTCCTCCAGCGCGCAGGACTCGACCCCATTCCGTGGAAGGAACCGCCCACCCGCGTCTTTTCCACTCAGGGCAACCCCACCTACCTCGCCAGCTTCCTTATACTGCTGATTCCCCTCGCCGTCGCGGTTGCCTATCCACGCCCGCGTCCCGCCGCCGAGCGCGGTGCCAAGCTGGCCGGAGACTCGCGCCTCACCTCCTACTTGCTCTTCGCCGCCGTCCTGCTTATGGCCGTATGCCTCTACCTCACCGTCACCCTCGCCGCTTGGATCGGCCTGCTCTTGGGCTCGGCCGTGGTGCTCTTCCTTGGCGTCATCCGCGGCGGCAAAGACTGGCTCCGGAAGGCGGCGCTGAAGATCATCGTCGCCGCCGTCGGACTGGCCATCCTGCTCGGAGTCGGCTACCACTTCTTGCCCGAGCGCCAGCAGCAGCGCGTCCAGACTGTCCTGCACTTCCAAGACCCCTACGGTCAGGAGCGCCGCCTCCACTGGCGCGTGGCCTACAGTCTCTTCCGAGAGCGACCTCTGGTCGGAATGGGATACGGCACCTATCGCATCTATGTGCTCGAGCGGATGTCCCGCGAGTGGTATTCCGAGACTTCCGAGCGCGCCACGAGCATGGTCATGCCCAACTACGCCCACAACGAGTACTTGCAGGTCATGGCCGACACCGGGGCCATCGGCGCCGCTGCCTTCTTCGCCGTGCTCGGAATCTTCTACGTGCTGTCGGTTCGCCTGGGCCTCCGCGAGGAAGACGCCGCCTGGCGTCACCTCAGCCTGGCGATGGTCGCCGGCATGAGCGGCTTCTTCGTGCAGAATATCTTCGGAGTCACCTTCCGACAGACCGGAGCCGTCACGTTCTTCTGGCTCTGGCTAGGCCTCGTCGCCGTGGCCTCCGCGCGTCACCTCGCACCCGGCGGCGCGGAGGCGCTCCCGCGCCTGCGCGAGATACGTTTCCGCCCCTTCTCCACTCCTGCGCTCGCGCTCACGGCCGTCGCCTTCGCGCTCGCCATCGCCGTCCTCTCCTGGTTCGTCATCACCCCGGTGGTCGGCTCCGTCTACCTGAAGCGCGCCGACAGCGCCTCCATCAAAGGCACTCAGTTCCTCGCCCAAGGCGACTCCGTGGCCGCGCAGAAGGCGTTCACGTTATCCGCAAAGCTGGCCGAAGATGGTTTGCGCCTCTCGCCCTATTCCGCCACCGGATGCTACACCGCCGCCTATGCCTACGGCCAGCTCGGAGATTACGAAAGGTCGCTCACCTTCAGCCTGAGAGCCTTGGAGCTCAGCCCCGGAAACGCCAGCGCCCACTACAACCTGGGTGTCGCCTACAAGCAGCTCGATCGTCTCGACGAGGCCCTCGTACACCTGCGGCGCGCGGCCGAGCTGATGCCCAACGCCCTCACCAACCGCGCCGGCCTCGCCGACACCCTCCTCGCCCACGGCGACTACGAGGAGGCCGAGCAAGAGGCCCTCGCCGCCTTAGAGCTCGACAACCGAAACTCCAAGCTCTACCTCCTGCTGGCCGACATCAAGTGCGAGCAGGACGATCTACCCGGGGCCGCTGACTACCTGGCCCGCGGTGCTCGTTGGGCACCCTCCGACCTGTCCATCTGCCAGCAATACGCCGAGTTGCTGATAGCTCTCCGCAGGTATGAAGAGGCCCAGTCTGCCTGTCGCGCCTGGGTCCGGCTGGATCCCGGCTCCGCCCGCGCCCACAACGGCCTGGGCACCTGTCAGTTCCATCTGAACCAATACGCGGCCGCCAAGGAAAGCTTCCAGCGCGCCCTCGCCATCGACCCCACCTACCAGATCGCGGCCCTCAACCTGGCCAACGTTTACGGCACCACCCGCGACTACGCCGCCACCCTTCGCCAACTTCAGGAAGTGGTCCGGATGGATCCGGATACGCCGGAGGGACAGATCGCGCAGCGCCAGCTATCTCAGCTCACCCGAGGCAGACGCAGCCCCGCCTCGCGGTAGACCTCCATATACCCCAGCACGGTGCGCCGCCAGTCGAACCGCTCCACCGCCACCTCCCGCGCTCGCGTGCCCAGCCGCTGCCTTGCCGGCCCGTCCGCCAGCAGCTCGATGCAGGCCTCCGCCAAAGCCGCCGCCGACCCGGCCTCGAATAGCCGCGCCGTCTCTCCGTCCGTCAGCAGCTCCCGCAGACCCCCGACATCGCTCGCCACAATCGCCTTCCCCATGGCCATCGCCTCCAGCGGCTTCAGGGGAGTCACCCGCTCCGTCGCGCGGGTTGACAGCCGTGGGTAGACCACGACATCGGCCGCCGCGTAATAGTCCGCCACCTCCGCATGTGGAACCTCCGGCTGCAGCGCCACGCTATCTCCCGCAATGCCGGCGCGGAGCGTCACCTGCTTCCTCGCTTCGCCCTGCCCTACCAGCACGAGCTGCGCGCCCACATGGCGCTCGCGCACCGCCGGGAAGGCGTCGAGCAGCAGCTCCATCCCCTCGTACTCCCGCATCGCTCCCAGATAAAGCACCAGAGGACCCTCCGCCAGTCCCCGCTTCGCGCGCCATCCAGGCTCCACCTCCCGCGGTGAAAACGCCTGCGGGTCTACCCCATTGGTAATTACCTCGATGTGTCCCTCGCTGACCCCGCGCGCGATGAACTCCTGGCGCAACCCCTCGCAGAGAGCGATCGCCCGGTTTGCCTGGTTGCACACCCTCTTTTCCGCCGCCCTGGCCGCCCAGTAACGCAGCCACCCTCCCGGATGACTCCACCCCCTGGCAATCGCCTCCTCCCATAGCCCGCGCACCTCGTAGAACACCGGAAGCCCCAGCCGCCGGCCCGCGCGCAACGCCGCCAGTCCGCACAGCACGGGTGAATGGGCATGCAGGATGCGCACATCGTCGCGCGCCTCCACGACCTCCTCAATACGCGCCGCAAGAGCGCGCACCCGACCCCAGTCCCTCCGCCAAACCGCTCGACTCGCACGCTCGGGCTTGCAGCGATAGTGCTGCACCCCCTCCACAGCCTCGTCCTCCCCGCTCGGATGCCTGGGCGATGTCACCACAATGGGGTCCAGGCCGAAATCCTTCTGCTGCGACACGATCGCCTGCGTCCGCACCGTGTATCCGCTCAGCAACTGCGGCAGCGAATACTGGACTATGTGCAGGATGGCCACCGCGCCCGCCTCACCCAGCCCGCCGCGCTGGCTGCCACGTCGGCTTGATCTGCCCCGTCAGCCACAGCGCCAGCGCGGCCGTGCTCGCCAGCACAATCATGTCGAAGTGCGCCGCCAACCGCAAAGGCCGCCAACGACGTGCCGCAGGCGCCGCCCACCCGACCGCGCCGCACACGTAGAGCCCCACTTGCGCCGCCAGGAAAGCCGCCGACAGCGCCTCCCCCTGTGCGGCCCCCCACGCTGCCCCGCCCGCCGCGGCCAGGAAGAAGACTCCCTGCACCTCCCGCAGCAGCTTGTGGGAAATCAACTGCCACAGCGCAAACACTCGCCCCCGTACCAAAGTCGGCCCCAGCAGCGAGATCATCATCGGAATCGCCCGCGCCATGATCCGTACCTTCCGCCGATACTCGGCCCACATGCTCGGAGCCGGATTCTCGAACGACACCGCCTCCGGGTCCAGCACCACCCAATATCCCTGCAGCAGAATCTCATACGGGATGCGGAAGTCGTTCACGTCTCGCGGATGCACCGCCCGATACAAATCCCGCCGTATCGCGTAGATCGATCCATTCGCGCCGAGCAGCGAATGGTGCGCCGACTCCGCCTTCTTCACCCCCTGCTCGTATCTCCAGTAGACGCTTTCCCCCTCCCCTACCCCTCCCGAAGTTCGATACCGCAGCTCCCCGCTCACCGCCCCCACCCGCGGGTCCGCGAACCAACGCACCAGCCGGCCGATCGCCTCCGCCTCGAACATCGCGTTCGCGTCCGTCAGCACCACCACTTCCCCCCGCGCCGCCGGCACCCCCACATTCAATGCCGCCGACTTACCCTGCCGATTAGCCAGGCGCAGCAGCCGCACCCGTCCGGTGCGCTCCTGGTACTCCGAGACTATCTCGTCAGTGCGGTCGGTGCTCTCGTCCGACACCACGATCAGGTCCAGAAGCTCCGCCGGGTAGTTGAGCCCAAGCGTGTTCTCGACCTTCTCCCCGATCACCCCCTCCTCGTTCCAGGCCGCCACCACCACCGTCACGTGCGGCTGTTCCTCGCTCACCGCCGGCCCTGCCGAACGGCGGAGCCGCGTCAGCGCCCAGAGCAACAGGGGATACCCGAAGTAAGCGTAGACCAGCACCGCCAGCGCGCCCCAGGCAACCGTCCCCGCCGCACTCATCGGGCACCTCCGATCCGAGCCATCGTCGCCGTCATATCCTTCTCAGTCAATGGCTCAGTTCCTCGGACGGCGCCGGCTCCAGCCGCACCCGGCTCTCCAGCTCCAACGTCTCCGCCGACGGCCGGAAGACCAGCGTCGCGCTCGGCCTCCCACTCCCCGTACCCCGCCGAGTACCAGCCCTGCAGCAGCGGCTTCTCTTGCCCCCTCACCACCTGCCATTCTCCCGCCGCGCTCTGCTCCACCACGCAGCGCGCCCCCTCCGGCGCAACCAAATGCGCCTCTCGCGGCGACTTCACCAGATAGCTTACCTGCCTCCGGTTCGCGCGGAGAAACCGATCTATCGCCGCCAGCCGCAGCAGCACAAACCAGTGGTAGGCCGGGCTTTGCTCCAGATGAAACCCCTCCGGGCTGAGGTTATCCTTCAGCCACTGCTCCAGCCGTCCGAAGGCGGCCTCCGTCCATCCCTCCGCCTCCCGGAACATCGGGAAAGTGATCCCCGCCGCCAGCAGCGACCCGATCCCCTCCAGGCCGTGGAGGTTCGACAGCCAGTTGTCGTCATCGAAAGGATTTGCCCCCCAGGGCGGCGGGAAGCCCAGCTCCTGCCGCGGGAAGCGGTTCGCGGGGCGGAGCTGCCCCGATAGCAGAGCCGCGGCCTCCGGCGCCAGTTGCTCAGAGGGACGGGGGGGCGTCGGATACCAATAAGTCTCCGCCAGCGCCGGCTGCTCCGCCCATTCCTTCGCTCCCCCCACCTTCCCCGCCTCCAGCAGCGACTCCAGTCGGCCGAGGATGGCCGGAACTTCAGGGCCTCTATAATGGCGCGGGGGGCCGCGTCGCAGCCAGCGTCTAGGACTGATAGCTCTCATTGCCTGCCGCATCCGCCTCGGGAATGGAACCCATGAGCCAGCGCCCTGTCGCATCCGCGGCGCCACAAACTCCGGAGAACGACTCCCAACCGCACCCGAAGGCTGCCCCGAAGAGGAGTATAGCATGCGCTCCAGGGGCGGGCAAGCCGACGGCCGCCTCAGCCCACCCGCAGGTATCATCGCTTCCGCCGCCGAATCCTACTGCAATACTCGGAGGGAGAATCCGCGCTTACATGACCGAACAAGACCGCGCCCCACTCGAAACCATCTGCATCTTGGGGCTGGGATACGTCGGGCTTCCCACCGCCGCCGTGCTCGCCGTCAACGGCTTTCAGGTCGCCGGTGTGGACCCGAAGAGCGACATCGTCGAATCCATCAACGCGGGCGATGTTCCCATCGAAGAAGTCGGCCTCAAGACCCTGGTGCAGGCCGCCGTCAACTCCGGCAACCTGCGCGCTCGCTCGGAACCCCAACCCGCCGACGCCTTCATCATCGCGGTGCCGACCCCCATCCGAGAGGACCACACCGCCGATCTCTCCTACGTCGAAAAGGCCGCCCGCTCCATCGTCCCTCACCTCCGGCGCGGTAGCCTTGTCGTGCTCGAGTCCACCGTCCCGCCGGGCACCACCGATGGCCTGCTCACCGACATCCTGGCCGAGTCCGGTCTCAAGCCCAAGCAGGATTTCTTCGTCGCCCACTGTCCCGAGCGCATCCTTCCGGGGCGCATCCTCGCCGAGCTCGTTCAGAACGACCGCGTCGTCGGAGGCATCGACGAAGAGAGCGGACGCCGTGCCGCCGACCTCTACCGCCGTATCGTAGAGGGCCAGATCTTCGTGACCAGCGCCATCGTGGCCGAGCTGGCCAAGCTCGTCGAGAATGCCTACCGCGACGTCAATATCGCCTTCGCCAACGAAGTCGCCCGCGTCAGCCGCCACTGGCAGGCCGACGGCTTAGAGGTCATCAAGCTCGCCAACCGCCACCCAAGGGTGGACATCCTTCGCCCAGGCCCCGGCGTCGGCGGCCACTGTATCCCCGTCGATCCTTGGTTCCTCGTGGAGGCGGCCCCCGACCAGGCCCACCTCATCCACACCGCCAGGCAGATCAACGACGCCATGCCCACCTGGATCGCCGAGCGCGCGGCGGCCGAGCTGGCCGATGTGGAAGACCCCAAGATCTCCATCTGGGGCGTCGCCTACAAGAGCAATGTCGACGACGCGCGGGAAACCCCGGCCCTGCACGTCATCAAGGCGCTCGAGGCCAGAGGCGTCCGCCTCAGCCTCGTCGATTTCCACGTCAAGCGCTTCCCCTACGCGCTAGACGACCTGGAGACCTCCGTCACCGACGCCGACTGCATCCTCCTTCTCACCGACCACCGGGAGTTCTCCTTCTTCGAGCCCGACGCCATCGGCGAGCGGATGCGCCGCCGCATCATCTTCGACACCCGCAACTCCCTGCCCCGCGAGCGCTGGGAAAAGGCCGGTTTCCGAGTGGTGACGCTCTAACCGGCGCCTCCGCCACGACCGTCCCCAGAGCTGTATTGCCCCCGCGCCCTCGCGCGGCGCAATCCTACGCCGGCGCCCCCTGAGACAGGCCGGCATATAGCTCACTCAGCACGTGCTGCTCCCGCTCCCAGCAGTACCTCTCCCTCGCCTCCCGCGCCCGTCGCGCCATCTCCTCCCGCACCCCGTCCTCCCTCAGCATCCGGTTCACCGCCTCCGCAATCGCTTCCGGCTTCGAGGCGTCTATCAACACCCCCGCTCCGGTATCCTCGATCACCCGCCTCATCTCCGGCAGATCGCTCGCCACCACCGGCACCCCGGCCATCAAGTACTCCAGCAGCTTGTTCGAGAGCGACGAGTGGTGGTTGAAGCAAGTGTCTTGGAGCACTTGCATCCCCACATACCCACACGCCGTCCATTCCGGCAATTCGTCCACCGGAACCGCGTCGTGGAAGTACACCTTCCCCTCCAGCCCCAGCCTCTCCGCGCGCTCCATCAGCGCCGGCTTCAGCCGGCCGCTCCCCAGCATCAGCACTACGCCACCCTCGATCCGCGTCGTCGCCTCCAGCAGCTCCTCCAAACCCCTCTGCACCTGCATTCCGCCCTGGTACAGCACCAGCTTAGTGTCAGCCGACAGCCCCATCCGCTCCTGCGCAATCCCCGAGCATGTCGCCTCCAAATAAGCCGGCAGATTCCGCACCACCACCGGCGGCGCGATGCCATATTTTCGTTGCGTAAAATCCGCCCGCGTTTGCGTCGTGCAGATCACCCGATCCGCGCGGCGGATCAGCGTCCCCTCCAAGAGGGCGGCCCACCAGCGGAACTTCAGCCCCGTCCTATCGGTGGCCACCTCGTGCGTATCGTACACCAACGGCGCCCCCCGCAGCCTGCTCGCGGTCCAGGCCATCAGCAGCGTGTTCAAGTCGTGCGCGTGATAGACCTCCGCCTTCGTCCGCAGCGCCGCCCGCACGAAACGCAAGTACACCAGCACGCGCCGTAACGGATACACCGACAGCCTCACCACGCTCTCCACCAGCGCCGCCGCCCGCGCCTTCGCGCTCCGTCGTCGCCCAGCTCCCCTCACCCCACTTGCAGCAGACGAGGGCGCCGCTGCCGCTCGCCCTCGCACGCGCTCCCTCATCTCCCGCCGGCTGATCCCCAGAATGGAGCGGCTCAGCCGCACGATCCGGAACCCGTGCACCGTCTCTTCCCGCGGCGTGCGGCCCGGATCATTGATCGCCAGCACCGTCACCTCCCACCCCGACTCGGTGAGAGTCCTCGCCTCCTTGCGCACGCGCGCGTCGTGCACCATCGTGTTGTACACGAACATGCACGCCCGCCGCGCTCGCTCGTCTCCTCTATCCATCCCACTCATGCCCGAGCGCAAGTCCCGCGGTTCCCCGCCCCGACTCACGCGCCACTCCCCTCCCCCGCCGCCCGATACCAACCCACTG
>Ga0315293_10005034_pt1 | contig 12485 bp, 10 predicted proteins | sample YL17G13_20_MG_FD_203071 | JGI IMG/M metagenome (GOLD analysis project Ga0315293, IMG submission 203071) | Sediment microbial communities from Yellowstone Lake, YNP, Wyoming, USA - YL17G13_20 | ecosystem: Environmental > Aquatic > Freshwater > Lake > Sediment | place: USA: Wyoming | collected... | reverse complement strand
GGATAATGTGCATAATCGGTAAAGACGTTATAAAGAGTACAATGCGAATTGTTTACCCTGTTTATCTTTACCTGCCCATCCCTCACCCCTCAAAAAAGATGCGGATTACTTTTTCGAGCTGCCTTGAGGATAGACTATTTTCTTTTGAAAATCCTTTAACTGCTCAACGCCCTCAATTTTTATCCAGCCGCTTGCGGCAGGATTTTCAGGGTATTGCGGAGCGACGTATTTAGCGCTGTTGACGAAAATACTGCCGGTTTGGTCTGCCAAAAAGTTCAGCATGCCTGTTTGCCCCTCGTTGATTGACAAACCCATAACCGCCCATTCTTTTTCATAATCCATCGGGACTTGCCCTCCGGCCTGGGGCGACATGCGATCGTGCAAATCAATGAAATAATATCCGTCAATCGCTTTGGCTGCTTCCATCGCGAACGAGAGTTTTTTCGGTATAAGCTCTATCCGAATCGGTTCGCTCTTTGTGCTCACGGATGTCCACAGGTGAACAAAATACTTTGCGTATGTTTTTTTTCCGTCCCCGTCCCAGTCCGTTTCCTTGTATTTTTTTTGTGCCTGTGAAATCATCTGCAGATTTGCAAATGCATGCACTTCATTTGCCTGCATCCAGTCGACGGGTAATTGCGCCTGGTCGCTGTCACGATTATACCATTGCATCGCCGCCCAGACAAAACCGGCTGTTACTGCTATGCTCACTATAATTCCTGTTATGCTTAACTCTTTTTTTTGCAGAGCTTCGTTCATTTACAATTCTCCATTTCATATTCAATCACTTTGGGACAGTCCGGGTCGGGGTTGTTGAAATCTCCGGTAACATATTCCGCAACGGCGTGGCAGCCGCCCTTGCAGATATCAAGATAACTGCAAGACCTGCACGGCTGGGGTGCTTTTTGCACCCAACTCGTAATTTTTTCAAAATGCCCCTCCTGATTCAGACCCGAATGCAGGTCAAAAACGGAAAGGCCGGAACTTTTCAGAAATGAACAGCCGCTCACTGCCCCATTACTCCTGATGCCCAGCAGCACATTTCCCGCCTCGCAGCCGTATGTCGCCATCGCCTCGAGCATTTCCACCGGCGGATTGTGATAGCAAAGCATGGGTATGAAGGAACAATCTATCTTTGCGGTAATTCCATACTGAGCGGAAAGTTTGGCCAGCATCGGCGTAAGCGATATATTCTGCTCGTACGTCGTGCGGTCATTTGCATATTTTTCCATCCCGCGGCCGGAAGGTTTGAGCCGGAGAAATTCGATTTCGTTTAGCTTCTTTCCTGCCGCATATTCGAAAAGCTCCGCAATGCCGTCGAAGTTATTGCGCCCGATGACGCAATTTATTCCCGTCGGCACCCCTGCTTCAATCAAAAAACCTAATGCGCTGTCGGCCATATCAAACATATTTTTATTTCTGAACACACCGTAGTTATCTCCGACGCCGTCGAGCGACACGTTGACCTGACCGAACACCTTCATCTTTTTCGCGACATCGGCGGTTATTTTTGCGCCTGAAACGGTCAGATTGGGTACAAGCCCTTTTGTTCGTGCATATTCGGCAATTTCAAACAAATCGCAACGTTCCAGTGCCTCGCCGCCGCCAAGTGCGATATGAAACACTTTCATCTCAGCCAGGATATCCAGCGCACGTTTAAGCGAGGCTGTATCCAGCTCGCCTTCATCCTCTTTGCCGGCGCCCATATAGCAGTGCGGGCATCCGACCGAGCATCTATTGGTAATCGCAAAGTGCACCTCCGTCGGCGCCGACAATCTGCCGACAGATTCGTCCCCGGTATCCCATGCGACAGTTTCTCCCAATCCAAGCTCTCGCATATAGTTTCTATCGACAAACGCCAGAAACGGTGGATTTTCACAGGCGATGATTCCACCGAAATTCTCGAATCGATATTTCATTTGCGAACTGTTTTGTTTATCACTCATATAAAATCGTGTGCCGCTTAAGGCTCCGGCTTATTTGACGGCGGCGGGAAAGGACAATATTTTTTAACCCATTCGAGCATATAAGGGTCAGAAAGGTTGTTGAGTGCCAGATTCGGGAATGCCCTCGGATTCGTTAAGACGTAAGGCTCCATACCGAAACTAACAAAATAATTGTCTCCTTTAAGATAGTACCAGACGCTTCCCGCGGCTTCTGAGCCAAACATGCTTTTCTGGTCGCAGTTTCGCATGTAAAAAACCGTAGTCAGAGATGTAAACAGCAGCGCCGCAAACACCAGATTAATCAGCAATGCCGCCCATCGGTATTTAAGCCGGCCGATGCCGATTGAAAATACAAACACTCCCAGCACGCCGACAAGGCCGTACACAAATAAACTTTGTGTTACCTTCCAATATGGACCCTCGGGTCCGAAACTGAAAAAATAAGGCGGAACCACGCCTGCCTCAAACATCGTTGTTTCAGATACCCCAGGCTTGCCGGCAAACCATTTATATGAGACGCCGAATACTATCAGCCATAATAAGACCATTGAAAAACCTATTATTAAATGTCTGAATTTCAGCCATCTCCACGGGCGGCAGGCATAGAAGACAATTACGGTTAAAACTAAAAGACCGCCGATAGTTCCCCATGAAGCTGTATGAATGTTTGCCCTGACCCACTTGCCGTATGCCGCATCCATCCATACATTAACAGGAAGATAAAAATTTACACCCGGTTTCAATTCCACCGCTTTTTTTGACGATATATAGGCATTATAGTAATCTTCCGTAGCAAAATAATTGCGACCAAGCTGATAGTATACTTCAGAAAGTCTGTAGTAACCCGGCTTTTGCTCGATAATCGCAAGCAGCTGAGTAATCTGCTTTCTGTTTTCATCCGGGCTCACTGTCTCCGAAAGCTGTAATTTCCTCAATAATGCGTCTTCCGCTTTATATTCAATCTTCAACTGCTTGAGTCTGCCGATTTCTTTCTGTGCCGACAATTTCATCGGATGGTCAACGGGAAGGTTAGTCCGGAGAATGTCCCCATAAAAAGTCAGGGCATTGTCTATATTTCCGGCGATGTTTTCATAAAACCTGGCATAAGCCTGCAGAGCATTGGCCCGCTGCACGGGGTCAGGGTCATTCAATGCCTTTGTAAGAATATCCCTGCCCTTCAGATACTCACCTTGTGCGAACAATGCCTCCGCCTCATCCGATGGATTTACCTGTGCATTGGCACAAAACGTAAAGACAAAAACAACTATGTTTATAATTATCTTTTTCACATCTATCCTTCTTGTTTTTCTATTTTTTTTGAAACCTTGTTTTCGTCACTTTCTGCGGTTTTGTCATCTCGTTTTATAAATGCCGACATGATAATGCCGGAAACCGCTCCAAAACCGACCGTTACCGCCAAAAGTACCGCAGGCAATGAAAACACCATTGAACCCATTGAGCTTGAATTTGGGTTATAGCCCTGCTTGACTCTGAGAATTTTGCCTTTTCTATTTTTGTCCGACAATTTTGACAAACCCATTATAACCACCTCATATTAAAAATTATCATTATAGCCATAGCAACAAACATCGCTGCCAGCCCCAATTTTACCAGGGCAATACGTCGCCTGAATAAAGCTGCCATCCGTTCCGACGTAACGCCGAATGTTGCCAGCAGAAACACGGCGACAAGTGGCGCAATAAATGCAATATTATATGAAAAAAGATACGCCGTGGCAATGATGCGATAGCGAGGTTCCGAAATCATCGTTACAATCGGGAAATACACCTGTCCCGTACAAATCAGCTCCATACCCGCGATAACAATCCCCAAAACAAATGAGGCGCCGGTTATGGCTATTTTATTTTTTGCAAAGTCTCTGATTTTTTCATGAATTTTCCCCTTGAAAAATTTCGGCAGTTGCAGCGTGATGTCGGTTATGTTGCCTTTGAGGCACCGCACAAAATCTATCATGGAAAATACCGCAAGCCCGCCGACAACAAGCAAAAGTATCGAATTTATAACTATTGCGATGGCCTGCTCTCGCAATATCAGTCTCATAAAATTAAAAAACGCAAGACCAATTATAAGATAAGCGATAAAAACTGCAAGCGTAAACATACCGCCGATGTAGAACATTTGTCTGCGTGTGCCGCCGACAAGGCTAAGGTATGAAATCAGGAATATCACAGTTGTAAACGCACATGGATTTATCCCGTCCAGAAGCCCCGCACCGATCACAAGGCCGTATGTCAATGAGTTGAATGTCTTTTCCTTCATTGTTGCTGTGTCGTGCAATTTAGTGAACGGGGTAATCATTTTATCAAGATATGATTGCGGTTCATCATAGAACCTCGATAGTTCGCCAGGCAGATTCTTTTCTATCTCCGATTCTCCGCCCAAAACCGAACGACCTATGAAAATGGCCGGCACATCGACCCCCTGTTTGCCGAATTCCGTCGCGGCGTTAAGAAACAGGTCGTATGTCCCTTCAACGCCAAGGTCAAAGTAATATACCCTCAGCGTAACATTGTTTTTGTTGGCCAGTTGCGGCAGGTCGTATTTGAGCAGCTTTCGGCAGTATTCGCAATCAGACGAGAAAAAGTACACAGGCAGTTCAGGGCTGCCTGAAGATGCATTCATGAGGATTTCCCTGCTAAGACGCTTGGCCGCACGTTCGAGGCGGCTGGCAGTCTCAACATCGTTTGACCGGGGTGTTAGTGTAATACTATCAAGCACCGTGCCTTCCGAGGCGATCGCACTTATGGTCATCGCGTTGGAATTCAGATCCACCCTGCAAAAATGATATGCGCGAGCATCCGCCTGCGAGGGGTAAGCTGCGTCCTTATTCATCCAGATAAGTTCCGCACCGGCACCACCCGAAATGATATATGTGACCTGCTCATTTGTTGAACGTTCGTAAAGATGCCAACTGGCAAAAACAACATCAACCTTGTATTTTTGGAACAATGGTGCCCATACCCTTCGAAGCACCTCTGACGACCTGCCACGCGATAGAAAAACAGTATCGTGAAGAAAAACTACTCTAAAAGGTGCCTTTTGCACCTCCTCTTTCGATAGTTCAGATTCGAGCCACTTGACCTGCGGGCTTTCGGCGTCAAATTTCTCGCTCCCCTGGTCTCCTCGTGTACCCAATGCCTCCATCCCAAAAAACTGCACGCCGCCCCATTCGAATCTATAATATCCTTTGGCTAATTCCGGGAAGAATTGTGAATATAGTCCTTTGCCGTTTGCAAAATCATTATCGCCCAAAACCGGATAAATCGCACACCTGCGAAGCAGTTTCGATTCAACCTGGAAAAATTCATCCCACAGCTCACTTCTTGTCCCATCATCAACCATATCGCCAAGTATAAGACAAAACAAAGGTTCGTGAAGAACCGCCTGGTTAATCACTTCCTGATGATACCGGGTGGTCTTATTTTCGCTGGGTCGTGTATCGCCGTACACGGCAAATGTGAAAGATTCTCCAGGCCGGCATGCTGTTTTTATCTGAAAGCTCTGGTCGCCCTCCGGCGTTCGAATCTGCCCATTCCCGCATATTACTTCGTAATCGTAGGTCAGACCGGGTTTTAGCCCCGTTATTTTGATAAAATGGGATTTGCCTGCCCCTTCCGATTTGAATTCCTTCGGCTCATTGACGTCAATAATCCTTACCTTTGCCGAAAGCGCCTTATCCAGATGAAAGGCCACAACGGCAGAATCTGTTGTTACATCCAGCAGATACGGCCCCGCTGTAAATCCACTCAATTCTCCATTGGACGAGGTATCCTGAGCATAAGCACAGGAATAAAATGCTGCCAGTATCAAAATTATGCACAGTACTATTCTCATTTGGAGCTTCTTTCCTCGGCAAGAAGACTTTCAACGCTTGTTTTGATTTGCTTCATTATATTAGCATCATAGCCCTGTCTTGTTAAACTGATTTTGCCGGCCTGGTCTATGACTATAGTCGTCGGGACAGCAGACATTTTCAATTTCTTAAAGACATTTGCCTTCTTATCAAGCAGCACAGGATAATTTATGTCAAGCGCTTGTATAATGGTTTTTACATCGTCGATATTTTCCGGGTCGTTGCACACCGCCGCGATAACGAGATTTTTATATTCGGGCGCCGCCGCAAACGATTTCAGCTCGACCATTTCCGATTTGCAGACGGTACACCATGTTGACCAGAAAGTCAATACAACTACCTTTCCTCGATATTGATTGAGATAAAACCGCTCATGCCTGAGCGTGTCGAGTCGAAAATCTATCGCTCCATTATCTGTGCTGAACGCATCTTTGTCATCGCGGCAACCGCACAAAAATGCGACAACGCACAATGCCGGAATTATGCCGTAAGATAATCTCATTCCTGCTTCTCGGCTTTGATAGAGTTTTTCTTTTTCTTGATATAAATGTCAATCGCATTGAGCGCCTGCAGGGCGATAATGGTAAACACGCCTGAACCAACCGCAAAGAAAAGAAATGCCGGTATTTGGCTTCCAACCGAACTCGAGTTCGGATTGTATCCTGTTTTTACGCGCAATATTTTTCCTTTGCCTATGTTGTTGTGCTCCATTGTCATCACCTTAACTTAATCCCAAGCCCGGCCGCAAGATATTTCTCAACTTCCTGCGAATTCATCGCGCCGTAGCTTCCGTTAATAGTATTTAAAAGTATTTCGTTGGTTTTCGGGTTGCGTTTTTCAATCCGCTGTTGAATTATACGATAGAACATCCCGGCTTCCACTCTTTTAACATCACAGGTCGCCAGGTCCGAATCACGAAGCTTTTCAATTACCTCAAATTCATACAGTATTGAAAGTGCATAAGTTCGTGCAATAACATCTTCAAGTTCACGCGAAGCGGTAAGGAGATTGCCGGCCTCGGCCTTCGATAACTGCTCAAGTGCCGCATCTGCCGCCGCTTCGAGCGTTTTTTTACCTTCGAAAAAACCTTTGTCGCGGCGAGCCAGTGTCGGCCGAATTACCTCAAAATATGCCGCTATTTGTTCAGTAGAGGCCTTTTCCCCCGCCGGTGATGCTTTCGCCATCAAATCCAGTTGCTGTCTAATCGCCAACACTGTCACATGCTGAAATCCTTTTCCTATGATTTGTCCGTTGACTGCGATTTTTTCGCCTGAGGCACACTTTTTCATGGCATCGCGGAGTTCCTCTGCATAGTGCGTCTTACATTTTACATCAATATCCTTTATCACCGGCAGCGTCAGTTCATACTGCGCATCTATTGCCGCCCAATCCGGTGTTTTGCCGTTGCGATTTTTTTCAATTTCCTGTACGGCCTTCACATATTGTTTGACCGCAGCCAAATCAGGAACGGCTTGCTTAGTTGCATTAGCATCCGCCTTAGTTGCGTTAGCATCGGCGGCAAAACTGCCGCTCACAAATACCAGTTGAACAAAAGCCAGAACATACAGTATTGTTTTCATTTGAAGTCCTCCAATATTCCTTAAAGTTTTACAACAATTAAATAATGTATATATATGTGATATATCGCCAGATATATTCCCGCAAGAAAAAATACTACCCCCGCCAGACCCCCCACAACCGCCGAAAAAATGCCTGTTGAATCGGCATTCACCTTGCGGGTAAATTTCATTGAGATTAATGCACTCAAACCTGCTATTGCAGAAAATGAACTCACAATCAAAACCATTTCTCTCGCAGAGTTAAATTGTTCATGAATCAGCCACCCATAAAAGGACGAAACTGCTCCCACTATTACAAAAGCGGCACAGGCACAAACAATGCTTCTCGCACCGATGCGTCGGGGTTTTCTAATAAACGCCGCCCCGAACACAATCGCCGCAATCCCCCAGCAGACATAAGCTATTTTGTCACGGCGTAAGTTGCGTTCTGAACGTGCGATTTGCGATTTGATTGTATCTGCAAGGCCGGGCATTTCCCCCAGCGCCTCGTTAAATGCCTTGATTGCCTCCTTATAACGGCCCGCGTCATAATACGTTTCCCCGATTTCAACCATCGCTTCTTGCGACTCGCTGTGGCTGCGATAATTTTTTCTCAGCGTCATATATGCCTCAACGGCCTTATCCGGCTCGCTCAGGCGGTACTGGTTTGCAAGCCAGTGCTGCATCACCGGCGCAAGGTTGCTGTCGGGATACGCCTTTATTAAGGATTTTACCTCGCCAAAAATCTTGTCGCGCTCTTGCGGCTGATCTTTTTTCCGCGCATACTTAACAGCCTTAATCCGTTCAAAATTCGCAAGAGGCTTATAATCGTAATCCGCATACGCAGATATATATTTGATTCGCTGGCTTGCAAGCGAAGTAAGCGTGCCGTCAGGATATTCAGTTGCCAATCGGCGATACCAGGCCAGGGCATTTTCGAACTCGAAAAGTTTGTTGTCAAAAATCTCCGCGATGGCAAAATATGCATCGTCAATTTGGAAATTACCCTTATGCGTTTCAATAAATTCCAGGTACGCCTTCACACTCTCTTCATACGCACCTTTGTCGGCCAAACGCCGGCACTCCTCACAGGTACGTTTCTGTTTAAGCGGTGGCTGCTTTAGGGCAACCTCCCTGTTCTCGTCAACAAAAACCGCCCTCGACGATTCCACATCTACGTCGACACGAATCGCTCCACAGGAACGGGTGCCCTTGTTTGCTGTGCTGATGCCGAAATACTGAACGCCGTCAATTTCTACGTTTTTCTCGCTGTTCCCAATAATAGCCGCAAACGCCGCAGCCCGTGTTGGGTGCTGTTTATTATGACTAACTATGATAGAGTGGAGCGTTGTTTGCCCAAGTGAATCATCTATCTGGGCGTCTTTCTTTGATTCCATCGCCCCTATCACTTCCACTGAGGTTATAATCCCGATTGTATGAGCTGACGGAGAACTGAACATCTCATTAACTTTTGCCATGTTCGTTGAACTGCCAATAAAGATCAACCTCAGACCTCCCCAGTCCAATTTCCATAGATTGTTTGGGCCGGATTGATGCTCATCACCGGTGGCCTTGAGAAATGGCGAATCAACCCCCGAAAGGTTGTAAACAGGAACGTAGGGCCGCACATCGGAAAACCAATCGCTTTTCTGGCCAGCAGCAGGCGTTAGCGATACGATAAACTCTCCGCTCTCCGACCTCATCAATGGTACGAGCCTGTCTGAGACATCGCCCCACACCGCCACAAATGAAAATGGACTGTTTTGGGCAGGCTGCGTTTGGAACTGATAGCGGCTCTTGGAGTTGCCTATCCAGTACGTGTAACGAGTCGACGCCCGTAATCCCGTAAGCACAACCTCATGCTGGTCAGAAGCCCCAAAAGTCTCCGCCGCTATCATCGCAGGCACTTCAGTACCAGTCGGCATGTAAGAAACACGACCCTTATATTTTTCCTTGCTTGTCCATGCAATTGTAACCTGCGAAGTGGTGACATTCAGAACTTCGGGCTTGACGGTTGACTCAACTATTTTGCCAACCCTCAAAAAGAAAATTGTTGCGACTGCGGCAATTATCAGAACTATCAGCAGCCAGAATTTGCGCATTTGCAGAAACACTCCTAAACAGGACATTCGTCACATTACAACATCGACCGCTGGAAATCTTTTTTTACTCTAAACTTGAACACTTGGTTCGAAAATAAATACCGCTGCCTGCAGTATTCGCCTGCTTCCACCCTATAGATAGAATACCTGTCCCTTTTTGGCAGATTCAACAGCTGTAATAATAACTTCTAAATCTTTGTAAGCTTCATAAAAATTGCTGACAATGTTCTGCCCTTCTCTGATGGCATAATAAAAGTTTTCAAATTCGCCTTTACAGCCATTATTGGCTGCGACTGCTTCCCTGAAGGTTTGTTGGTCCCTGTTAATGAAAATTGTATCTCTTTCGAGCACAATACTTCCCTTTTTACCTAATATGGTAAGGCGATTTTCCAAATTACCGTTAGCGCTGAAAAAACAATTAAAAACGCCGTTAACATTACTCGTCGTGGAGAACTGCATACTCATCGAATCCATTTTCCCAATCTTCGGGTTTATACTTTTTGCCAAAGCTCTGCCTGAAGTAATATCGCCGAATAAAAACCTAAGAGCCGCCATATTGTGTACCCCCCCATCGGTTATAAAACCGCCCGGATACTTGTGCTTAATTCTCCACTTGGTTGGTGCCGTGCTTATGCGGAGAAAATTGTTCCAGAAAACCCAGTAGGGCTCTCCTATTTTGCCTTCTTCTATACATTCCTTGATTTTCAGTATAGTGGGAAAATAACGAAAGTTCTCGGCCACCATCATGACTTGCTTGTATTTCTTTGGAAAGCCCGACATCTTTCGGCCTTCTGATAAATTACAAGCCAGAGGTTTTTCAACTATGACATGCTTACCACTGTCAAGAGCGTCTTTTGTGACGGAATAATTTAGTTCGATAGGCAGTGCTATATCAACAGCTTCAACATCTTTCATTTTAAGCAGTTCGTGGTAATCAAGAACATAAGGAACGCCGCCGACTGTCCTGGCAAAGTCTTTTGCTTTTGGTTTCGTATGATTGCATACGCAAACAATTTCAAATTTATTTTCCATCCCCTTAAGAGCTGGCCAATGTAGTTTATTTGCCGCAATGCCGCAGCCTATTATTCCAAGTTTGACTGGTTTCATATCTGCCCCTACAAAAAATTCCGTCCTTCTTTATTTGTACTACAATCCTTCAACTTCTTGTTTTCTATGCATGTTTTTTTATATTACCCTTTTATAAAGTCTTTATTTGCAATACCTTACTTTCTATTTACGTTCTTGAGTTCTTTGTATATCTTTTATTAAACAGTGTCAATCAGTGTCTAATAACTGTCGTTAGTTTTTAATTTTAAGTTTTGGTTTTGAGTTTTACATTTTAACTTTTTAGTTTTTAAATCTGTGTCTAAGTTTTTTTGGTTGCGGCTAAAGGCCGCACTAAGAACACTTGTGATATAATAGGATAATCGAATTTTATTTGCAAGCTGCTTCTACCAGGCAATTACATCCTGGTTAACCTCATCCCGAGATTGCCCACCCCCCGTGCCACTCGCCGCGATGACGACGGTCGCGTCGCAGCGGGGCGCACCGTCGCGGCAGGTATTAAACGCTTGGCTACACAACCAAGCCTTTCGATTCAATTATAATATCTGCACCTTTTTCTCAACATCACCGCACCGAGGCCAACCTGCTGCGACGGGCGCAGCACGACGAGGCAGCAAAAGCGTGGCGGGCTTGCCCGCCATAGCACCGATTTGTTTTCCGCTCACCTCCATTTGCGTTTTGTCACAATAAACACTGCACCCATCACAAGCATAAATGCGAAGGCGGGTGCGGGGATACCTACTTATTAATCAAGTTAAACAGTTTATTTGCCTGTTCAGCGTCCAGGGTTTTTAAGATTTTATATTCTTCAAGGGCTGAACCCTTGTCGCCAGTTCCTAAATAGATAATGCCAAGAGCATAGTGTGCCTCGGCATAATCCGGCTTGATTCTGATTGCCTGCTTATAGGCTTCTATCGCATCCTGATGGCGGCCAAGGTTGAGGTAGGCATTGCCAAGATTATAGTGTGCCTCGGCATAATCCGGCCTGATTCTAATGGCCTGCTTATATACTTTTACCGCATCCTGATGGCGGCCAAGTTTGCCGTAGGCAACACCAAGATTATTGTGCGCTTCGGCATAATCCGACTTGATTCTTATGGCCTGGTTGAAATCCTCTATCGCCTCCTGCCAGCGGCCAAGCTCGACGTAAGCACCGCCACGATTATTGTGCGCAAGATAATTGTTTTGCGTTACCTCAATGGCGTGCGAAAAGAGAGCAGTGCTGTTATTCCAATAGCTTACCTGCTGATGCGTGCATATTCCGAGGGTTATCAGTACTATTACCATCGATAGGCCGAGAGCCATTTTGTGATACGGCCATTTCGAAAGAAGCTCCGGCAGAGCCCATGCTATCATTATGAAAAGACCTATATACGAGATGTAGGTATAGCGGTCGGCCAGGGATTGCGCACCGCTTTGCACCAGGCCTATCACAGGTATGAGCGTTCCAAGGAACCAAAACCAGCCGACAAAAAGATACTTTTGTTTTCTTCCAAAACGAATTACAAAAACGGATATAACAAGCAGCAGCAAAGCACAAAGCACCACCTGCCAGGACTGAATGGTGCGGGCATCAAAGGGATAGAATACCGCAAGGTCTTGAGGCCAGAACATTTTGCCGATATATTTTGCATAAGACAAGAAAGCGTTGACAACTCTGCTGTACAGAGGAAGGATGTTAAAATCAGGCACGGCCCCGCTGCCCCTTTGAACTATAAACGTAATTACACTTGAGACAGCCGCAAGAGCAAAGAAAGGAATTTTTTCGATTATTATCCTATACAGAATCGCGTGTCCGTCGTGAATGGGGACTGGCTTGCCGGGTTTGCCGCCTGAGGTCTTGATGGCTCGAGGTGCGGCAAATCGATTCAGCGGCCAATAGTCTAACAGCAGGAGCAGGAACGGCAAAGTAACGAGCATTGGTTTTGCAAGAAGGCCT
>Ga0315293_10005033_pt1 | contig 12485 bp, 9 predicted proteins | sample YL17G13_20_MG_FD_203071 | JGI IMG/M metagenome (GOLD analysis project Ga0315293, IMG submission 203071) | Sediment microbial communities from Yellowstone Lake, YNP, Wyoming, USA - YL17G13_20 | ecosystem: Environmental > Aquatic > Freshwater > Lake > Sediment | place: USA: Wyoming | collected... | reverse complement strand
AGTTCCTCTCCCTCGGAGGGCTCGCGTGGACCGCGCGGATAGGGTATCCTGGCTCCCGGATCACCGCCTTGCGGCGCCTTCCCATCCCCCTTACAGGATCTCAGCCAGCGGAGGACAGTGGCTTAGTAGCGCTGCCGCAAGACTCCCCGGATACAGTGGCGGGACCGCTCAGGCGTTGCACCTGATTCCCCGGCATCCGTGCGCTTCGGTATTGAGTTATGCTTCAGACTAACATGACATGAGAGCCGGATGCAAGAGAACCCGCCCGACTCAGATCTAGTACGGCCAGGGCAGGCCTGCCGACTCGAAGTGGAAGCGGATGATGTCGGTGTCGAGGGGCAGGCCCTGCCACTTGGGGATCTTGGCGCCGTGGAGCGCGAACAGCTCGGCGACGAAGGCCGAGGCAGCGGCGGGGTCCTCCGGGCGGCGGGCCAGGCCCTCCCAGCGATCAAGGAGCGAACGATAGTCACGATCAAGTTCCGCCCGGGTGGTCGTGGTCTTGGCGAAGTTGCGCCGGACCTCGCCAGTGGGTCCCTTCGGAGGAATCGGCTCTTCCCCGCTGAGCGAGGCGTAGAAGAAGAGGTCACACCCGTACATGTGCGCCAGACTGCCGCGGATCCCGCCGAACGGACCCTTCAGGTCGCGCGCAAACTCTTCGTCCGACAGAGACTCCATCGCCTTCGGCGTGCGCCGGGTCGCCCACACCCCGAGGCGGATGTAGCCGACAAGGAACGTGGCGTCGAACGGCATGCGGCGAAGGAGGTGGTTTGCTGCCACGAAGCCGTCCAGAGACTTGGCTGTGCACTCGAACAGCCGATGTCGCTTACCGCGGACAGGCTCGACCAGCACGTGGGAATCTCCAGGAACTGCTCAGCTAGGACCCTGATTCCGGTGTAGATGCTGGTCTCCTGTACGCGTGCGCCCCTCTTTCAGCACTCCCTTGATTACCACGTAGTCCAACCTGCACGGGTGTGCGGCGATGACAGGCGAAGTGCTTGCCCACCTACGGGAGAGCTATTCCAGGGTGCGAGCGAGAGCAGCGGAGCGCTTCGTCCTCGGGTCACGCTCGACGTCGACCACCGGTCGGCGACCGACCGGAGAGAGTCTGCCTTCGGTCCGGCGCGACTAGACCGGCGGGCAGACCTTCGTGAACGGCCGGAGGAGCCTCGCCAGCGGCCGACCGGAGTCAAGACCGGGCATGTGCACCGACCGTAGGCCCGTGCGTCGGCCGGTTCCTGCGGCCGGGCCGCTGAGTTCCCGACCGTTAGCCCGCCTGAACGAGGCCTCGGTTCACTCGCAGGCGCCATCACTCAAATGCCACCTCCCCCGGTGCCGCGGCACCACTCCATCCACCTCGTCCAGCCCGTCTCGTGGCCCTTCCTCCGCGCAGGGTCTGGCGGTCGGCAGGGCGCTGGCCAGCGTCCGGAGAAATCCCGTTAGGCAAGGTTGGGCCCGCTGACCTCCCAGCCGCTGGCCCAAGACGGTGCACGCGACATGGAAATGCTGGTGGGCAGCCGAAGGAGGTACCCCATGAGCGAAGTCAAGCAGCTTGCGAAACGGATCGAGAACCTCACGCCTCGGGATTTCGCGGAGTTCCGGGCCTGGTTCTTTGAGTTCGACGCTCGTGTCTGGGACCGTCAAATCGAGGCGGACGTGAAGGCCGGGAAGCTGGATGGCCTCATCGCTGAAGCCCTTGCTGACTACAAAGCCGGGAAGGCGCGGGAACTCTGCCCAAGTCAGACCCGCGCCATTCTTCCCTGCACCTGAAGCGACGAAAGATGAGCAGCAGGCCTTGGTCAGCGCCTGGGCTCCGTGGCGCTCGGCACGGCGCCGGCGTCCGCCGCCGCTGGAGCGCTGTCCGCCAGGCGATGGTAGACAGGCCGGATGTCGACCGTGTGCTTGAGGTCGCGGAAGACACGCCTTCTACAAGCGGTTCTTGGCCCGTCAGATCTTGCGCAAGCCGTTCGGTCCTTGTTCGGCAGGGGATGGCCGACCGCGGTGGAAGTCGATGGCCTCATCCCGCTTAGTCCCACGAAAGAGGAGCCGCGGGGGCTCCAACCCTGGAGGCTGTTGTTATGCCGGAACAGGCCAGACCCGCCCACGCTGACGAGCGTGAGGCCAACCGTGCCGAGCATGAGGCCATCATGGCCCGGATCGACGGATTTCTTGAGCTCAGCCACGCCGAGTTTGCGGCCAACCGAGCGGAGCACGAGGCCCTCCGCGAAGAGTTTGCGGCCAACCGAGCGGAGCACGAGGCCCTCCGCGAAGAGCTTGCGGCCAACCGCAAGGAGCACGAGGCCAACCGCAAGGAGCACGAGGTCAACCGCGGTGAGCACGCGGAACTCCGCGAGATGATGGCCAAGCTAGGCGTCGAGATGACCAAGTTGGGCGTGGAGTTCGAGCAGCATAGGAACGACACGAAGGCGCTGGCTGACGGTATCCTTGGACTGGTCCGAAAGACCACGGCCCTTGAGGGGGCCGACGCGGCCCTCGATTGCCGGGTGACCAACCTCGAGGTGCGAGTCGCCAGCCTCGTTCCCAAGGGGCAAGGGCGAAAGAAAGTAGGTCCCGCGTAGTCCGGAGCTCTGCCTCCCGTGAAGCCGCCCCGTTCGGCGAGTCGACGACCTCCGGCAGCAGCTTGTAGCCGGGCAGGGCAGGCTCGCCAGCCAACAGCCAGTCTCACGGAGGCACTCCCTCTAGCCCGCCACTAGGGCAGTTCCAGGATGTTGTTGGTTGCCTCGCCGGCTCCGGCCAGGGCATACCACCGGCCCGCCCACCAGAAGCCGTCGGGCAGGACAAGGATCTGTTCCCGGCCCTCGCCCACACGCCCTGGAACGTCAGATCAGAATCAGGAGGGGGGGGTCGGAACGGATTGAGAACCTCACGCCCTCCTTGGAGTCTACCGGGTGTAGACCGGAACTCAACTCCGTTGCGTGGGGGAAGGTCGGCCCTGAGCGACTCTCAGCACGGCGGCCTTAAACGCCGCCCCGCGGGCCTCGAAGTTCTGGAACATGTCGAAGCTGGCGCAAGCCGGCGAGAGGAGAACGGTCGTGCCGGGAACGGCATCCGAGCGCGCCTCTTGGACGGCGTCCTCGAAGGTGGCCGCCTCGGCGATGACGAGCGGCAACGCCGTCGGCGCGGACGGGGGCCCGGCCGACGGGGCGGCCGGCGACCGCAGGCCGCTCATCGCCTCCTCCAAGGCCCGGCGGATCTTCGGGGCCGTCTGCCCGAGGAGCACGACCTTCCGCACCTTCCCCCCCCGGACCACGATCTCGCCCAAGGTATCGAAGGGAATCTTCTTGTCGTACCCACCGAGGATGAGGTGGATGGGGGCCGGGAAGGCGGCCAGGGCGACCTCCGTGCGGTCGGGGGAAGTGCCGATGGAGTCGTTGATGAAGGTGACCCCGCCGACCTCCGCCACCAGCTCCAGGCGGTGCTCGATGGTCTCGAAGGTCGCGGCCACCTGCTGGGCGGCTTCGAGGCGTCCGCCGGCCAGGACGGAGACCAGGGTGGCGGCCAGGAGGTTCAGGAGGTTGTGCTCGCCTCGCAGGCGCACACCGGCGACAGGGCAGAACCGCACGGGCTCAAGGCGACCCGGTTCGGGGCCGTCGCCCCCCCGCCTCTTGGGCAGGGCCGCCACCAAGTGTTCGCCTTCAATCCAGCCCCGGGCCCTGACGGAGAAACCGTTCAGGGCGCCGGTTGGTTCGGACCGGCCGAAGAGGGCCGGGCCGCCGCCGGACGCTGGGCCGCCCTCCATCCCCGCCCGCTCGCGGGCCATGGTCAGGGTCTCGGCGTTGTCGGCCCCGAAGACGGCCCAGTCGCCTGGCCGCTGGTAGCGGTAGATGCCCTTCTTGGCGCTCACGTACTCCGCCATGTCGCGGTGAACGTCAAGATGGTTGGGGGCGATATTGAGGACGGCCCCCACGTTCGGGCTCCGGTCCACGAGTTGGAGCTGGAAGCTCGAGAGCTCCAGGACCACGGTCTCGTCCGGGCCGAGGTCCAGGACCCGCTCGATGAGGGGCGTGCCGATGTTCCCGCCGACGAAGACCTTGTGACCCGACCGGAACAGCATCTCTCCGACGAGGGCCGTCGTCGTGGTCTTCCCGGCACTGGCGGTCACGCCAACGGTGCGGGCCCGGCAAAGCTGGAGGAAGAGGCCCATCTCCGAGGTGATGGTGGCCCCGCGCGCGCGCGCCGCGGCTATCTCGGGGAGGTCCTTGCGGATACCCGGGGTCAGGAAGACGATGTCGGCCTCGGCCAGGACGTCGAGGTACCTGTCGCCGAAGCGGAGGTCCACGCCGGACACGGACCGGAGCCAGTCGGTGGACGGACCGAGTTGGTCGGCGGTCTTCATGTCGCCGGCCGCGACCTGCCGCGCCCCTCGGGCCAGGAGGAACCGCAGCAAGGCTTGGTTACTGACGCCCAGCCCGACGATGGCTATCCGCCGGCGGCGAAGCTCCCTCAGGATGCGGTCGCGGTCACCGGGCATGCGGCCCCAGCCCCTTTCCCTGCCTGCCTACTTCGCGGCCCGCAGGGCTTCCTCTATCCTGTCCAGTCCCTTGGCCAGGTTCGCCATGGACGTGGCGTACGAGATACGGAAAGCGTCGGGCCGGCCGAAACAGGCGCCCGGGACAACGGCGACTCCGGTCCCGTCCAGGAGGGCGATGGTTAGGTCGTCTCCGTTCCGCACGACCTTCCCGGCCACCTTGCGGCCGACGAGGTCGCCCAGAACCGGGAAGACGTAGAAGGCAGCCTGCGGGTCGGGAATCTCCAGGCCCGGCATGGCCTTGAGGCGCCTCACCGTATAGTCCCGGCGGGCCTCGAACTCCCTGACCATCTTGGCCACTGCTTCCGCGTCGCCGCGAAGCGCGGCCAAAAGGGCCTTCTGGGCGATGGAGTTGGCGTTGGAGGTGACGTGACCCTGGAACTCGGCCATGGCCTTGGCGACGGGGAGTTCGGCCGCGGCGTAGCCGATACGCCAGCCGGTCATGGCGTAGGCCTTAGAGGCCCCGTTGACGACTACGGTGCGACGCTTCGCCTCGGGCGAGACAGCCGCCGGGCTCTTGTGGACGGCGCCGTGGTAGACGAGCTTCTCGTAGATCTCGTCGGAGATGATGGAGAGGTCGTGACGGACCGCGAACTCGGCGATGGCCTGGATGGACTCCGGCGTCTCGATGGCGCCGGTGGGGTTACACGGGCTGTTGAGGACGAGGAGGCGGGTGCGCGGCGTGAGCTTGGCCGCGAGCGCGGCGACCTCGATGTGGTAGCCGGCCTTCGCGTCGGTCTCGACCAAGACCGGGACACCGCCGGCCAGGCGCACCTGCTCGGGATAGGTGACCCAGTAAGGGGACGGGATGAGGACCTCGTCGCCCTCCTCGCAGAGAACCTGGAACGCGTTGTACAGGGCCTGCTTGGCCCCGGTTGAGACGACGATCTGCTCAGGCTCGTACTCCAAACCGTTGTCGGCGAGCAGCTTCTCGCCGATGGCCTGGCGGAGTTCAAGGATGCCGGGCGTCACGGTGTACTTGGCGAAGCCTTCGCGGACGGCGGTCAGGGCGGCCTCCGTCGCGGCCGGAGGCGGCAGAAAGTCGGGCTCCCCGACCCCGAGGTTCACGATGTCGCGACCCTCGGCGGCCAAGGCCTTGGCCCGGGCGTCCACGGCGAGGGTGCCCGAAGGCTGGATGCCGAGGGCTCTCTTGGTCAGGCGAACGGCGCTGGCGGACAAGTCTTGACTCTCCCTTCGGGACCTGGGGAACGGAGGAAGCCGCTCAAGGCGTAGCTGAAAGTGGGACCAAAGGTAGTATAGCGCAAGGAGAAGCCCGGAGACTACGTCAACAGCGGCGGATCGGCGCCCGACCGATGCTGGGCGCCCGACGGAGGCTACGGCGACGGTTCGGCCAGGGACAGGTAGAGATCGGGACGGAGCCGGCGGAGCCGGTCCTTGCGCCGGCTGGGAGACCCCGGTCCGGTCTCGCCGGTCAGGCTCACGACTCCCGGCAGGCCGGGAAGCTCGGCGCCGCGCTCGCCGGAGACAAAGACCGCCGCGTCCGGCTGGGGCCCACCAGGAGCACGCCCGGGCGAGCCGCTGACGGCCACGGCCAGCCAGAGGTCGTTGGCCTCGGCCCGCTCGGCCCAGAGGAACCGGAGGTCGTCGAGTTCGGCCGGCCAGACGCCCGAGGCGAGAATCATGTCGGCGCCCTCCTTGGCCAGGAGGCGAGCCGGTTCCGGCAGCAGGAGGTCGAGCGGCTCGAGGAGGCCGACTCGTCCGAACGGAAGGTCGAAGGTGGGGAAAACGACGCCTCTTGCGGCCGCGGGCGCTTCCCCGGCAGCCGCGAGGTGCGGCGATCGGTAGCGTCCGATGGGACCCTCCGGTCCGACCAGCCGGACCTCGCCCGCCCAGGAACCGACGAGATAGGTGCCCGTGGCGGCGGCCGCGGCGACGAGGGCCGGTTCACGGGTTGGCGGCAGCACCAGGACGCGGGCCCCCGGTTCGCCGGGAAGCCGCGAGCCGAGGCGGGCCAGATGGTCCTCCCCTGACGCCTCCAGGGCGGCTTCCGAGGCCGCCGACAGCGCAAACCGCCCGGCGCCGAGACCGGTGAAGTTGAACCGCTCCGGCCAGAGGTAGGGGTGACGGGCGAGGGCGTGGTAGAGGTCCGGCCTCCGCCGCACCCAGGCGGCGGGAGCCGCCTCCGCCGCGAGGTCGACGGCCGCCACGACCACTCCGTCGCCTCGGTCCTTCTGGGCCAGAATCTCGCCGCGCGGGCCGATGACGCAGGTCCCCCCGGCGAAGCCGACCCCCCGTTCCTCGCCCCAGCGGTTGGCGGCAACGACGGCCATTCCGTTCTCGGCCGCCCGCGCCCGCCACTCCGGGCTGGGCGCCGCGCGAAGCCAGTTCGTCGGGAAGGCCAGCACGCGGGCGCCGGCAAGGGCCATGACGCGCGCGGTCTCAAAGAACCCGGCGTCCATGCAGATGAAGAGGCCGAGCGGGCCCGGCCAGGGGCCGTCGAAGACGGGCAGGCCGAGGTTGCCCTCGGCCGCCCAGAGGGTGTCACAGTGGAAGGAATGGGTCTTACGATAGACTCCGGCGACTTCGCCGTCCGGACCGATGAGGGCGGCGGAGTTGTAGAAGGCGCCGGTGGCCGGGTCGACCTCGGGAAGGCCGATGACCAGGCTCACCCCCCGCCGGCGGGCGAGGCGACCGAAGGCCTGGGTGGTCGGCCCGGGGATGGGCTCGACGAAAGGGGCTATCTCCTCGCGGTCCCGGAAGACATAACCCGTCGTGGCCATCTCGGGGAGGACGACGAGACCGGGAACATCGCGGCCCGGGTAGGCCGGCGCGACGGCCGCGCCCCGGGCGGCTTCCTCGGCCAGGCGGAGAAGGGCCTCGGTGTTCTCGGCCTTGCGGAAGAGGGTCGGCTCGAACTGGACGGCGGCGACCCGGGCCGGCTCGGACTGGGCGGGTCCGCGGGGTCCGGGGGGCTCGGTTGCCGGCATCTCGGGGCTCCTCGCCATCGACAAGGACGACGTGACTAGTGTTCTCCGGCAGGTCGGCAAGAGCCTTCCGGAGGCACGCGGGCCTGAGGTCGCCTCTCCGAAGCGTGACTCAAGCGACTACCCCGTGGACCGCACCTGCCACGCCCGCACGGCCGCGTCCACGGACGCCGCGTCCTCGGTCGCGACGTCCCGGTCTTCGGGGCGCCTCAGGATGGGCGGCAAATGGGCCTGGCAACTGGTCCGGACGACCCAGAGGCGGCCACCGTCGAGCACGACCTCGCTCAATCCGGTGTCGGCGTGGGTGATGACTGCCGGAGCATTGACCGGCAACCCCAGGAGAACGTGGAACAACTCCGCGAGGGCGCCCCCGTGGCTGACGAGCAAGAGCGTCACGGACGCGCCGGAACTCGCGCGAGCTCCGCTGGGATTGACACCAGCCCCAGGGGCGCCGGCGCGGGAGGTCCGTTTCACGGCGGCCTTCAACTCATTCTCCCATGGCGCAAGGTCGCGGGTGGTCTCGACTTCGCCCTCGAACCGGAGCGTCCGCCGGCCCAAGACGCCCGGGAATGGCTCGCCGAGCACGTCAAAAAGGTTCAGGAGGAACTCGGCCACCCGAGCGTAGGTGTCGATGAGGCTCTCTCCGCCAGGAATGCGTTCAAACAAGAGGTGGCCGCGCGACGGAAGAGGCCACCTCGTGGCGGCCTCGGCTCGGCTGACCCCCGCCAGTATCCCGGTGGCCACCTCGGCCAGACGGGGGTCGACGATGAGCGGCACGGAGAGACGCGAGGCAATGTCCTTGGCGATGTCGCAAGCGCGCACGAGCGGGCTGGAGAAGACCGCCGCGAGACGGTGCTCCCGCTGGATGCGCTCCGCGAGGAGGCGCCCTTGGAGGTGCCCCGTGGGCGTGAGGGGCAGGTCGGCCGAGCCCTGGATGAGACCCCGGACATGGGCCTCGGGCTGTCCGTGGCGGGCAAGGAGAAGTCGCAGCATAGGAAGGGTTTTCCACGATTCGCGGCAGGCTCCTGCCCAAACCGTCGCCCCAGAAGGAGGGCTACTATCCTGGCCGACTCGCCAGGCTCTCGGGGCGGTCGCGGCCTACCCGGAGGAACCCTTACTATGACGTGCATGTCTGCATCTACGGCGGGGAATAGCGCCGCCCGCTACTGGATGACCCCCAGCTTCTTGCCGGCCCGCGCGCAGGCAGCGAGGGTCAGGTCAAGGTCTTCGCGCGTGTGCGTCGCCATCAGGCTGAGACGGATGCGTGACAGCCGGCGGGCCACGGCCGGGTAAAAGACCGCGTTCACGAACACGGCCTCCTGGTGGAGGAGGCGGGTCATCTCTTTGACCTTCCAGTCATCGCCGATGATGATCGGGAAGATGGCCGTCTCCGAGAGGCCGATGTCGAACCCGAGGTCGACAAGGCCCTTACGGAAGTAGCGGATGTTGTCCCAAAGGCTCGCCAGGAGTTGGGGCTCGCTGTCGATGACCTCGAGCCCGGCGATGAGGGAGGCCGTGACCGCCGGCGGGAGGGCCGTGGAGAACATGTAGGAGCGGGAGTAGAAGCGCAGGTATTCCACGACGTCGCGGCTGGCGGCGGCGAACCCACCGACCCCGCCCAAGGCCTTGCTCAGGGTGCCGGCGACAATGTCGACCTGGCCCTCGATGTGGTGGTGCTCCGGAGTGCCGTGGCCGTGCTCGCCGATGACCCCGGTGGCGTGGGCCTCGTCGATCATCAGCCGCGCCCCGTGCCGCCGGCAGATTTCGAGCATCCGCGGTACCGGGGCGATGTCCCCGTCCATGCTGAAGACCCCGTCCACGATGACGAGCTTGCCGTTGTACTTCGAACTGAGCCGGGCGAGAGCGCGGTCCAGACCCTCCAGGTTCTTGTGCGGGAAGGTCTTGACCTCGGCCCCGGAGAGGCGCGAACCGTCCACGATGCTGGCGTGGTTCAGCATGTCGTTGAAGATTATGTCGCCCTCCCGGGCCAAGCCCGAGATGACCCCCACGTTCGATGAGTACCCGGCCGGGAAGATGATGGCGTCCTCGCTGCCCTTGAAAGCGGCCAGCTTCTCCTCGAGCTGGCGGTGAAGCTCAAGAGTGCCCGCGAGAAGCGGCACACTGCCCGCCCCGGCCCCCCACTTCGAGTAGGCCTCCAGACCCGCCGCCACGACCTTCGAGTGCGTGGTCAGGCCGAGGTAGTTGTTGGAGGCCATCATGATCATCTCGCGGGGCTTCCCGGTGAACTGGTCGAGGATGACGACGCGGTTCCGGCAGGACGTCAGGAGCAGGCGCCTCACGGCGTAGTGTCCGGCCTTCTTCTGGATCTCGATGAAATCGGCGAAGGCGTGGGTCTTGGCGAAGAGATCCGGGTCCGGGATGTTGTAGAAGTCGGCCAGGCTGAGTTCCTTGGGGCGGTCCGCGGCATCGCCGGCGGGGGCGTTGACGGCCATGTCGATACCTTCCTCCGTGCACAACTTTGTGCTCACCCCATTATAGCGCATCGAGCGGCCGCTGGGAGCCTGGCGAGCCTCGGGTCCGAGAAAGGCCCGGCCGTCTAGGATGGCGCCCCAATTATGGGATGGGCTGGCAGGGAATTCCTACCGGCCGGCGAAGGGGGCCGTACCCTGTCGGAAGCGCGGTGAGGGCATGGAAACCATCCAGGCCTACGCCGCGCTACGGTCCGCCTCCGGCCGGAGCCGGTTCGACCCTGGCGCTCCGGTCACCACGGCCAACGTGAAGGAATTCCACGCCGACCCGGAGACAAGGACGACAGCGGCGCGGATACTGACGGCCCTCGGCTTCACCGTCACGGGCTCCGGCCCGCTGGGAGTCAGCTTTTCCGGCCCGGCCGACCTGTTCGAGCGAATCTTCAGGGTCACGCTCGCCTGCCCCCCGCCCGCGTCGCTCTCCATCCCCGATGAGCTTGCCCCAGTCGTCGAGCGTGTCTCGTTGGCGGGGGAGGTGACCTTCTGGGACGGTCCCTGACCCCGCTCCCGGGACCGCCGTCCCCCCCAAGACCCGCCGCGGTTCAGTAGCCTACAAGGAGTGATAACCGTGTCGATGTTGGAGAGGCAGACGTTTCTGGCTCACGCGTACGTGGCCTTGCGTCCCGCCCCCGGGAAATCGCGCCCCGACTCCATCACGCTGAAGAACATCCGGCAGTGCCACGCGAGCGAGGACATGGTCGAGAAGGCGGCGCAAACGTTCGAGAGGGAGGGCTTCAAGGTCACGGGCAGGTCACCGCTCGGCCTTTCCATCGCCGGTCCGTCCGAGCTGGTCGCCAAGGTCTTCGGCACACCGCTTGTCCGGACCGCCTACCACCCGATTGAGGGCCCGCCCGCCCGACTGCGGAAGCTCCAGGCGGTCACCCACTTCGAGCCCCAGGCGGAACTGGTCGTGCCTGAGCACCTGAAGGACCTCGTGGAGAGCGCGCGGATGGCCCCCAAGATCATTTTCTACGGGACCGCCGACGCGCCGGAGCTCCCCTACCACCACCTGGATGTCCCGGAGGACGTGGCCCGGCTGATTGACGCCCACGCCGCGCACGACCATGGCTTCACCGGAACCGGAGTCCGGCTCTGCGTCATCGACTCCGGCTTCCACCCGCACGAGTGGTACGCGGCTCACGGTTTCGCCATCACGCTCCTCGGCACGAACACGCCGGATGACGACTGGTACGGCCACGGGACCGGCATCACGACCAACGCCATGGCCGTGGCGCCCGGCGCCCAGTTCTTCGGGGTCAAGTTGATGGACATCTCGGCCACCGCCGCCTTCCAGTTGGCCCAGACGGCTAGCCCGAACGTCATCACCTGCTCATGGGGGGTCAGCCCCTACGACCCGAACCTCCGGGCGGAGATTCTCAACGCCATCGCCGGCGGGGCGACCGTCTGCTTCGCCGTCGGAAACGGCGGACCCGTGGGCTGGCCCGGCTCCATGCCCGAGGTGGTGTCGGTCGGCGGCGTCTACATCGACGAGCACGGAGCGATGCAAGCCTCGAGCTACGCTTCGTCGGGGGCCGTCGTCCCGCCCGGCAGCCCGCCGGGAACGCCGGCGCAGCAGTTTCCCCATCTCTCCGGCCTGACCGGGATGGCGCCGATGGGCATCTACATCGCCATACCGACCCAGGACGGGTCGGACTGCGATTCGATGTTCTACGCCGGAGGGGCGGCCTTCCCCAACGGTGACCAGACCCCGAGCGGCGCCGACGGCTGGCTGGCGGCCAGCGGCACCTCGAGCGCCTGCCCGCAGGTGGCGGGAGTGGCCGCTCTCATCCTCCAGGCCAACCCGGCGTTCACCCCCGCCCAGGTCCGGACGGCTCTGGAGGAGTGCTGTCGCGACGTCACCGCCGGCGCCAGCGCGAGCGGACAGGCAGCCGGTCCGGGCACCGACCCGGCCACCGGGGCCGGCCTGGTCAGCGGGTTCATGGCCGTCAACCCGGTCGACGTGTGGTGCAAAGACTCGGCTGACGACAACGGCTGCGTGCCGGACACCTACGCTTGGCCCTGGACCTCGCCCGACGTCTGGATCCGGCCGACCGACGACCACGGCCCCGATGTGGACTACGCCCCCGAGCACGGCCAGCCCAACTACGTCTACGTGCGGGTGCGGAACCGCGGACGCCTGCCGGCGGCGACGGTGAACGTCAGGCTCTACTGGGCCGATCCGGGCCTGGCCATGACCTGGCCGGCGGCCTGGCAGACCTCGGGCATCCTGGTGGGAGGCGTGCCCGGGAACCTCAGGACGGTGGGGCCCGTGCCGGCGGGCGGCGAGGTGACCACGGACGCCTTCGAGTGGCGGCCACCCGACCCCCTCACCCTGTCCCACCCGACCACGGACTACGGTCACGCCTGCTTCTTCGTGCGTCTCGAGTGCGCGGAGGACCCCATCGTCCACGAGGGCGACGTCACTGGAGACAACAACATCGCCTGGCGTAACGTCCATATCGTCGACCTCCTCCCGGACACGCTCTACACCTACGAGATCGGCGT
>Ga0315293_10005030_pt1 | contig 12488 bp, 7 predicted proteins | sample YL17G13_20_MG_FD_203071 | JGI IMG/M metagenome (GOLD analysis project Ga0315293, IMG submission 203071) | Sediment microbial communities from Yellowstone Lake, YNP, Wyoming, USA - YL17G13_20 | ecosystem: Environmental > Aquatic > Freshwater > Lake > Sediment | place: USA: Wyoming | collected... | reverse complement strand
GGAGTTCCATGGCCTGGTCGGGCCGATCGGCCGCCAGGAGCGCCTCGGCCCGGCTCTGAACGGCCTTGGCCAGAGCCTGGCGCACCTCGAGGCCCGCGCCTTCCATCGCCGCCGCCAGCGGCGCCACCGCATCGGTGTACGGTTCCTTGGCCAGAAGAATCAGTCCGAGTTGCTGATTGAGTTCGCGGATGCGGATGGCGTTTTCCGGCGAAGTCACCACCAGCAACTGCCGGAGCGCGGGAACGGCGCTTTCGGGCATCCCCGCCGCCAGGTAGGCATCGACGAGTTTTTCGTAAAGACCCTGCGCCACAGAATCCGTTCGGGTGGCCGGCGGCAGCTTGACCAGCGCCGCCTCGTACATGGCGGCGGCCCGCTGCATCTCCTCGGTCCCTTCGCGCGCGAAGAACCGGTCGCCCAGTTCGACGGCCAGGTCGGGCGACCCGCTGTGGTCGATGAGGGACTGGATGGCGGCCCAAAGGGCGTTACGGACCGACGGGTCGGGTTCGGCCCCCGCTTTCAAGCGGTCGGCCATTTTTCGCGCCGCCTCGGGGTCGCCGAGTTTCGCCAGCGCCCCGGCGGCGGCCTGGCGGACTCCCTTGTTTTCATCCTGCAGATGGGCCACCAGCGCCTGGACCGTCTTGTCGCCGGCCTTGCCGAGGTTTCCGAGTCCCTGGGCGGCGGCGAACCGGACGCTGGCCGTCGCGTCCTCGAGCACATCCACCAGCGTGCCCTCCGCCGACGGGGGCGCCATCTTCGCCAGGGCCAGCGCCGCCGCTTCGCGGATCGAGGGCTGAGGCGCCGACCGCGCCAAGCGGCCGAGCGGCTGGATTGCCGGCTCGACGCTCGCCGCCCCGGGCGAATCCTTCTCGCCGATCAGCCCCAGCGCCCCGGCCGCACGGACCACTTCCGTCTCGTTGGGCGCATCCAGCATGGCGATCAACGCCGGCACGGCCTCGACCACCTTCAAGGCCCCCAGCGCGGCCGCCAGCGCGGCCCGAACTTCGGGTGACTTCTCCACGTCCAACCGGGCCAGAAGGACCGGGCCGACACTGGATTCTTTCCATGCCGCGAGGGCTTCCGCCGCGGCCGCACGCACCTTCGGCGACTCGTCCGTCACGTGCTTCAGAAGCGCGGCGATGAGGTCCGGGTCGGTCTGGCGGCCCGTTCCGTTGCCGGTGCCCAAGGCGGTCTGGGCCATCAGCGCTGCTTGCTGGGCCCCGACGGCCCGCACCTGCGGCACGGTGTCCTCGAGATGCAGGAGGACAAGCCGCCTCTTTTCCTTGGCATCGGCCGCCTCGTACGTCGCTTTCAGGTAATCCACGAGCCGGGTCTGGAGACGTTCCATGGCGGCGTCGCGCTGCCGGATTTTTTCGCGGTTCTTCCGCAGGAGGGCGCCCAGGAGCATCGTCTCGGAATCGCCTTCGTGCTGCTTCCACCATTCGACCCAGGCCTCGCGCGACGTGCCGAGGTCCTCCAGGCCGGTCATGTCAACCAGCGCCGCGGCCGCCGCTGCCGCGACGGGACTTTTCGGGTCGGTCGCCAGTTGCACCAGCGTTTCGATGGAACGCCGGTCAACAATCTGCGCCAGCGCCCGGACCGCGGCGGCGCGCACCCCGACAGGCGTCTCAGCCGCCAGCACCATCTCGCGCAGACGCGTCAAGACCCGTTCTTCCCCCTGGTAGGCGCCGAAGGCGATCGCCGCGGCGCGGCGGGTGGTCTCATCGTCGCAGCGAAGGAGTTGAAAAAGCGAATCGACGAGCAGGTCGGGGGCCGATTCGCGCAAGACCAGCGCGTCGAGGACCGCCAACGTCGCCTCCGACGGCGTCGGGCCCGCCAGAACCTCGACGAGAATGGCGCGGGCCGCGCTCGTGGTCTCGTTGAGAAGCACTTCGGCGGCATCGCGCCGCGTGGCGAACGTTCGGTCCGGACCGATCAGAAAATCGCGCAGGCTCGACAGTTCCGCTTCGGCCTTCGGCGGACGCTCCGCATTGCCGAACGCCCCCAGCGCCGCAGGCCCGAGCACCGCCAGGCCCAGCCCGATGACCACCGCCGCCAACACCGTCCGACCTGCCTGACCGGTAGGCAGGCCGCCTGCTCCGACCACCAGCCCCGGCTTACCCCGCCCCATCACGTCGCCCCTAATTTGACTTAAGTGCTCTCGACGCTTCACCGTACCGTGCCGAAAAAGGGCTGTCAACCCGAAAGGCGGCCCGATGCCCTGATTTTCACCCATTCGGGCGCATTCCCTGTTCCGTCGCGCCCTCGGACGGTGGGCAGGGACGAATGATTCACGGCTCATGGAGCGAAAATCCCCATGCCCCGTCGCACCGAGGTCTCCAAAAAGCGGCCCGCGGCCGGTTATCGGACTTTTGCTAAAGCACCATGGGCCCGCGAGACGATGCTTAGGGCGCCCGAGGGCTCGACCGCCGAAGGTCGGCCTGCCCTAGGTCACAGCAAATGCCCGTAACTACCCCGCAGCGGACTTTCTCTGGAAGGAACCTCTGTGCTTCAAGTTGCCGCCAACCCTGTTGAAGCGTTTCTCGATTACCTGACGGTCGAGTGCGGTCTGTCGATCAACACGCTCCAGGCCTACCAGCACGACCTCAAACGGTTCGCCGCCTTCGCCCGCGTCGAAGAGGGCGAGGACTGGGAACGGGTCCGACCGGAACAGGTCGTCGAGTTTCTGATGGCCGAGAAGGCGCCGCCGCGGAACCTGGCGGTGGCGAGCGTGAGCCGGGCGCTCGTCGCCATTCGCGTCTTCTACCGCTTTCTAAGCGCCGAGGGACTCGTCAAGCGCGACATCACGGAACACCTGGAAAGCCCCCGCCTCTGGCAACATCTGCCGGAGGTCCTCAACCACAAAGCCGTTGACCGGCTGCTGGCAGCGCCGGACCCGGCGCTCGACCGGTGGCCCCTGCGCGACAAGGCCATCCTCGAAATGCTCTACGCCACCGGCGCGCGCGCCAGCGAAGTCGCGGACCTTCTGGCGGACAGCGTCAACCGCCAGGTCGGCTACGCCCGCTGCATCGGCAAAGGACGCAAGGAGCGGATCGTTCCGGTCGGCCGAAAGGCGCTTGAGGCGCTGGGGGCGTATCTTGAAAAGGAACGGCCCCTGCTCGACCGCCGAAAGGACCCCCACCTGTTCCTGACCCATTCGGGGCGGCGGATGGGCCGCGAGACGCTCTGGCGGCTCATCAAGAAATACGTCTTGCGGTCCGGCGTCAGCCCGCGCGCGAGCCCCCACACCCTCCGCCACTCGTTCGCGACGCACCTCCTCGAAGGCGGGGCCGACCTGCGGGTCGTCCAGGAAATGCTCGGCCACGTTGATATCGGCACGACGCAACTCTACACCCACGTGGACCCCAGCCGCCTGAAGGCCATCCATCGGAAGTATCATCCGCGGGCGTAACCCTTTTCCGCCGGCAGCCGCCCGCCAGGCATTCTCCCATCGGCTTGACGCCGGCGTCCCGCCGCCTATAATCCGACCCAGAGGTTTTTCTCAACGCCCCAAGCAAAGCCGCACGAAAGGCAACGGGAAGCGCCATGATCGAACCGACGGTGTTCATGCCCGATGGCACGCCGTTTCCTTTTTGGGACGACGCGACGGACTACCGTACAATCTATCACGTTGCCAGCCATGACCCGGCCGCGTCGGACAACAACCCCGGCACCGAGGATCGGCCATTCCAGACCATCGGCCGCGCGGCCGCCCTCCTTCAGCCCGGCGAGAAGGTCGTCGTGCACGGCGGCGAGTATCGCGAGTGCGTCCGCCCGGCGCGCGGCGGAGACGGCCCCGACCGCATGATCGCCTACGAGGCGGCGCCCGGCGAAACCGTCGTCGTGAAAGGCTCGCGCGAGTGGGCAGTGGAGTTTCGCCCCAGCGAAGGCTATCGGTCGGGCCGGCGGCCGGACGGCGCGAATGTCTGGATGGGCGACCTCCCGGCCGAGTGGTTCATCGGCTACAACCCGTTCATGACGAGCAATGTCTCGTCGGAGTTCACCTCCTACGGCCTCAACTGGTCCGTGGAAGAGGTCCTGCGGTTTCTGCTGCGGCGGGGGATGGTGCTGGCCGACGGTCGGCCCCTGCGGCAGGTCTTCCGCTACGCGGAACTGGCCGAGGCGGCCGGGACCTTCTGGGTGGAGGACCCGGGCCTGCGGCTGCATTTCCGGCTGCCCAACGATGCCGATCCCAAAACCGCCACGCTGGAAGTGACGACGCAGGAACAGGTGTTTGTCCCGCGCCAGCGCGGCCTGGGCTACATCCGTATCTCGGGATTGCAGTTCGAGCACGCGGCCGACGGCATTCCGATACCGCAGCGGGCCATGGTCAGTGCGTGGCGGGGGCATCACTGGATCATCGAGGATTGCCGCATCCGGTGGGCGAACTCCACCGGCCTGGACCTCGGCAACGAAACGTGGCATGGGAGCGGCAAGGCTCCAGGCGAGCCTGCAGGCGGGCACATTGTGCGTCGGAACGTCGTCTCGGATTGCGGGGCCTGCGGCATTGCCGCCTGCCACAACATCGCCGATTCGCTGGTCGAGGACAACCTCGTGGAGCGGATCGGGGGCAAGGACCTCCAGCGCATCTGGGAGACGGCCGGCATCAAGTTCCACAGCTGCGATCACGTCCTGATCCGCCGCAACGTCTTCCGCCACATTCAGCATGCATCCGGCCTGTGGCTGGATCACTTGAACCGCAACACCCGCGTGACGGGCAACGTCTTCGCCGATATCGAGAGCCTCAACGGGGCCTGCTACCTGGAGGTCAACCACGCCCCGATGCTGGCGGACCACAACATCTTCTGGGACGTTCGCCGGCCCATCAAGCCCGGCGACAAAGAGCGTTTCGCGCCGGCCGTCAACTCCGATACAAGCGAACTGTGCACCGTCGCCCACAACTTCTTCGGCAAGGTCCGCGATGGGCACGCCGTTTCCATCAACCTCCAACAAAAGGGGCGGCTCGTGGACGGCCGCGTCGGCTTGTGCCGCCGCAATAAGGTTTTAGGCAACGTCTTTGCGCACTGTCCGAAGTGGATTCAGTGGGGTGTGGCTACGGAGAACGCTTCGGACGGGAACCTGTTCGGTTCGGGCGAGTCGCCGGAGTTCCAGGTGGATTACCCGGAACCGCGCGCGACCCTGAACCTGGCGGGCTGGCGGGAGTACTACGGCCAGGACCGCGCCAGCACGCAGGCGGCCATCGAGGCGGACTTCGACGTCGAGCGGCTGGTGCTGACGTTAAGCATCGCCGGCGATCTGCCCGTCTGCCCGCCTGTGCCCGAACTTCACGACCGCAGGGCGGCGCGTTCGGCGGGACCGTTCGACCTCAAGCCGGGGCGGCAGACGTACACGTGCCGGGCGGGCGTCTCCGCGCCCGGCGAAACCTGAGGGCGGCCCGCAGGCGCCACCCCCGTCGGCTTGACGCCGGCGCCTCGCCGCCTATAATCCGACCCGGAAGGTCTTCCTCAACGTTCCGAGGTTTGGGGTGGCCGCCCTCGGCCATCGGAGATTTCAAATCCGAGATTGGAAACGTTAAAGAAGGAGCGAAAATGGCCCATCCCAAGATCACCATCGTCGGCGCGGGGAACGTCGGGGCGACGTGCGCCCTGTGGGCGGCCGTGCGCGACCTGGGCGACGTCGTCCTGGTGGACGTCCTCGAGGGGCTGGCCGCCGGCAAAGCCATGGACCTCGAGCAGGCGGCCCCGATCGCCGGGTTCTCGCACCCCATCACCGGCTCGACGGACTATGCCGCGACGGCGGGAAGCCACATCGCCATCGTGACGGCCGGCCTGGCCCGCAAGCCCGGCATGAGCCGCGACGACCTCCTCGTAAAAAACGCCGAAATCGTCTCCTCCGTCGTCCGCCAACTCATGGCCCACAGCCCGGACGCGATTTTGATTGTCGTCTCGAATCCGGTGGACGCCATGACGGCGCTGGCGCACCGGGTCTCGGGCCTGCCGCCCGAGCGGGTGGTGGGGATGGCGGGCGTGCTGGACTCGGCCCGGATGCGGGCGTTTCTGGCCGCCGCCTCCGGCGCCAGCCCCAAAGACATCCAGGCCTGCGTTCTGGGCGGCCACGGCGACTCGATGGTTCCGCTGGTTCGGCATTCGAGCATCGGCGGCGTGCCGCTCGAGAAACGCCTGGCGAAAAAGGACATCGAGACGATCGTCGAGCGGACGCGAAACGCAGGGGCCGAGATCGTCGCGCTCCTCAAGACCGGCTCGGCGTTCTACGCGCCGGCCGCCGCCGCCGTCGAAATGGCCCAGGCGATCCTCCGCGACGAGCGCCGCATCCTCCCCTGCGCCGCTTACTGCGACAAGGAGTACGGCGTGGGCGGATACTTCGTCGGCGTCCCTGCGCGGCTGGGCGCGGGCGGCGTGGTGGAAATCGTCGAGTTCGACCTGAGTGCCGACGAGCGGGCCGCCTTCCAGAAAAGCGTCGAGCACGTCAAGGGTCTCGTCCGGAAACTCGACAGCCTGATCCGCTAACCTTTCCCGGCGCGCCGGGCTTGCCACCCTGGCACGGCCACGAGCCGTGCCGTGGCCGGCGGCGACGCTCTGGCGCGCCGGGAGTCGTGCCGCCGTATAATAATGAGGAAGGAGCCTTCCGATGCTACTCTGCGAAACAGGAGTGCGGCACGTTCTTGCGATGGCTGCGATGCTCTTGCCGCTGGCGGCGGCGGTGGACGAAAAACCCTCCGAGGCCACCCAAGTCCCCCTGGTGACGGAACAGGCCTACGTGGATCGGCTGCTCGCGATGGACGATTCGGCCGCCGCCCACGTGAATCTGGCCAACTGGTGCGCCGCCCACGGCTTGGCGGAAAAGGCCAAGGTCCACTGGGGCGAAGCCCTCCTGCGCGATCCCGACAACGCCGAGGCCCGGGCGGCCCTCGGATTCGTGAAGCGCGGCGACCAGTGGGTCTCCGCCTCGGAAGCCGAACCGGCGCCGGTCCAGCCGGCGGCGGATCCGACCTTTGCGGCCCGCCGCCAGGCCCTGGCGCGGGAAATCGAAGACATCCGCCGGCGCCTGTTCGTCTCGCCCAACGCCGAGGCGTGGACCGAGGGGCGCAACAAGGTCCTCGCGATCCGCGACGCGGCGGCCGCCGAACCGATCGCCCGGATCCTCGGCGCCGGCGATGTCAACTGCCGCCTCCTGGCCGCCGAGGTCCTCGGCCAGATTCCGGGGGACGACGCCCTGCGGTATCTGCTGGGTTTCGCGCTGGCCGATCCGGCGGACGCCGTCCATCGGACCGCCATCGAGAGCCTGAAAGACCGCGCCGACGACCGAATCGTTCAGCAACTCATCTACGCGCTGGCCCGCGGACGCGAACCGACGATGCGGCGGGCGGCGTACGCCCACGGCGAACTCGGCGCGATGGAAGCCGTGCCGGCCCTCATCGCCAACCTCCGGACCGTCGAGTACCGGAAGGTCATGGTCAAGGAACTCCGCCAATCGCCGAGTATGTTCGTCGGCACGCTGACGCCGTACATCGCGGGCCTGCGGCCGGTGGTCTCCGGAGGGACGGTGGCCTACGACCCCATTATCGGATACATCGTGTCGGGCGGGGGGATCGGCTTTGCCCAGCCGCCCCAGGAAGTGCTCGTCGAAAAGACCCAGGCCGAGAGGGTCGAGCAGCCGGACGTCCTGGAAGCCCTGAAGAAGATCACCGGCCGGGATTTCGGTTACGACGAGGCCGAATGGCATCGGTGGTCGGCCGAGCGCGAGCAGGCGGCCCCGAATCCCTAAGCCGGCCGTTCGCCGGCCCGCTCGGCGTGGACTTCGAGGCCGAATCCGGTGTCGTGGACGACCACGGGCGAATAGAGGACCCCTTCGACGACCATGTCGGCGGGCATGTGGCGCCACGGGTAAAGCGTAGCGCGGAGGTTCCACTCGAGGCTGCGGCAAAACGCGTCGGCGCACTCGAGGTTCATCTCCGGGCCCATCTCGTTCCAGCAGATCTCGTTGATCCAGACGAGCGGCCGGACCTTTTGAAGGCCGTTCAGGCGTTTCCAGAGGCGGATTGTTTCCTGGTGGACCGGCAGGGCGTCCACCTGCCTGGCCAGTTCACGCAGGATTCCGCGGTCTTTCGGGGATTCGGGCATGTCCGTTCCTTTTTTGCGCTGTGCGATGAACGCGCCCATCAAGATAGGCGGCAAGTTGGGTGGCCTGGTCACGCAACAGCGCGTGACCAGGCCACCCAAAGCATCACGCCCGGCCGCAGGCCGCCCACAGTTTCTCCGCCAGGCGCATCGCCTCGTCGCGGCTCGACGCGCCCGGTTCCATCAGCACCCGGGCGCCGCTCGGATACCGGGCCGGCCACGTCTCGGGCGGACCGTCGCCGCACCAGTTATGGGCCTGGGCCACGTGCGGGGCGAAGAACCGGTAGGCCTCCTTGGTCTGCTCCGCCGGCTGGACCAGGTTCAACACTCGCAGGCCGGGAATCTTCAGGAACCCGTTCCACTGGTGGTGGGCGTTCGCGCAGCAGTGCATCCCCAGGCCGCCGTACCGCCGCGACAGGGCCGCCAGTTCCGGCAGGAACCATTGCTCGAACGTCCCGGCGCTGACGGCTCCGACCTCGTCCTCTGAGAGCGTCAGCCCCTGCGGCATGTAGTAATAGGGGTAATGGGCGATGAAGTCGCGCCCGTAGCGGGTGAACCAGAGGTCCATGAATTCCGTCAGGAGTTCGGCGACCTTGGCGGCCAGGTCCGCGACGGCCTGCCGCTCATCGGCCATCGCCAGGTAAAAGTCGGTCTTGTTCCAGATGAGGGCGGCGATGTCCATCGGGCTCTGGATGTCGGGGATCTGGAACGGGGCGTCGGGGCCGGCCCGGCGTCGCAACTCGTCGGCCATCTCAAAGAGCATCACGAGCGGCGTATCCGCGACATGCGGCGTCTTGAGGGCCGCGGCCTCCTGTGCCGTAAAAACCAGCGGCCGGGCGTAAGGATTGGTGTCGGCCGGATACTGGACCGGGCAGCCGAACGCCGCCGCGAAGATCTCCGTCCCGGTGCCGACCAGCAGGGAGGGGATCCGATCATCCTGGAGCCACTCGGCCGCTTTCCTCTGCCGCACGTACCGCTGCCACGCCCACTCGATCCGCTCGGCCTTCAGCGTCGGCCACGGCAGCGGCTGGGCCGGGGAATCGGGATCGAACCCGATGTGAAAGAGATGCTGGGGCGGCTTCGTGAAATCAACAAAGTCCCGCCACCGCTGCTTTCGCTGCTCGATGCCGTAACCGCTCATCCTGCGACGGCCCCTTTCGTTCGCTTGCCACCGCCACTGTACCGTGGCGGCGGAGTCGCGCCTTTCATGGTTTCATTCCGAGCGAGCGCGGCGAGCGAACGCCTACCCGCCGTGGCGGGCGCCGTGGCGTGACCGTGCTCGGTTAACGCGCCCATCAAGATAGGCGGCTAACAGGCCAACCGGTTACCGATGCGCGGCACCGTTACCGCTCGTTTTTCGGCCGGATGCCGACGCCGCTCGTATCAATCGGCTTAAAGCCCAACTTTAGGGCCGGCGACCCGCGCTTCAGCCGGAAGTCGCCTCTCTCCGGGGCGACGAAGAGGGGGTCGGCAATGAGCGAGCGGACGTCCTGGCCCGCGGCCTGCCACGCCGGGAAGGTCTTGCCGGCAAAGTGGGGCGCCTGGCCGTCGGTGCGGAAATAGATGTTCCGGTCGAAGCGGTACCGATTGTTCGTCCACCCGCCGTGCAGGAGCGGCCCCTCGGCCCAATACACGATGTTCCGCTCGAACGTAAACGACGGATGGTCCTCGTTGTCGCGCGACCGCTGCAACTGACCCTTGCCGGCAAACGCGAAGATGTTGTTGCGGATGATATTCTCCTTGCCGTAATGCTGATGGAATCCGCCGGTCTTGGTCCGGTAAACCACGTTGTTCTCGATCAGGATGTCGGTGGACCCCTCGTCGGTATAGATGCCCCAGCCGCCGTAGCCGTGCGAGCGGATGTCGTGGAAGACGTTGTGGCGGATGACCGTGCCCGGCGAAACGCCCAGCGTATAGATGCCGCCCATGTCCGACAAGAGGCCCTTGCCGATATCGTGCACGTGGTTGAACTCGATGACGTTGTCGCGGCTGACGCTCGGCTTGTAGCCCCAGACCCAGCCGACCGAGATGCCCGAGTAGTTGATGTCGTGAACGTGGTTGTGGGCGATGAGGTTGCGGTCGGCGTGTTGAAGAAGGATGCCGACGGCGCTGAGCCAGATTTGGCCGCAATCGTGGATGTGGTTGTCGGAGATCGCGACCTCGCCGGTTCTGAGCGCCTCCGGCCCATCGGCCGCCGATCCGCTCAGGCGTACGCCGCCGGCCCCCAGGTCGGCCAGTTCGTTGCCGACGATGGCGACCTGGCGGCAGCCATCGGCCAGTTGGATGCCGTACGTGCCGCACTGCGAGACCTCACAGCCCTCGACCCGCACGTGCCGCACGCCGCGCATCCACATCGCCCCCGGCACGCTGTCGGCCGCCTGGCGCGAGCCGGAATCGTCGTGCGGCAAATCGTACTCGGCGTGGCGGAACACAAGCCCCTCAAAGGCCACGTGCTCAACCCACTTGCCTTCTTCCGGCCGACCTTCCAGGCGCAGGATCGCCGGCAGCCGCGGGGCGATCACCTCGGCCTTCTTCATATCCTCGCCCGGAAGCGGAAGGTAATGCACCACGCCCGCCTGGCGGTCGAGATACCACTGGCCCAGGTCCTCGAGGGCCTCCCGCACGTTCTCCACGAAATACCGCGCCCCCTGCGGGCTGAAATCGTCGACGAACCGCGCGCGGCTGGTGCGGTCGAAGGTCACGATGCGGGCGGCCTCGTCCACCTCCTTGACCGGCAGGTGCGTGTCGATCCAGAAATGAAGGACGCGGATTTCCACGTCGTGGAGGTTGGTCCAGTCGGCCCGGATATCGCCGGGGGCGAACTCGAACTTGTCCGACGAATAATGCCAGGTCGGCGGCTCCTCCGGCATCCCCGGCGTGCTCATGACGCGATAGTAGCCGTTTTTCGGCAACCGCGTTCGGTTGGCCCGGCGGCCATTGACGAACAGTTGGCGGAACTTCCACCGGCCTTCGACGATGCCCGCCGGCGCCGGGGCGGTCCAGCGGCCGCCCTCGCCCTTCTTAAAGCCCGTCACGCGCACGCCGCCCGAGAGCACGGGCTTTTCGTTGCGGTAGGCTTTCCACGTGATGGGCGCGGCCTCGGCGCCGGAATCCTCGGGCGTAAGCGCCAAAGGCCCGGTCAGGAAGTACGTTCCGCCGCGCAGGTAAACCGTGACCGGACGGACGAGTTGGCCCGCCGCCTTCAGCGCCCGGACGGTATCGCGGGCCCGCGCCGGCGTCGCCAACGGTCCGTCGGTCCGCTTCGCGTTCGGCGTCGGCAACCGCCCCGTCCACCCGTCGTCCCCATCCGTCGCGATGTACACCACCACACCGCACTTCGCCATGGTTGCTTCTTCACTCGATTCGCCTGTCCGCGCCGCTCCTGCGCAGCCCGCGAAGGACGCTGCCGCCAATATAACGCACACCGCGGCCAGTTTCACGATTTTCATGAGTGGGCCTTTCATTGGCCGATCGCTCTCGCTTCTCCCCTTTAACCCCGTGCCGGAACCCGTGGTATCGGCCCATGTGCGGCAGGCCGCATCAACGCCAAGCCGGCGGGGGGCGGGGGGAAAGGCTTGCCAAGTCGGCCGCGGCGCGGTAGAAAACCCCTCAAAATCCTGACAGGAGACCCGGTATGGCGAAGACCTACAAGATTGCCGTCATCGGCGGCGACGGAACGGGGCCGGAGGTCGTCCGCGAGGGCCTGAAGGTCCTCCAGGCCGCCGCCCAGGTCGGCGGATTCACCTACAAGACGACGGATTTCGATTTCAGCGGGGCCCGGTACCTGGCTCGCGGCGGGGACCCGACGAAGCCGACGATCCCCATCATCACGGAGGAGGAGATCGCGGAACTCAAATCGTTCGACGCCATCTACCTCGGGGCGGTCGGCGACCCGAACGTCGCCCCGGGCATCCTCGAAAAGGGGCTTCTGCTGCGCCTCCGCTTCGACCTCGACCAGTACATCAACCTGAGGCCGGTGAAACTGTATCCGGGCGTGCCGTGCCCCCTGGCGGACAAAAAGCCCGAGGATGTGGACTTCGTGATCGTCCGGGAGAACACCGAGGGGCTTTACGGCGGCATGGGCGGGGTCCAGTACAAGGGGACGCCGCACGAGGTGGCCACGCAGATCATGTGCAACACCCGACACGGCGTCGAACGGTGTATCCGGTACGCCTTCGAGGTCTGCCGCCGGCGAAAGGACAAGAAACTGCTGACGCTCGTCCACAAGACGAACGTCCTCACGTATTGCGGCGACCTGTGGCACCGGACGTTCGAGGAGGTCGGCGAGGAATACCCCGACATCCGGAAAGATTACAACCACGTGGATGCCTGCTGCATGTGGATGATCAAGAACCCGGAGTATTACGACACGATCGTGACGAGCAACATGTT